>ERZ779894.3665-NODE-3665-length-11626-cov-4.026791_pt1 | contig 11626 bp, 8 predicted proteins | sample MGYA00511587_ERZ779894 | MGnify/ENA primary metagenome ERZ779894 (study PRJEB29588, sample SAMEA2160490) | human gut metagenome | biome: human gut; feature: human-associated habitat; material: faeces | place: Denmark | collected 2008/2010 ... | reverse complement strand
ACCCTGCCAAGGGCTACGGGGATTTGATAGCATTTCTTTACTAACTCTCAATTTATTCTTTGCAGGCATCTAACAGTTCCTGCACATTTTCAAAAGCATAGTCCGGCAGATATTGGGTATTCGGCTCCCCCCCGGAAGTCAGAATATCCTTTTTTTGTGCCTCGCCGGTGAAGAGAACACAGGTGTCCACACCACCGTTGATGCCGCAGGCAATATCGGTGTACAGACGATCGCCAACCACCAGAGTCTCCTCGGGAGTGAAGCCGGAGACTTCAAGGCAAAGCTTTACGACCTCTTTGCTGGGCTTGCCCAGATAGATGGGCTGTTTGTCTGTGGTGGCGGTGATCATGTCGCAGATGGCACCGCAATCGGGGATAAAGCCGAAGTCGATGGGGCAGCGCAAATCCGGGTTGGTGCCGTAGAAAGGAACATCCTGGGTGAATAAAACCTTGCAGACTTCGGTAAGCTTTGCATAATTTAATTCACTGTCATAGGCAACGACCACGCAGTCAATGCCGTCCTCGCAGACCTCGGTTACCCAGAGGCCATTCTTTCGCAGTTCCGCCACAAAAGAAGCGGTTCCCAGCACGAAGATTTTCTTGTCTGCATAATTCTTCTTCAAAAAACGCAGCGTCATATAGCCGGAGGTGATGAAATGATCCTCCGTGCTGTCCAGGTGAAATGCATCGTAGAATTTTTTCACATAGTCCAGTCCGCTTTTTGTGGAATTGTTGGTAATGTAATAAGCCCTGCCGCCGATGGCCTGAATGTAGCGGAGAAGATTCGCACTTCCCTCATACAAGGTATCGCCTACGGCAATGGTGCCGTCGATATCGAACAGGAAAAGCTTTTTATCTTTCAGACGAGCCAGCTTTGCGGCATCGCTGTAAATGTGCTTCGGGTCAAAAGTATCCATAATTATCCTCATTTCTAAGCATCAAACGCTCAGGTTCATGTTAGCAACGAATACCCCCACTGTCAAGGAAAAGACGGCTTCTGGAGGGAAACGTGAGTGGAATTGCGGAGGCATTTATGGTATGATGGGCATAGGCATGAGCTGTGTTGCCTGTGGCTCTTATGGAATTCGACAGATTGCATACAAGATTGCGCAAGGGACATGGGAAATAGGATGAAGTGATTTAACGACTACAATTAAAAAGGACAACATTACGGTTATGGACGAAAAGAAAGATAAAGGTTTACAGGGAAATGAGAAAATAGAGGAGGCAATTCTGGCATTACAGCAGGAGCCGACAGAAGAACTTCTGGCTCATGCTCTGACGGTGGTGCGCAGACGTATGCGGGAGCAGGGACAGCTTATCGTGGCGGTGGAACCGCCCTCAGCAGATGTGCAGGAAGCGGTGACACAGGCCGCCGGAACTGCCATGCGCCTGCAGGCGGTGCAGACCTCCGATGGGAAAAAATGGTGGTCGGCCTTCACCGGATTTGAGGAAGAATTAAAGGGAAGCGGCAGCGTAATGTCCACTTTTCTCACGGATATGGAGCAGCTGTTCCGCATGACGTTGACTGCCGATGATATCGAGGGTGTGATCCTGAATCCCTGGAACCGGACGTTGATGCTGGACAAGCGGTTCCTGCATATTATTCTCGGAGAATAGCAAAAGAGGGAGAAGCGGAGCATGACAGAGAGCTATGAACTGCCCGTGCTTTTTACGGACGATGAATGCAAGGCTTATGCCGCATGGGGCATGAAAAAAGAAAAAGTACTGATGCCGTTTGCCCTGATCACTATACTGATCTATATGGTAGCAACCGTGCTGGTAGTGATGAAGGTCTGGGGTGTGCGGGAGAGTGACCATCTGCTGTTCCAGATGCTGTTGTGGGGTGACTGGATTCCGGAACTGACGGGAGCGCTGGCGGTTTTCATGACGATCCTGTTACTGGGACCGTTGAACTTTATACTGGATAAATTATGGAAAAAACCGGCAGAGCCCATGTGGCTGTGTGTAGTACCGGAGGGTGGGACTGTGAAGGTCACTGCCGTGAGAGGTCTGGAAGGTAATCCTCGTACACCGGCAGAGACCTATCCACTGACGGAACTGGAAACCTTTTTAAACCCGGCGGACAACACGATCTGCTATCAGAAGAAATGGTATCGGATCGGGGAAAATACCATAGAAAATATTTATCCGCCGGAAAAACAGCATCCATGGATGGATCACCCGGAAAATAAAGCCAGCGGCATCATCGATGTACAGAGACTTATGGAGATCCTGAAAGGGTACGAAGCGTCTCTGAAGGCTGCCCGGAAGGAATGTGAATGGATGGAAAAGCACGGCGGATAGAACGAATAGATGACAGAAAAGCGGATAAAAATTATGACCGGGATAAGATGGCATAAGACAAATTAGGAAATAGGCAGACAAAATGATAACAATCAGAAAATTTGAAGCAAAAGATGTAGCAAGAATGGCAGAAATCTGGAATCAGGTGGTAGAGGATGGCGTGGCATTTCCTCAGGAGGAAGGACTGACAGGGGCAGAGGCCGCAGAATTTTTTGCCGCACAGACGGTAAGTGCTGTGGCAGAGGATGAACAGGGCAATGTGAAGGGACTATATATTCTGCACCCCAACAATATCGGCAGAGTAGGGCATATCGCCAATGCCAGCTATGCAGTGGACAGAGCCTGCCGGGGAGAGCATATCGGCGAACTGCTGGTAAAAGACTGTCTGGAGCAGGCAAAAGCAAACGGTTACCGCGTATTGCAGTTCAATGCGGTGGTGGCTTCCAATATCCATGCGTTCCATCTATACCAGAGACTGGGATTCGTGGATCTGGGCATTATTCCGGGAGGCTTCCTCAATAAGGACGGTGTCTACGAGGATATCCATGTGATGTACCATAATCTGGTAGAAGATTAAAAAGATGTGACTTCCGGTGATAAATTATTTAGATTGCAGATGGTGTCCTGAAAATGGGACAAAAAATATAGATAATAACAGTAGGACTGACAGGAAAGGGAAAATATGAAACTGATTTCATGGAATGTGAACGGGCTGAGAGCCTGCATGCAGAAGGGATTCCTGGATTTCTTTCAGGAAACGGATGCAGATATTTTCTGCTTGCAGGAGACAAAATTGCAGGAGGGACAGATCGCACTGGATCTGCCCGGATATCATCAGTATTGGAATTACGCAGAGAAAAAGGGCTATTCCGGCACTGCAATTTTTACAAAGGAAGAGCCCATACAGGTGACTTACGGCATCGGCGTGGAGGAACACGACCATGAGGGCCGGGTGATCACTGCAGAGTATTCGGAGTTCTATTTTGTGACAGTCTATGTACCGAACGCCCAGAGAGAACTGACGAGACTGGAATACCGCATGCAGTGGGAAGCGGATTTCCTGGCGTATCTTAAGAAGCTGGAAGAGAAAAAACCGGTGATCTATGCGGGAGACCTGAACGTGGCGCATCAGGAAATCGACCTGAAAAATGCGAAGACCAACCGTGGCAATGCGGGCTTCACTGATGAAGAGAGAGCCTGCTTTTCGAAGGTACTGGAGAACGGATTTATCGATACGTTCCGCTATTTTTATCCGGACCTGACCGGGGTGTATTCCTGGTGGTCTTATATGTTCCAGGCGAGAGCAAAAAATGCCGGATGGAGAATTGATTATTTCGTGGTATCGGAGTGTCTGAAAGACCGTCTGGCGGATGCGAAGATCCACACGGAAATTTTGGGATCGGATCATTGTCCCATTGAACTGGATCTGAAATAAACGGACAGCATAACGGAGGAGACTTATGAGCTTACGTTTCTGTTTTGGCCCTTCCGGGTCGGGCAAAAGCCACAGAATCTATGAAGAGATCATGCAGCGGGCGGCAGAGGAACCGGGCAGGAATTTCCTGATCATTGTGCCGGATCAGTTCACCATGCAGACCCAGAAGGATCTGGTCATGCGCAGTGACCGGGATGGCATCCTGAATATCGATGTCCTGAGCTTCGGCCGACTCAGCCACCGCATTCTGGAGGAAGTGGGGACCAAAGAGATGCCGGTACTGGATGACACCGGCAAAAGCCTGGTGCTGCAAAAAGTGGCGGCGGATCTGAAGGAACAGCTTCCGGCCATGGGAAGTCTCCTGCACAAGCAGGGCTATATCCATGAGGTGAAAAGTGCGATCTCCGAGTTCATGCAATACGGTATCAGCACACAGGATATGGACAAGCTGATCACCAGTGCACAGAAGCGTGGCGCGCTGGCCATGAAACTGAAAGACTTAAAGACTCTGTACCGGGGCTTTCAGGATTATATCAGGGATCATTTTATCACCACCGAGGAGACACTGGATGTACTGCGCAGATCCCTGTCCAAATCAAAGATCTTAAAGGGCAGTGTAGTGGTGTTTGACGGCTTTACGGGATTTACTCCAATACAGAACCGGCTGATCCAGGAACTGATGCGCGTGTGCGCAGAGACCATCGTTACCGTGACCATTGGAGTGGGAGAGGATCCGTATAAAATGGATGGTGAACAGAAGCTGTTCCATCTGAGCAAGAAGACGGTGGCGGATCTGGAAAAGCTGGCAGCGGAGGCAGAGGTAGAGCGGGGAGAGGATCTCTTTGTCAAGGGGGGGCCCAATCGCTTCGCCAAGGCACCGGCATTACACTATCTGGAACAGAATCTGTTCCGGTATCAGTATGAACCGTATGCGGGAGAACAGCAAGAGATCCATATGTTTGAAGCCCTTTCCCCCAGAGAGGAAGTCCACCAGACAGCGCTGTACATCCGGCACCTGATCAGAGAGCAGGGGATGACCTACCGGGACATTGCCGTGGTCATCGGAGATCTGGAAGGATACGCTTCCTATGTGGAAACAGAATTCGGACAGCTGGAGATCCCATGTTTCCTGGACCGTACCAGAGGGATCGTGCTGAATCCCATGATCGAATATATCAAGAGCGCATTGCAGCTGTATATTAAGGATTTTTCCTATGATACGGTGTTTCATTTTCTGCGCAGCGGCATGGCGGATATTTCCAGAGAAGAGATTGATGAGCTGGAAAACTATGTGATCCGCACCGGGGCGAGAGGCTATCGGACCTATAGCCGTCTGTTTACCCGCAGAACGGAAGAACTGCAGGGAAATGCGGAGGGGAGCGAACAGGCGGAAGAGAAGACCATGGAGCGTCTGAACCGTATCCGGCAACAGTTCATGGATGCGGTGGAGATTCTGCACATGGGAAGCCAGGAAAAGGCTGGAGACTATGTCAGCCATCTGTACGATTTCCTGGAACAGAATCAGGTGCAGCAAAAGCTTTTGAACTATCAGCAGCAGTTTGAAAAAGAAGGAGACTTATCCAGAGCCAGAGAGTATGCACAGATTTACCGGCTGGTCATGGATCTGCTGGATCAGGTCTATGAACTGTTGGGAGAGGAAGAAATCTCCAGACAGGAATTTGCGGATATTTTAGAGGCCGGTTTCGGCGAGATCACTGTCGGTACGATCCCTCAGAACGTGGATCGTATCGTGGTGGGCGATATGGAGCGAACCCGTCTGAAACAGGTGAAGGTATTGTTTTTCCTGGGAGTCAATGACGGAAATATTCCGAAAAATGCTTCCAAGGGCGGGATCATTTCGGATATGGATCGGGAATTCCTGATTGAATCCGGGACAGAGATGGCACCCAGCCCGAGACAGCAGATGTATATCCAGAGATTATATCTGTATCTGAATATGACCAAGCCCTCAGAACAGCTGTATCTGTCCTATGCCAAGGTAAACAGTGAAGGAAAGGGCATAAGACCGTCCTACCTGATCGATACGGTGCGGAAGCTGTTCCCGGCAATGAGCGTGGAGTATCCCCAGAACCGCAGCCGCCTGGAACAGATCGAGGGCAGACAGGAAGGTGCCAGATATCTGGCGGAGGAACTGCGGGAATATGTGGAAGGAACCCTGCCGGAAGAAGAGAGGCAGGACTTCTATCTCATGTACCGTGCCTACGAGGCGGATGCGGCGGGCAGAGACCTGCTGACCCGGGCGGCATTTCGCAGATACAGGGAGAGCGGTCTGTCCCGGATCGTGGCCAGAGCATTGTACGGACAGCAGCTGGAAAACAGTGTCAGCCGTCTGGAAACTTATGCTGCCTGTGCCTGCAGACACTTTTTGCAATATGGTCTTTCCCTGCAGGAACGGGAAGAATTCGGCTTCGAGGCTTCGGATATGGGTACGGTATATCATGCAGTATTGGAAAACTTTGCAGGAAAACTTGCAGAATCCAACCTGACATGGTGGGATTTTACGGAGGATTTTGCAGCCAAAGCCGTCAAAGAATCCGTGGAAGCCTATGCGGCAACCTACGGGGAGACGGTATTATACAGCTCTGCGCGGAATGAATATGCCATTACCCGCATGAGCAGGATCCTGACCCGCACAGTGCTGACCTTGCAGAAACATTTGAAACAGGGCAGTTTCCAGCCAGATGATTATGAACTTTCTTTCCGGTTTGCGGAGGATCTGGACAGCATTCATGTGGATCTGTCTGAGGACGAGAAGATGCATTTGCAGGGACGGATCGATCGTATCGATGTGTCGGAAGATGCAGAGCATGTCTACGTCAAGGTCATTGATTATAAGTCCGGCAACCGGAAATTTGATCTGGCGGCATTGTATTACGGTCTGCAGTTGCAGCTGGTGGTATATATGAATGCAGCCATGGAGATGGAGAGCCGAAAGCATCCGGACAAGGAGATCGTTCCGGCGGCACTTCTGTATTATCACATCGATGATCCCACCATAGAGACACCGGTGGAGCTCACGGATGAGCAGATCAATGAACAGATCCTTGCAAAGCTTCGTATGAACGGTGTAGTAAACAGTGATCCTGGGGTCGTGGAGCGGCTGGACCGCTATATGCAGGATAAGTCTGTGGTCATTCCGGTGGAGAAGAAAAAGGATGGAAGCTTCAGTGCCAGATCCGGTGTCTTAAGCCGGGAGGAGATGCAGCTGATATCTTCTTATGTAGATGCCAAGATCCGCAGCATCGGGCGGGAGATCCTGGACGGAAAAATAGCAGCCAATCCCTATGAGAAAGGCAATGAAGGGGCTTGTACTTATTGCGCCTATAAAAAGGTCTGCGGTTTCGATGGCAGTATTCCGGGCTATGAGAAGAGACAGCTGGAAGATCTGGATAAGCAGGCGCTGATGCAGCGGATGCAGAAGACCGTGGAAGCTTAGGGCAAAGGGTGCCCGGCGGGAGTGTGTGCCTGACAGGAAGCTCGAAGAGAAAGCACCCGCTGCCCGGAGGAACAGGACGGCAACAGGAGAAAAGAAACAGGAACAGAGGTAGCGTATGGGAATGAATTTTACCCCGGAACAGCAAAAGGTAATCGAACTGCATAACAGCAACATTCTGGTATCGGCGGCCGCGGGAAGCGGTAAGACGGCGGTACTGGTAGAGCGTATCATCCGTATGATCTGTGAGGGGGAGCATCCGGCGGACATTGACCGCCTGTTGATCGTGACTTTCACCAATGCGGCGGCTGCGGAGATGCGGGAGCGTATCGCAGCCGGGATCGCCGCCAGACTGGAAGCGGATCCGGGGAACGACCATATCCAGAAGCAGTCCGCCCTGTTACACAATGCCCAGATCACCACGATCGACAGCTTCAGCCTGTTCCTGATCCGGAATCATTTTAATGAGATCGGTCTGGATCCGGATTTCCGTGTGGCAGACGAGGGTGAGATCAAGCTGTTGCAGCAGGAGGTGCTGGGACAGCTGCTGGAGGATGCCTATGCGGGGAAATTTGTTCCGGATGATGTTCCGACGTCCCGGGAAAACCGTGACAGCGGAGCGATGATACCGGAGGAAGCGTCAGGGAATGATTTTGCGGAAGAGGTTCCGGGAAAACGTGACAGCGAGGACCCATCCCGGGAGGCACGGGAACGTTTCCACGCCTGTGTGGAATATTTCTGCCCCGGCGGCAGAGAGAGCGTGCTGGAACAGCATATCCTGAACCTGTCCCGCTATGCCGGAAGTTTTCCCTGGCCCGCAGAATGGCTGGAAGAGCGTAAAAACGATTATGCGGCGGGAGATCTGGATGCCCTGCTGCACAGTGATTACGGACAATATCTGGCAGAGCGTGTGAGCCGTGTCCTGCAAGGGTGTCTGGAAAAACTGGTGGAAGTGAAAAAGCTGTGTGAGCTGCCGGACGGTCCATATATGTATGGAGAACTGACAGAAGCGGAGAGCGAACAGCTGGAACGCCTGGCTGCCTGCAAGGATTTGAAGGAACAGGCAGCAAAGGTTCCAGCAGTGACTTTCGGCCGTCTTTCTTCCAAGAAGGATGAGAGCGTGGATCCCGTCAAACGGGAGCTGGCGAAATCCATCCGTAATAGCGTAAAAGACACGTTGGCGGATCTGACGGAACAATATTTCAAGACACCGTTAGAGTTGGTGGTGGAACAGGGAAAAGCCTGCAGAGAACCGCTCCGGATGCTGCTTAACCTGGTGCTGGAATTCGACAGAAGGCTTCTTGCGGCCAAACAGGAGCGACATCTGATCGACTTTTCCGACATGGAGCACTATGCGTTACAGATTCTGCTAAAACGGGAAAAAGTGGAAGAGACCGGCGATGCAGGGACGGACAGCACCGGTGATACAGGAATGGATAGCACCGGTGTGAAATATGACATTGTGCCAAGTGACGTGGCATTGGAGTATCGCCAGTATTTTCAGGAGATCCTCATTGACGAATACCAGGACAGTAATCTGGTACAGGAATATCTGTTAAGTGCCATCTCCGGGGAAGTGGAGGGACATTATAACCGCTTCATGGTAGGTGATGTGAAGCAGAGTATTTATAAATTCCGTCTGGCCAGACCGGAACTTTTCCTGGAAAAATACGACACCTATCAGGAGAGTGGGGATCTGTGCCGGATTGACCTGGCGAAGAACTTCCGAAGCCGTGTGCAGGTGGTGGATGCGGTAAACGATGTGTTTTCCCGCATCATGAGCCAGGAGATCGGCGGCATTGCCTATGATGATAAGGCAGCATTGTATCCCGGGGCCACATATCCTGCCACAGAGGATCCTGCATACGGCAGTGAACTATTACTGATCCGTAAGCCGGAGAAGGGGGATGGTGCGGAAGGCGGCAGCGGAGAACAGCGTCCCGACGGGGCAAGAGGTCCCGTGGACTATGACAACGTAAGACAGCTGGAAGCACTGGCTATTGCGGCACGTATCAAGCAGCTGAAGGGCAGTCTGAAAGTCATGGAGAAGGCTACGGGAGAATTGCGCCCGGTGCGGTACTCGGATATGGTGATTTTGCTTCGTACCACCAGTGGCTGGGATGAGGAATTCAAGAAAGTACTGGAACAGCAGGGAATCCCTGTCTACATTACATCCAAGACCGGATATTTCGGGGCCCTGGAAGTACAGGAACTGCTGCAGTTTTTACGAGTGCTGGACAACCCGAGACAGGATATTCCGCTGTTCGGCGTGATGCAGTCGATCTTCGGAGGCTTTACCCAGGAAGAGATCGCCCGGATCCGCAGCGGAAGCAAAGGGCATTCCCGGAAGAGAATGACACTGTATGAGGCATTGAAAGAAGTGGCGCAGAGGGGACGGATGGCGGAAGCGGGAGAAGAGGCATCAGCGGGCGAAAGCGCCGGGGAAGAAACCGCCGGGGCCGGACAGTACTGGCAGCGCGCATTGGAAGCTGCCACAGTACCGGAGGACATGGAACCGGAGACAGAACTTTCCCAAAAGGCAGATACTTTCTTACAACGTATTGATCATTACCGTGATCTGACTCCCTTCACCTCCATCCGCGACCTGCTGCAGCGGATCCTGGACGATTACGATTATCTGAACTATGTGACGGCACTTCCTGCTGGCAGCAAGCGCCGGGCCAACGTGGAGATGCTGCTGACGAAGGCTTGTGCTTTTGAGAAGACCAGTTATTTTGGACTGTTCCATTTCATCCGTTATATGGAACAGTTGGAAAAATACGATGTGGATTACGGTGAGGCGGATACCCTGGACGAAAATGCCGATGTGGTGCGGATCATGAGCATCCACAAGAGTAAAGGTCTGGAATTCCCCGTGGTATTTGTCTCCGGGCTGTCGAAGCGTTTCAACATGCAGGATGCGAACCAGTCCCTGATCGTGGATATGGATCTGGGAGTAGCGGTGGACTATGTGGATTCCGGCCGCCGCATTAAAAATAAGACCCTCCGCCGGGCCGTTCTGTCAGCGAAAATGAAGGAGGACAATCTGGCGGAGGAACTGCGTGTGCTTTACGTGGCACTGACCCGTGCCAGAGAAAAACTGATCCTGACAGCGGTGTTGGATAAGGCGGAGGAAAAATGGGAGCTGTCCCGGATGACAGGACAGGAGAAGCTGACCTATCTGGATTTCTGTGAGGCGGGGAGCTATATGGATTTTCTGCTGCCGATCCTGCCTAAGACAGGAATTGCAGTAACAACGCTGGGAACAGAAGATCTGGCGGCAGAGGAGATCAGGGAACAACTGCGCATGGGAGACCGCAGGGAACTGTTGCAGCGTGTGACGGACGGCGAGACTCCTTTGCCTGGGAACCCGGAGGAGAACGAACGAAAGCTTGCGAAACTGCGGGAGCGATTTGCCTATGCCTATCCGTATCCCGGCCTGCAGAAGCTCTATACCAAGACCACGGTATCGGAACTGAAGATTGCGGCCATGGCGGAGAAGGATGAAGCGGCATTTCATACCTTCGAAGAAAAAGAAGTGGTGCCTTATATCCCGGCTTTCCGCAGAGAACAGGAAAAGGTCAGCGGAGCCGTCCGCGGTAACGCGTTCCACCGGACCATGGAACTGTTGGACTTTTCTTATCTGTTTATGGAATCCGGACTATTTGCCGGATGCCCTGGGACTTATGAGGAATACCGTCAGGGCCTGGATACGGACCGGTTACAGGAACGTCTGAAGGAATTCCTGCAGCGGGAGACAGCTTCCCTACGACTGACAGAAGAGTATGCGCAGGCCGTAAGCCTTCCCAAAATCCGGCATTTTCTGGAACAGGAGCTGGCCTACCGCATGTGGAGAGCTTTCGAACAGGGCCTTTTGTACAGAGAGCAGCCCTTCGTGCTGGGCATTGATGCGAAGCGCCTGGATCAGGACCTTCCTGAAGGGGAAAAGGTTCTCATTCAGGGTATCATCGATGTCTTCTTTATAGAAAACGGAGAGATCGTCCTGCTGGACTACAAGACCGATGTGATCGATTCCCTGCAAGCCCTCTGGAACCGTTACAGCGTCCAGATCCAATACTATGAGGAGGCACTGACGAAGCTGATGCAGCTGCCCGTGAAGGAGAGGATCCTGTATTCCTTCTATCTGGAAAAATACGAGTAAAAAAGCCGGAGTAAATGGAGGTTTCATATGAGTCAATATTTTGATTTATCAATAAGAAGGATTGAGATAAAGAAACCAAAAAGAGACTTGAAACCTGTTATTAAATTACAGGATGAAGTTAATAAGACTTTGCTGCATGATGAATATTATTATCCTACAGATGAAAGAACTATACAGGAATGTTTGGATGGTGATTATATCTTATTAGGCGTATATAATGATGTCGGGGTCAAAAGCCCCCGACTTTGATGCCTACGGATTGTTCCGTG
>ERZ779894.3647-NODE-3647-length-11676-cov-3.454264_pt1 | contig 11676 bp, 9 predicted proteins | sample MGYA00511587_ERZ779894 | MGnify/ENA primary metagenome ERZ779894 (study PRJEB29588, sample SAMEA2160490) | human gut metagenome | biome: human gut; feature: human-associated habitat; material: faeces | place: Denmark | collected 2008/2010 ... | reverse complement strand
CTGAACTGTATCGCCCGCTCCGTCCTCCGCAGCCGGATCGGGAAGCACATCACCTGCCGCCGGGAGCCGCATTCGCCGGTTCCGCTCCCGGCCTCCGGCGACTTCACGGAGGGCGAACCGGATTTTTCGGGAGTGATCGAGCTGGAAACTGAATTCAACGCCGCGGAACCGATGCCGCGCTATCTTGAATTCGACTGGGTCGCCGCTTCGGCGGAGCTCTTCGTCAACGGCCGTTCCGCCGGGCTCCGCGCCTTTGCGCCGTGGATTTTCAGACTGCCGCCGCTGCGCCCCGGCCGAAACCGGCTGAAACTTGTGGTATCGAACCCGCTCGGCAACGAGTGGCGCGCCCGCTATCCGGAAATGAAGAGAACGGGGCAGACCAACAGCTATGCCGAACGCATCGCCGGCTTCACGCCGGACGAAACCCGGATCGGCGTCAGCCCGGCGGCGAAGCTTTACCTCTGAGCGCCGCAAATTCATCGGCGACTATCCGCAAAATGATTTTTCGCCCGGCAATGCCCCGATGACGGATTCCGAAATGGAAAAACCGGCAATTGATGCTATATTGAAACGGACAGGCTGTCATTCACACACGGGAATCACTTCAGATGGCAGAATGGGTGTTGCCGGCGCTCTGGCTCGGTCTGTTCGGAGCGAGCTGGCGCTTTCTTCCGAAATATCGGGGACGAACTCTTATGCTCTCATTGCTGGTCCTGATCGGCCACCTGATCGCCGCGGGGCTTGCTTCGCATCGGTCCAACCCGCTGCACAGCTTCGATGGAAGTTTCCGCTCCATTCTGATATTGGAAATCGCCGCAGTCATGCTGGCCCCCCTGGCCTGCGCCCGGACACTGCCGGACACAAAACCGCTCAACCGCTGGCACACTCTCCCGGTACTGCTCTACGCCGCCCTGACCGTCCTCGCCTCTTTTTTCGGCTATGCACGCTATATTCAGGCCATCAACTTCAGTCTGAAATGGGCGCACCTGAAAGCACCCGCGGCAGGCGTCCTGCTGACGCTGCTGACCGCTTCAGCTCTGGTTTCCGTCCTCCTGGCCCTGCACCTGATCGAAGCCGCCCGGAGAAAGCAGCTGTACGGCTACGCCGGCGCGCTGCTGTCGGCAGTCGGCGGAATTGCGCTGGTCAGCCTGCTGCTGGCACCTCGTTATTATCTGCACATCCACCATTCGGTCTGGAGCCTGTTCCTGGTATTCCTGTTCCGCTATGAAAAATGGTGGTCGCGCTATGCCCAGGCTCTGGCGCTGGGAATCTACATCGACGGCCTGGCCTCATGGGGATTGAGTTCCATCTGGCACCTAACCTCCTGACCCTTCCGGGAATATCGTCAAAAAAAAACTGCCGGTCTTTCAAAAAAGCCGACAGCTTACAAATTCAATATGGTCGAGCATTTTTTTATTTTCCAGAAAAATTCTCTCCACCTCAAAATGGCGAATTTTTCGAGTCTCAAAAGGATGAGCATTTTCACTTCTCGAAAAATTCTCCGGGAGAAACTGGAACTTCATTCTACCTCAAAAAAGAGTTTGAACATCGCGAAAATGGTAGAAAAGAGATTCGAACTTCCGACCTCTACTCATGACCTGTCATACGAAAAAATCAGACTGGCAGACTATCATAAAATCCCTATTTTTTCTGACAAGAGCGAAAATCCTCACGCGCGCGTAACGGGGGTGCATAAATTCCTCACGTTCACGCCGCCATCGGTTCCCGTCGATAACCGTGAAGCAAGCCACCAAGAAATGAAACCTCTCTGACCGGGGCATTCATATCCTGCGGATACGGTTTGACCATTTTGCCGCCAAGCCCGGCATGGGGACGATAATGGTTCCAGTATTCAAGATATTCCTTGACCGCCAGCCGAAGTTGCCGTTCTGAAGTAAAAATAATCTTGTTCAGACACTCTGTCTTGATCGCCCGAATGAAATTCTCCATGCGGGCATTCATCTGCGGTGTGAACGGCGGCAGCCTCTTGATTTGAACCCCAATAGATTCAAAAACAGAATCGAATCTCTTGTTGAAAAGCGGATCGCGATCATGGATCAGGTATTTTTTCCCCAGCATGAAACCGTCCCACATATCGCACATGTTTCTGGCAATCTGTGTAGTCCAGTTGCTGTCAGGATTATGAACAATACCTCCCAGGCATACTTCCCGGCTGCCGATGTCCATAAAAAACAGCAGGCTCTCACGAACCAGTCCGAATGGAGTCAAACGTTCCACCTGGGCGAAATCTGTTGATGCGGTTACATACTGCTGCGTTTCGATGAATTGAGACCAATCTCCGCGCAATCGACGTTCGGGATCAGGAACGATACCGTTCGCTTCCAGAATATGCCGAATCGTTGTCGTGCTGACATTGTATCCCAGATACCGCATTGTTCCGGCAATGTGTTCATATCCCCAATCGGGATTGCTTTTCGCCAGCTGCAGGACTTTTTCAACTATTTCCGGAGAGATGGGCTTTCTGCCCCGTTTTTTCTGTCCCTCATTGACGCTGTTGTATTTTGCTTCAACCAGATCGGAATACCATTTTCGGATTGTCCCGGGAGCCCATGTCGGTTCTATGGCGGCAAGCAGAAAATCATTCAACTCTTTGCTGACAGTTGCGCCTCCCAATAATCTCGTCCTTCCCGTCCCATGCCGTCCTCCCATTATTCCGGTTTGTGGCAGAACATACCACGCTGTCTGCCTCAAATCCAGATGGGGCTGGCTGGGCACTTACATTTACAGATGGGCTTCACTGGTGGCATACCGATACCGAGCTGTTCCAGAACCTGTCGAATTCGAGGATCCCGATTGGCAAGATCGCGCACAAGGCAGTCCGAGACATAATCTTTCATGATTCCCCCCTTCTGATTCATCGTTGAATCCGGCGTTTTTGCCGGTTCTTTTCCCAATATACCATCCCTTTTGCGGAAATACAAGAGGAAAAAAACTCTTCCGGTTTTCCTCTCATGTCCGGAATCCATGATGATGCAGCAGACGGTCGATCCATTGCCCTAGGCGTTCCCGGTACTCCTCCCGGAGCGGAGGCGCTTCCTCCTCCCCCTGCGATGCAGCCAGAAGGTATTTCAGCAGCAGAACCTCCTCCTCCCGTTCCGGTTCGGGAATCAGTCCGTTTTCATTGAGAAACGCCAGTTTGACCAGCATCTTCCACGGTTCCACCTCCTCCGACTGCGTATAATGGGAAAGCAGCGTCCGGAACGCTCGGTATGTCTGCGCCGATTCCACCATCGGATGCGTATTGGCATGGAGAAATCCGGCCAGTTCACAGGCAGCCAGATATGGTTCCGTGTGCAGGGCAATCGAATCAAAAACCGTCCGGACCTCCGGATCGCGAACCGAGAAAAAGGTCGATTTCGCATCCGGCGGACGGTATTCAATTGCGAGTTCCCGGAAAAGTCCGACTTCCGGAAATTTCCGTTTTCCGCATCCGCGTGCGCCTCTCTGCAGAAAGTCGATCCGTCCCTCCGGCGCAAGCGCCGAGACGATCAGACTCGATTCCCGGAACGGAGTCTGACGCAGAACAATACAGCTTGTTCGAATCCGCGTCATCTTCCCGTTCCTTACCCCCTCCGGGCGATCAGGGTTCCCGGATCCCCTCGCTGAGCGCTTTGACAAACGGATTGAGAAGGTAGTTGATGACGGTCCGTTTCCCGACCTTGATCTCCGCTTTCAGACGCATACCCGCAAGAAGCGGCGCGTCCTTGCCGCGTCCCTTGAGTTCGCCCGAGATCTTCAGGCGCGCCTGGTAGGTCGCTCCCATGGAGGCTTTGCTCGGTTTTCCTCCGGCGTCGGTCTCCTCCATCTGTTCGGTGCTCTGGACCCCCTTGTGGAAGGCGTCCTGGGAGATGTAGATCACCTCTCCATCCAGAGTTCCGCACTGCTGGAACGGAAACGCATCCAGTTTGATTCTCGCCTTGTCGCCGAGTTTGACCCAGCCGATGTCCTTTGCCGGGATGTCCACCTCGGCCTCCAGCGGGACATTGAGCGGAATCAGTGTGACAAGCGCTTCCGCCTCCTGCACCGCCGATCCCTCCTGGAACGGCGCCAGTTCATGAACCACCGCGTCGCACGGCGAGCGCAGCTCGCTCTGCCGGTCCAGCATCGCCGCTTTCGGGATATCCTTGTTGACCGAAATCAGCTCCCGCTTCACGCTGACATGCTCCTCCATGATCTGCCGGTACCAGTCCTTGATGAACGCATTCTTTTCCGCCAGAATGGTCTGGATCTGCTGACGGTTTTCCACGATCTGCACGTTCTGCTGGTCGATCTGGATCGCCATCTCCAGAAAGGAGACCTGCGTCTGCAGAAGGTCTTTCAGCGAAACGATGTTTTTCTTCTGCAGATCGCTCATCATCTTCTCGATTTTCCCGATGGCGTTTTTCCGTCCCTCGTAGCGGGTCAGACTCTCCTGCAGCGCCTTCAGCGTTTTTTCATACCGGATCAGATTTTCGTCGTAGGACCGGATTTTCTCCCGGTAATAGAGCTTTCTTGCTTCAAAGATGCCGAGCTGGTTTTTCATGTCCTGATCCGGGTTCTCCGGCAGAACAAACGGCTTGTCGTAGCCGACCAGCTCCGCTTCCAGACGCAGCTTGTGCGCATTGAGGCTCTGACGCTGTTCCAGCAGTTTGGCATAGTCCGATTCCGTCAGCGTCGGATCAAAGGTGAAGAGTACCTGTCCTTTCTTCACCCGCTGTCCCGGCCGGATGTTCACAGTCTTGATGACGGTGCGTTCATAGGGTTTCATCGTGATGGTCGGCCGCACCGTGGTAAGCTGTCCGTCCGCCGCGACAATCTTGTCCACCTTGGCCAGACTTGCCCACACGATCATCAGAAACAGCAGCGCCACCACCAGAAACCAGACCACGTGCATCGGAAACGGCGGCCGCTGCGCCTCCAGCATGATCGCATCCGGCTGAAACTCCTCCGCTTCCCTCAACGTTTTTGGTTTTGTATTAAATTTCATCATCTTCGGTCCCCATCTGCTGACGCCAGAATTCCGCATAAATGCCGTTCCGGCCGATTAATTCCCGGTGTGTTCCGCTTTCCACCAGTTCGCCTTTGTCCATCACCACGATCTTGTTGGCCCGGCAGAGAATCGAGAGCCGGTGGGAGATGATGAACACGGTCCGGTTGCGGGCGATCATCTTCAGATTCCGCCGGACAAGCGTTTCACTTTCCGGGTCAAGCGCGCTGGTCGCCTCGTCGAAAATCAGAATCCGCGGATTCGGAAGCAGCGCCCGCGCGATCGCTAGACGCTGCCGCTGACCGCCCGACAGATTGGAGGCATTCTCTTCCAGAATCGAATCGTAGCCTTTCGGCATCTTCTGGATAACCTCGTCCGCCCCCGCCATCCGCGCCGCGTAGATGACCTCTTCCATCGACGCCTCTTTCTTGGTCAGTGTCAGATTCTCCCGCACCGTGCCGTAGAAGAAATAGTTGTCCTGAAGCACGATTCCGATGTTGGAGCGCAGACTCGAGCGGTCGATTTCCCGGATGTCGATCCCGTCGAACTTGATGATGCCGGCCTGAAGGGGATAGAGTCCCTGAATGAGTTTGGTCAGCGTGGTCTTGCCGGAACCCGACCGCCCGACCAGTCCGACCGTCGTCCCCGGCGCAATATGCAGATTGCAGTCCTTGATCACCCGCGGTCCATCCGGCGTGTACTGGAAGGAGACATTCTCTATGGAGATCTCTCCCCGAAGCTGATGGTGCAGCGAGCCGCCCACCTGCTCCCCGGGACAGTTCATCACAACGCCGAGCATCTTGACCGACAGCGCAGTCTGCTGATACTCATGCACCAGTCCCACAATCCGCACCAGCGGCGCCGTCACCCGTCCCGAGAGCATCTGGAACGCAATCAGCGCTCCCACCGACAGCGTCCCGTCGAACACCGCCTTCGCTCCAAACCAGATGATCGCCACAAACATCGTCTTTTCCAGAAAATTACTCAGCGTCCGCGCCGTCATGGAGATCTTGGCCACCCGGAAGTACCGGGTGATCGCATATGCCGCCGTATCGTTCCACTTTCTCTGCTGGGTCGGTTCCAGCGCCAGCGATTCCAGTTCCGGAAGGGTGATGTTCGGATTTTTCGCCTTGGCGGAGCCTCGCAAACCCAGCGTAATTTCCGGTGTACGGGCAGCGGTATGTTCCAGCAGACCTTCATAAATGTGCCCGATTTGTTCCACGTCCAGTGCCCGATAAGAGAGCAGGATCGCGCCGCCGGTCTGTTCCAGCACCTGCAAAGAGTTCAACAGCAGGAGAACCGTCCGGTTGTCAATGGGCAGCGGGGTTGGATTGCACTCCTTCCAGCAGGTTCCCTTGGCTCGTCCTTCAAGGAACGGATACTTATCCGGATCAAAGATGGAGCCGCCCAAAGCAGGCAAGCGCACCTCGGCATGCTCCAAGCCACCATAAACGGCCCGAAAGATCGCCAGCAGACGCGCCCAGGCATCGTGCCGCCGTTCTAGGATTTCTGCTCCGTGTTTATCCGCTTCGCTCGCCAACTGACTGCGCAAAGTGGAAACGGCGTAATTCTGATCGTAAAGCTCCGTCCCCAGCAACAGGAGCCCCCGTTCCTCCGCACAAAGAAGGAAAACGAGCCGCATCATGACGGTAAGTCCGGCTTCGTAGAGTTCCGCCGGTCTTATATCGCGCAGGAGTTCCCGGTTGCGGTCCTGATCCGCTTTATCCAGACCTTGAATCAGAACTTCCACGGCTGTGCGCACCTGATCGCCAAGTGTGTCGGTAACTTCTTCCAGACAATCAAGCGATTCATCCATAAGCGCCGGAAGAGTTTCGTTTTCCGGACCGAAGAAACGACGAACCCCCAGAAGCGAAGAAAACGCCTGCAAGGTCCGCGGTTCCTGGAACCATAGACGGGCATACCAAGTCACACTGCCGGAAGTTTTGCCGTTCGGGGCGTTGACAAGCATCCACTCTTCGCCGTTAGTAAGCAGTCCCAGGCGAACGTCCTTCACCCGGCAGAGTTTGGTCATTTTGTCCAGGGGAGAGGCTGTCCAGTCACTGCGTCTGTCTATAGCGGTAAGATTTGTCCCCGGAGGATAGACCCCAACGAAAAGTTTCGGTTTGGCATCTTCATCCTGCAACACGAATTCCGGGGAATAGCCACCGACGCCGTTATCTGACGGAACTTGAACGGAATTTCCCGGCAGCAAAACTTTGTCCGGTATCTCCAGAAAGTCGGAAATTACCAAATGCACCCATTCCTTATGAAGCGCCTGTAAATCCTTGTCATCCTCGGAAACAGCATCGCACCATTCTTCATACGCAGAACGAATGTGCCGCTTGGCTTCGGGATAGATTGCCTCCAATCCCTGCGGAAACACACGGTCCAATACAGCGACTGCCAGGAATGGTCCGGAAACTTCGACCAGCGAAAGCCATTCGGCATGTTTGGAAAGATTTCTTGCCATTATTTTGCCCCCCATGCTTTCGTTTGCGGAACGAGGAAGATGACCGCCACAGGGAAGGTTCTCGCCTCGGGATCGGCATAGTGCTTTTCGATCATTGCCGTTTCCTGTTTCTTTTCATCAGGAATCCGTTCCAGCCGGGCACGCAGAGCATTGCGGTCCTTTTTCAGCTGATTCTGCTCCATTTCGTTGTAAAAAGCGAATGTCAGCTGAAGTTCTTCCGGTTCGTCCAGTTCCCTGCGGATATTGGCATCCAAATCATCCAGAATGTGGATGATATCTTTTATTTCCCCCTGTTTGCGCAGCTCAATGGTATTCCGCAAAGTGTCCAGTCGGTCACGTGAACGGGCATCTACAGCCGCCATAATAGAAGTTTCATTCTGTTGAAAACGCTCTTTGAGAACAGCAAAAGCGGTATCAGGAACCTTATCCAGCGCAGAACCGGAGTTCAAAAGTGCATTCAAGTCTTTCTGCGTAGCAATACGCCTGAAAGAATCATGCCGGAGTTCTCCGCCGGAAACAGTCAATTCCTCATGCAAACGGTGATGGTCTCCTCCGGTAATAACCAAACGGGACCAGACTATCGCCTGCGGATTTTCAATTCCGGGAACGCTTTTAATTGCCACCCGGTGGAGATGTTTTACATCTTCCAGGCTCCAAATTTCCTCCCTCAAAAGGCGCAACGACATCTGGACCAGCTTATGATTCAAATGCGCCAGAACCAGATCTTCACGCCCCTTCATCAAAGCATGGTCGAAGGTGATCGCCCGCTTTTCTCCGGTGTGAGGATGGTTCAGCCCGTTCAACGCCTGACTCCATGAGCCGCTTAGCGCAGGGACATCGAAGGCACTTCCTGAAGGCAGACCCGGACGTCCCACAGGCTTTAAAGCAGGTTTTCCCGCAATGTCCAAAGCCACTTGAACCGCATTGGCAATGTGCTGAGGGGTCAAGTGAAAATCATTTTCCGCTTCCAGCAAATGTTCATGCAGCCTTTTGATTCGTTCCTGCAGGCGTTTTTCTGCGGCGAGATACTTGCCCGCCCGTTTGCGTTTTTCTTCCGCAGCTGAAACATCAAAGGTAGAACTTTTTCCCAACATTGCGTCTTCAATTTGACGTGCGATTACGGAGCCAACACTGCCAAGATCTTCCCGGATATTATTGACCTTTATGGCAGCACGCATCAGATACTCACAGTCTCCTGCAATATCGCCGGGCTTGCAACTGGTATCGGTGGATTCAAAGCCTTTTCCCACCGGGTGCCAGATGAACACAGAACTTTCCTTCTGTCCATGTCGGTCAATGCGGCCGTTACGCTGTTCCATAACGTTAGGATTCCACGGAATTTCCACATGGATCATGAAATTGCAGTAGTTCTGCAAGTCAATTCCTTCCGAGGCGGCATCTGTTGCCAGCAGAATCCGGACAGGAGAATTTTCCGGAGAAGTTTGAAAGGCGGCTTTAACTGCTTCTCTCTCCTCCGGCAGCAAGCTTCCATGCATGACCATCAGATGTTCTCCACCGAATCCGTTGTGAGCCAGAATCGTTTGCAGCCAGGCATGGGTATCGCGATATTCGGTGAAGAGAATAACCCGTTTATTGTTCCATTTTCCATCGGTTTTCAAATGGATGTTAAGCCAGTGCAAAATAGCCTTTGATTTTGAATCCTGCCGATCTTTTGCGTTTTCTGCCCATTCTGAAAGTTCATCCAGCAGCTGACGCTGACTTTCAGTAAGCGGGGCCGAAAGTTCGGCGTTGAGTTCGAGGACTTCTGCAGCAGCCTCATCTGCCAACGCTTCGTTGGAAAACTCCTCTTCCGCTTTCATGATGGCACGATGCAGAATGCGGTCATCGAAATTGTTGCTTTTCTCCTTGTGTTTTCCATGTTCCAGCGTTTCACGGTGTTTCGCCAGCGTTTTTGCAAATGCGGCAGGAGAGGAAAATAAGCGTTTTTTCAGGAGGATATGAACGAATTTGGTCCCATAGGCATAGCGTGAGTCGCCGACAGATTTCATCCGGGATTCGCAGAATTGGCGGAGAAGATCATGAACTTTTCGCTCGTCTTCTGTATAGTCCACCTCAAGCGGCAGGAGTTCTCGCGTAGGAAAGACAGGCTTTCCCGCGGCATCCACAATGTTGCTTTTCAGTCGGCGAACCATAACTTGCTGAAGTTGCTGTTCGTCCGGTTCAACAGTTTTTGCAAAACGCTGATTATCCAAAAGTTCCAGAAGCGAGGTAAAAGACTCCTTATAGCCATTGTGCGGCGTGGCCGTGAGAAACAAGTGATGAGAGAAATGGGGCGAGAGCCGTTGAATTACCTGAGTGCGCTGGCTGGGGATAGAATATGCCGCGGCAGCCGCAGGAGCGACATTGTGGGCTTCATCAATTACCAAGATATCAAACATCCTTGGATAACTGATCTGCGGAGGAAGAATATCTTTCAAAAGACGCAGTCCTTCTCCTCCCTTGATCCAATCCATGGAAGTGATGAGCCGAGGGTATGATGTCCAGGGATTGGCCTGCAGACCGCGTTCCCGGCGAAGTATTCTGATGTATTCAGTGTCGACAATACGGAATTCCAAACCGAATTTTTCCTGCATTTCCGTCTGCCACTTTACCTGCAAACTGGCGGGACAGACGACAAGTACCGTTCTTGCCCGGTGACGGATCATCATTTCTTGAATGACAAGACCGGCTTCAATGGTTTTACCTAAACCGACATCGTCTGCAATCAGGAGATTCACCCTTGCCATGCTGATGGCACGAACCAGGGGATCCAGTTGGTAATCCTCAATCGTGATTCCGCTTCTGAATGGAGCCTGCAAGGATTGGCGATCAGCATTGGATGCAGCGCCCCACTGAACTGCATCCAAAAATGCCTCTAACTTGTAATTCGGATCGTAACCGCCAATGACGGGCAGACCGGCTTTTTCCAAAATCTTCGCGCCAGGTTCAATTTCCCAAATAACCTGCAATTCTTCATCAAGAGCATCTTCATCAATGGATTCCAGCGTGACCAGATGCTGAAGTTCCCGTAAATTGCGAGCCAGCCCGTTGCTGTCAATTTGCGTAACGACCCATTGTCTGCGACGAACCTCGACCAGTTGTCCCGGCTCAGGAAGCAGATTTTCTATTGCTATATTCTTTTGGCTATCTGGCTGCATAACAGAAAGTTACCTTTTCTTTGTATAAAATTTATTGACGTGGGCGACAAGACTTCGACCTATGACTTCACCTAATTTAACTGGAACAGCATTTCCGATCAGCCGACCGATATTTTTCTGACAAATCGGCTCATCTGGCTTGGAAAATTGGTAGCTTCGTGGGAAGCTCTGAATGATAGCGCCCTCTCGAAGCGAGATTGCTCTGTCCTCTTCCGGATGACCAAATCGCCCATTGCCGAACCCGAAGAACTGGGTCGTCATTGTCGGTGCTGGCTGGTCCCATTCCATGCGTCCGTAAACACTGCCATATGTGTTACCAGACTCTTTTTTATGGCAATCTGCGACCAATTCTCTTGGCCAATCCCGCCATGTCCCACCTGGTTTTGAGGCGCGAATTCTACGTAGATTCATGTCCGACAACTTGGAACTTTGGTGGAGCGGATCTTGTTTTGACTGTTCCCCGTGACGCAAATGGGGAAGTCCGCGAAACGCCTGTCGAACTGTCTTCCTTTTAGCCCCGATTTCCTTGGGCGTCAGCAGATGAATTTCTCCCAGTTTCGATGCCAACAGCACTAAGCGGTGTCGGTGTTGAGGAATGCCATATTCAGCACAAGCCACCACTTGATGAGACACGTGATATCCGGCATCCCGCAATGTTTTGAGAAATGTCTGGAAAACATCTTGTTCTTCAAGTCCTGGGACATTTTCCATTGTCACGAATTCCGGTTGGATTTCTCGAACCAGACGTGCAAATTCAAGCAGGAGGAACCATTTTTTATCTTTGTCCTCCTTGCTCCTGGCTTTCATATTGTACGTTGAAAATGTTTGACATGGGGCGCAACCTGCCAAGAGTCGTAAGCATCCTTTTCGATAGAATCCACATATTTCCTTTGGCTGCAAGTCAGTCACAGATTCTTCAAGAAATTTGCTGCCGTTGTTATGCTCATATGGATATTGACAGACCGGATCCAAATCAACTCCCGCCTTCACTTTGATACCGGCATCTAATGCTCATGTACGGTAAAGAAGCAAGCAACCGAAAACAATAGATAGACCGCCAG
>ERZ779894.3640-NODE-3640-length-11702-cov-3.069117_pt1 | contig 11702 bp, 8 predicted proteins | sample MGYA00511587_ERZ779894 | MGnify/ENA primary metagenome ERZ779894 (study PRJEB29588, sample SAMEA2160490) | human gut metagenome | biome: human gut; feature: human-associated habitat; material: faeces | place: Denmark | collected 2008/2010 ... | reverse complement strand
ACGCATGAGGGAGAGCCGCCGTACCGCTATCGCATTGAAATAACGGGCGACCTGCCGGGGGATATTAACAGAAGCGAGCTGAAAAAGGCAATTCGCGATCTCATGGATGATAAAACACTTGTGAATGCGCCTGCGGATTACGAAATCGAACTTCGCATCGCCGCTTCGGTGAGCTCCGCAAGGCTGTACCTGAAGCTTTTCACCGTCAGGGATGAACGTTTCCCCTACCGAAAGGAGATGCTGCCGGCTTCGATGAATCCTGCGGCTGCGGCTGCCGTGCTGCGGTTTGCAAGCGATTATCTGACGGTCAATGCCCGCGTTATCGACCCGTGCTGCGGGAGCGGCACTCTGCTTTTTGAGCGCGGAATGCTCTCGCCCTGCGCTTCTTTGACGGGTGTTGATATTTCCCACAAGGCGATTGACTGCGCAAGGGTGAATGCGGAAGCGGCAGCGAAAACCTGCGGAATAACTCAGGCCAAGTTCATCTGCAACGATATAATGCGGTTCGAAAGCAAAAGGCCGTATGATGAGCTCATCTGCAACCTGCCTTTCGGCAACCGCGTGGGGAATCATTCCTCTTGCGAAAGGCTTTACGAAGGGCTGCTTGACCGCATGGGGCTGCTTGTCAAAAAAGGCGGCATTGCAGTGCTTTACACAATGGAATTCACTCTGCTCAAGAACCTTATTCGGGAAAGACGCAATATCGAAATCCTGAAGCAGGAGCGCACCGAGGCGGGCGGACTGACTCCGATGATATTCATACTCCGAGTGAAAGAATGAGAAACCGGGGGCCGGGATGAAACTCAAAAATCGGGAACCGGAAGACGGAGATTGATTTCGAATTGCGAACAGGACGGCAGCGAGAACAGGACGGCAGCGATATGATATTTAAGGCAAAATTGCTTTCGGAAGATGACATCGGCAGAACGCTTGTTCGGATGGCACATCAGATAATCGAAAAAAACCACGGCACGGACGGCATATGTCTTGTCGGGATCCGCACTCGCGGCGTTCCGCTTGCGTTCCGCCTTGCGGAAAACATCGAAAGGATAACCGGCGCAAAAATTCCCGTCGGCGAACTTGACATAACCCTTTACCGCGACGATCTTTCGACTGTTGCGCCCGACCCCGTGGTAAGCACGACGGAAGTGGATTTTTCGCTTATCGGAAAAACAGTTATCCTTGTGGATGATGTTATTTATACCTGCCGAACGGCAAGGGCTGCGCTCGATGCGGTAATGGCTTTGGGTCGTCCGGCGCGGGTTCAGCTTGCGGTGCTTATCGACAGGGGGCATTCGGAGCTTCCGATTCGCCCGAATTTTGTCGGAAAAAACATTCCGACGGCAAAAAACGAGATAATTTCCGTTCGCCTTGAAGAAATCGACGGCGAAAACTGCGTGGAGCTGTATACGGCGGGCGGGGAACAGTGAGCGGCGGACGGCGAACCGCAAAAATGCGAAATTTTTGCTTGCATAGCCGCGCTTCCTCGTGTAAAATACAATAAAGAGACAGAATACCTGCAAAGGGGGCAGATTTTTCATGTTTCACCGCCGAAAAGCGGGGTTTTTGCCGCTTTCCGCGTGAAATGCCGCACGAATCGACAGTTCTGCCGGTGCGTGCCCTCTGTGCGGAACAGATATAACCTGATTATGACCTGATACAGAAAGGATTGTCACAGCCGTGAGTCTTTCATTGGAAGTTAAAAAATTCATCAACTCCGAGCATACCGGAGAATTTGTCAACGTCACCCTTCCCAGCGAGCTGCCGGTTCGCAGAGAGGAGGTTCGCACCGTTCATCGCGATACTGCCGCTGCCGAAAGCGCAAAGCGCAGGGCGCGTGATCTTGCAAATGCACGGGAAAGCGCGAAACGCGCCGCACAATCCGCCGAAGAGGCCCTTTCGGATGCACACAGGGATGAGCGCGCTGCCGAAAAAGAATTGCGCGAAAGGCAAAGCCGCCGAAGTGCGCTGACACCCGAATACGACGAAAAGAACGGCATTGCCGCAGCTGCGCAAAGCCTTTTTAACCAGCGCAAGGCGGAGAGCGACCGCTGCTATGCCGTGTATTCCGAGTTTGAAAAGGCTCTGCGCAAGGCGGAGACGGACAGCAACGCCGCCCACACCGCTGCCGCAGGCTGCCGCGCCGCGCTTGAGAACGCCGAAACAGCGCACCGAAATGCCGTTGAAACCGAAATGCGCCTTCATAAGCAGCTTGAAGAGCTTCGAAACGACAGCGCACAGACGGAAGTGCTTGCCGCGAAAACCGACCGCGAATCGGAGGAATTTCGAAAAGCAGAGAGCGAAAAAGCAAGTATTGTTGCGGAACTGAACGCCGAGGCGGTGCGCCTTGCGGGTGAAAAGCGTGCGCTTGAAAAACAGATTGCGGATGCCGAACGAAGCCTTGCAAAGCTCGGCCGCGATCTCCAGAAAACAAAAAGCGACCGAACCGCGCTGACTCAGCAGCTCGACGCGCTTAAAACCGCTGCAAACGGAAAAAAAGGCGCGGACAAGGACGCGGCAATGCAGAAAGTCAATGCCGCAAAGACAAAAGCCGATGCTGCGGCGGAGACCGAAAAGCAGCAGACCTCGGAACATTCCGCACTTGCGTCGGAGTGCGCCGCACTTCGCGAAAAACTGACCGAATGTGAACGCTGCGTTGCCGAAAACGACGAAAAACTGCGTTCCGCACGACATGAATACGACACGGCAAGGGCGCAAACCGCTGCAATGAATGAGGAAAGCACCGGAAGAAAAGCTGCGCTTGCAGGCAAAAACGCAACGCTTGACGCGCTTGCGGCACAGCTTGAAAATGCAAAGCTTCGTATTACCGAAACCGAAAAAGCCGAAACCGCCGCCCGTTCTGCCGCCGCAGCCGCCGAGGTTGAAGCCGCAAGGCTCAAAACCGCACTTGACACAGCGAATGAGCGCGCCGCCGAAAAGAAAAAGATCTATGCCGACGCAAAGGCACTTACCGATGCTGCCGAAGCTGACTACGATTCAAAGCGTTCCGATTTTGATGCGGCGGATGTTGTCGTTCGCAATGCGGACAAGAACGTTTCGGCCGCAAAGAATGCACACGATAACGCTGTTGAAAAGCTCAGAAACGCCGAAACCCGCCTTGAAACGGCGCGTGCAAAGCTTGAAGATGCAATCAAAAACAGCGAATTTGCCGATTCGGAAGCGGTGCGCCTGCGCAACTCGGTGCATGTTATCGAAACACGCTATGAAACGGCAAGAATTCATTATATGGAAAGCGGCAAGGGCGAGCCGTTGATCTTGGTTCATTCGGCAGGGCAGTCCCTGTACACCTTCCGCCGGCTGTTCTACAAGCTTGCAATGTATTACCGCGTTATTGCCGTTGACCTTGTGGGGCACGGCTATTCGGACAGACCCGATTTCTTTGATTATACCATCGGCGACCATGCCGAAAGCCTTGCGCGCTTCATGGATTCAATGGGAATCGAATCCGCGCATATTCTCGGTTTTTCCTTCGGTGCGGGGTATGCGCTTGAGCTTGCGCACAAGCATCCTGAGCGTGTCGGAAAGATTGTCGCAATCTGCCCCGGCGGTGTAACGAGCGAAATGCCGCTCACCGTCCGAATGATGGAAAGCGGACTGTTCGGCGGAATTGCCTCCAGAATGTATAACCTTAAATCCGTTAAAAAAATGCTTAACGAATGCGTCTTTGACCATACCGTAATAAACGAACACGATGCTGCGGAGTATTTCAAGCCCGTTGCGGACAGTTCAAGCCGTTATGCCGTTCGCCGAACTTTGGCTGAGTTTGACGAAAACGCGCTGATTTCATCTCTGCGTGAAATTCAGGCTCCCGTTCTGCTGCTTTGGGGAGAGGATGACAAGTGGCACCCCGCAGGCGAAGTTGACGAATACCGCTCCTCCCTGCGCAGCTGCTCTTGCACCGTCATTCGCAATGCGGGGCACCTTGTGCATGAGGAAAAACCCGACAGGATCGCCGAACTTGTCCGCGGCTTCATTCCGGCGGGATACGATAATTAATATTGTTTTGCAAAAAACGGGTTCAAAACTCGGTTTTTGAAATCATATCAAAAAGCGGCTCGGAGCAAATCGGCTCCGGGCCGCCGCTGTTTCGGAACGGGAGTTTCGGATGATGTTTCCGAGTTTCCGATATGAATTGAATTACGGAATCTGCGCATACTTCCTTTGGGCGGAATGCCGTCCGAAAAACATTTTGTTTAAAGGAGAACAGAAACCATGACACAGAATCAGGTTGGCTGCCAGACCGTCGGCTGCCGCGTCACAAGCTGCCGATACAACGACAAAGGCGCATATTGCGAACTTTCAAGGATTCAGATCGAACCCTGCTGCTGCAAAAACAGCGGAAACGGCGATCCCGCCGATGAGAGCCTTTGTGGAAGTTACCGCAGAAAATAAAACAAAAAGCTGGCGCGGGGCTTAACCGCTTCAAGTCAGCGTCCGCATGATCCGTCCTGCGGCACGGTGCCGTTCCGAAAATGCGGCTGCATTCAAAGCCGGGTTTCGTTTTGTGCGTCTCGGTGCAGCATGTCGCACGCGAGCTTTTTGAGCCGTGCGGGTGTGTTGTCCGCAGGATAAACGGCGCAATGCGCAAGCAGAGCCGCTTTGATTTTCCCGACGGCGGGTGAAGCGGGAAGGCTGAGCCAATTCATGATGTCCGCACCGCTGCAATTGAGCGCACCGGCGGAGAACGGGACGCCTTCCTGCTGCATTTTTTGAAGCAAGATGCGCCAGCGTGCAGCCGATTCAACTTCTCCGGTGATGATTCCGGAACCGTGAACATCCGCTTCACGGATATCCGCAATTTCGAGGCTTCGTTCAAATCCCCAGCGGGCAAATGTTCGGCGCAGCGTTTTGTCCTTTGCGGTGTTGTTAAGATCGTACATATGATGACGGACGATGAAACAGACTTCGTCCGTCGTTTTGTTGTCATAACGGAGCCGCTGCATTATTTCTCGGGAAATAATTTCACCTTCCGCATCGTGTCCGTGCATATTGCCGTTTTTTTCCAGAACAACGGGTTTTGCAACATCGTGCAGCAGCCCGGCAAGGCGGGGAACAAGCATGGGTTTGGATTCCGCAGCGGTATGAAGTGCGTGGTCAAGCACGTCATAGCGGTGATGTGTGGGCTTTTGCGCAATGCCGTGTCCGCGGGACAGCTCGGGAAGAATGACTGCAAGCGCACCGATGTCGCGCAGCAGCAGCAGTCCGTTCAGCACCTGTTCCGTGTTTCGCGAACCGTATTTTATATCACAGAGAAGGAGTTTATTCAATTCATCGCGAATGCGTTCGGCGGAAATATCGCGGAGATTGCCGCAAAGCCTTGATGCACATGCGAAGGTGGCAGGGTCGATTTTAAATTGAAGCTCCGCCGCAAAACGAACAAGCCGAAGAATACGCAGTCCGTCATCCGCAAGCACGATTTCGGGGTCAATGCTTGATGTTCTCAAGACCCTGTTTTCAAGATCGGGCAGCCCGCCGGAGGGGTCAAGTATTTCACGCGTCAGAATATCGCAATAGAGTGCATTTACCGAAAAGTCGCGCCGCCGCGAATCCTCCTCGGGTGTTTTTGAAAACTGTATGCTTGTCGGGCGGTGCGCGCCGCCGGCGGAGTATTTGTCGGCACGGAAAGTTGTGTGTTCAAACTTTTGTCCGTCGGCGTGAATTTCGACCATGCCGAAAGCGATGCCCTTCGGAACAACTTTGAATCCCATTTCATGCGCAAGCTCAATTGTTTCGTCCGGAGTGAGGGCGGAACATATGTCAATATCGCTGACGGGCAGCCCGAGAAGCGTATTGCGCACAAGCCCGCCGACGGCAAAAAGACGGCAGCCCCGCGCCGAAACGCGCTCCGCAATGCGAATAAGCGATTCGGGTAAACTGACGGAAGCGGGAAGGGTGCGAACTCCGTCCGCATTCGGTTTACGCGTTGATTTGCTTTCGGTCATGATAAAGCCCTCTCTTTTTTAAAACTTTTACGGGGTGCCGGGAAATGGGCAGGCCCGCTCTGAAACGCATCGAAACCAAAACTCAAAAATCAGTCCGAAACCTCATCGCGGAATCGGCGGACAAGCTCCGAAAGCTCCGCGGTGCTGCCGCAATTGTTTACGCGGCGGCGAAGCTCGGTGCTGCCGTACATGCCCTTTGTGTACCATGCAATATGCTTGCGCATATCGGCAAATGCGCCGTCCCCGTGAGCGGCAACGTATTCCGAAATATGCCGAAGCGCGGCGTCAAGCCTTGCGCGGGCGGAAGGGGGAACGTAATCTTCTCCGCGCAGCGCGGCGCGGATTTCCGCAAAAAGGAAGGGATTCCCCTGTGCGCCCCTTGCGGCCATGATGCCCGCGCAGCCCGTTTTTGCAGCGAGTGCGGCAGCATCCGTTCCGCTGAAAACATCCCCGTTGCCGATGACGGGAATGTGCACGGCATTCACAACCTCCGCGATCTTATCCCAATCCGCAGTTCCGGAATACATCTGCATTCGGGTTCGGCCGTGAACGGTGACAAAAGCAGCACCGGAGGACTCGGCCATCTTTGCAAATTCAACCGCATTGATTGAATCCGCATCCCAGCCGAGGCGGAATTTGACGCTTACGGGAATGCTGACCGCACGAACGGCGGCTTCAATAATGCGTGCGGCAAGCGCGGGGGAGCGCATGAGCGCGGAGCCGTCCCCGTTGCCGGTGATTTTCGGCGCGGGGCAGCCCATATTGATGTCGAAAACCGCAATCTGCTTTTGATTCCCGGAGGATGCGGAATCGGCATTCAGTTCCTCCGAAAGCCTCTTTGCGGTGTCGGCGATAATCTCGGGTTCGTGCCCGAAAAGCTGCACCCCGCAGGGCCGCTCGACGGGGGATATGTCGATAAGTTCCTTTGTTTTTTTGTTGTTATAATGCAAACCCTTTGCACTGACCATTTCCGTGAAGGTGAAATCGCAGCCCTGTTCAATGCAGAGACGGCGGAAGGCAGGATCTGTTATGCCTGCCATCGGCGCAAGCAGCACGGGTATGCAGCCGCATGTATCGCGGCAAAGTATTTTTGAAAGCACCGCCGAAGCGGGCGGAGGGGTCGGTATTTGCATTTTGCAGCGGGTTCAAAAGCGGTAAACGCTTTGCCTTCCGTTTTTTAATGGTTCTCAAAATAAAATTCCGGCGCAAATTCAAGCGGAAAGCGGAATTCTGCGGCAGGAGCAATCATGCGTGACGGCAATTACTCGTAATGATAAACACCCTCGCAGACGGTCGCGGCGGGGCCGGACATATAGAGAGTGTTATCGGGCAGCCATTCGATGCCGAGCGTGCCGATTTCAACATGCACATTCACGCGGCGTTCGGTATGCTTTGCAAGGATGCACGCCGCAGCGGAGGCACACGCGCCCGTTCCGCAGCACATCGTGCTTCCGCATCCGCGTTCCCATGTGCGCATGATGATATTCTCCCTGTCGATAACCTGAACAAAATCAACATTCGTGCGCTTCGGGAAAATCGGACTGTGCTCAATATCCCTGCCGTAATATTCAACATCGGTAAGATCAACATCATCAACGAACACAACCGTGTGCGGAATGCCCGTGTTCACACAGGAAACTACAAAACGCCGCCCGTGGGAATAAAGGCTTTTTTGAAGGAAATCACCCTCTGCCGAAACGGGAATGTCCGCACAATCCAGCTTCGGTTCACCCATGTTGACGCCGATGCGGGCAACGGTGCCGTCCGAAAGTTCCGCATGAGTCTTTTTAATGCCCGAAAGCGTTTCAACGGACACATCCGGGGCGGGGACGATGCCCTTTTCAATTATGAATTTCACAAAGCAGCGTATGCCGTTGCCGCACATCTCCGCCTCACTGCCGTCGTTGTTTAAAATCAGCATACGAACGTCCGCACCGGGGAGGGAGGGCTTGCGAACGATTAAAAGATTGTCTGCGCCCACGCCCGTGTTGCGGTGCAGGATTCGGCGGGCAAATTCGTTGATGTTGCGGATTTTTTCTTCACGGTCGTCGATAAGAATCATATCGTTGCCCAAACCGTGCATTTTTGTAAAATTAAAAAGCATAGAAACCTCTTCGATGAATTAATCAAACTAATCGGAAAACAGTGCGGATGCAAGCCGTTTCCGGATGCAGTACGTAAAATATGTATTCGGATTCATCAACCCTGACGCTGCGTTTCAAGCAGCAGCCCGACCGGGCAATGATCACTGCCCATGACATCGGGGCGAATGAAGGCATCCTTAACGGACGGGACAAGCCTTGCGCTGACAAGAAAGTAGTCTATGCGCCAGCCGGTGTTCCGCTCACGTGCTTTGAACATATAGCTCCACCATGTGTAGGCATCCGCCCTGTCGGGATAAAGCATACGGAAACTGTCCGCAAAGCCGCTTTCAAGCAGCACGGTGAATTTCTGTCTTTCTTCATCGGTGAATCCTGCATTGCCGCGGTTGCTCTTCGGGTTTTTAAGGTCAATTTCGTTATGCGCAACGTTCATATCGCCGCAGACGATAACGGGCTTTTTCTTGTCAAGTCCGACGAGATAGGCGCGGAAAGCATCTTCCCATTCGCAGCGGAAATCAAGCCGTGTAAGCTCGCGCTGCGCATTCGGGGTGTATACCGTTACAAAATAATAATCGGGAAATTCAAGGGTTATGACGCGTCCCTCGGTTTCGAATTTTTCATCCGCACCCATACCGTAAGCAACGGAAAGCGGTTCTTTTTTTGTGAAGACGGCCGTTCCGGAATAACCTTTTTTTTCGGCATAATTCCAGAAGCCCATGTACCCTTCGGGGGCGAAATCTATCTGCCCTTCCTGCAATTTTGTTTCCTGAAGAGCAAAAATGTCGGCATCGGTTTCGTCAAAAAAGTTTTTGAAACCTTTGCCCATGCAGGCGCGCAGCCCGTTAACGTTCCATGAAATAAATTTTTCGGTCACAGCAGCATATCCTTTCGGAACAGTTATTAAATCACAGAAAATCAAAGGAGGAAATTGCGCAGGAGCAGATCCTCCGTGTCAAACTCCGGATACTCGATGCGCCAAAGCGTCAGCCCGTGCGCGGGAGCGGTGTCGCCGGCATTTTCGCGGCGCGGGCATTCGAGCGCGTGACGGAGTTTGGAGATGTCGTCATAGCCCTGCCCGATTCGGAGCATGGTGCCGACCATGATGCGAACCATGTTGTAAAGAAAACCGTTTCCAATAACCCTTATTACAACAAAATCACCGTCTCTTTGTACCGTCATTTCGTATATTGTTCTGACGGTCGTTTTGGAACTGTTCCCCGATGAGCAAAATCCTTTGCTTCCCGTGGCTTTGAAAGCCGCAAAATCATGTGTGCCGAGAAAAAGTTCAGCCGCGGCATTGAGCTTTTCAATGCTGAGCGGGGTATGAATATGCAGCGCCGTGCTGCGCAAAAAAGCGGAGGCATGGCGGCTGTTGAGCACACGGTAGCGGTAGTGCTTCTTTTGAACGGAAAAGCGCGCGTGAAATTCCGCCTCGCCTTCACGCGGCATTTCAAGGCTTGCTTTAATGCGAATGTCGGACGGCAGATATGTGTTCAGTGCAAATGCGAATTTTTCGGCGGGAATTCGGCTTTCGGTATCAAAATGCGCTGCCTGCGCCCGCGCGTGAACGCCGCTGTCCGTGCGGCCGGAGGCATGGAGAGTGAGGTTTTCGCCCGTAATGCTCTTGAGTGCATTGCCGATGACCTGCTGAACGGCAATTCCGTTGGGCTGAATCTGCCAGCCGACGTAGTTTGTTCCGTCGTATTCAATTATAAGTACGATTCGCTTCATGCTGCCAATTATACAGGAATAATGTGCACGGTGTCAATTCAATTAGGAATTAGGAATGAGAAATGAGGAATGAGAAATGAGAAATTAGGAATTAGGAATGAGGAATTTGGAATCGGAACCGTGTATTTGCCGCCCCTGCAAGGGCGGGGGAGGGGGTGTTTGCGAATGCGGAATTTGCAAGGGCGGACAAACAAAATATATCTTCGTGGCAAACTGTTTCCGAGAAGCCGAACAATCACGAAAAAATATACATATTCGGCAAAAAATGCATTATTTCAGCATTTTTTCTTCAGCTTTCCGCAAAAAAAAACAACAAAGATTATATCAAAACTCTTGACACGGAACAAAATGCAGATTATACTATAATGGATTGGGTGTATTGACCTTTCAATGCATCACTGTCAAAATACCATCAGGAGGAAAAAACATGAAGAAATCATTCAAAGGCTTTCTTGCGTGCCTGCTCGCGCTGATCATGGTCATCCCCATGTTCACCGTTGCAAATGCGGACCAAATGTCCACCTTTAACGGCACCCTTCAGGCCCGAGAAACCGCTTCCGTTGATGTTTCCCGCATCAGGAACAGCGGCATCGATATGACTGCGGACGTTGCAGTCAAGGAACAGCGCAATCCCGAGGATATCGTTACCATTCTGGTCGAACTCGAAGCCGCTCCCGCAGCGGAGGTTTGCGAAGATCTCAAAGCAGCAGGCGATTATCGTGAGCAGCTCAACGCTTCCCACAAGACCGCAGCCGCTATGATCAACGAAAAGCTCGGCACCGAAATCGTTATTAAGCACAACTACTCCGTTGTGTTCAACGGTTTCGCATTCGAAGGCGAATATCGCCTCATCGACGAGATCAACAAGCTCGACGGTGTTCGTGCATTCGTTGATATGGAATGGGAAAGCCCCGACCTCTTCAACACCACCACCCAGGTCGGTGCGGTTGATGCATGGGCTCTCGACTACTCCGGTGAGGGCACCGTTGTTGCTATCCTCGACACCGGCTGCAAAGTCGACCACCCCGCTTTCTCCGTTGAACCTTCCAACGTAAAGTTCACCCGCGACAACATTGCTTCCATCATCGCAAGCGGCGAGCTCCAGGGCTCCGGTTCCCAGATGAATGTTAACAGCGTCTATGTCAGCGGCAAGATCCCCTTCCGTTGGAACTACTACGGCAACAATGCAGACGTAAGCCATAAGTCCAGTGACCACGGCACCCACGTTGCAGGTATCGCAGCAGGCAACGGCGGCGAGATCCAGGGCGTTGCAAAGGATGCACAGCTCGCAGCAATGCAGGTCTTCGCACCCACCGGCGGCGCAAGCTGGTCCACCATCATCCTTGCAGTTGAAGACTGCGCGGTTCTCGGCGTTGATTCCGCAAACCTGTCCCTCGGTTCTCCCTGCGGTCAGGAAAGCTACTATGACGCTTCCTATGCAGAAGTTTTCGAGCGCGTAACCGCTCTCGGCGTTAACTTTGCAATGGCAGCCGGCAACGACTACGATGCTTCCATGAACAACGCATGGGGCAGCAGCGACATCACCACCGGTACTTGGGGTAATGACGGCTACAACCTCGTTTCCAACCCCGATTACGGTGTTGTAGGTTCCCCCTCCACCTGGCCCGCAAGTCTCTCCGTTGCTTCCGTAAAGAACAGCAAGACCCAGGGTTACTACATCAGCGTTGAAGGCGTTAACTACGGCTACACCGAAAACGCAGACAACCCCGTTAAGATGCGTCAGGCTCTCGGCGGACAGACCGTTGAATACGTTATGGTTCCCGGCGTCGGCACCGTTGAAGATTTCGCACAGGTCAACGTACAGGGCAAGATCGCTCTCGTACAGCGCGGCGAAATCAACTTCACCGACAAGGCTGCAAACGCAGAAGCTGCCGGTGCGGCTGGC
>ERZ779894.3637-NODE-3637-length-11709-cov-4.667496_pt1 | contig 11709 bp, 14 predicted proteins | sample MGYA00511587_ERZ779894 | MGnify/ENA primary metagenome ERZ779894 (study PRJEB29588, sample SAMEA2160490) | human gut metagenome | biome: human gut; feature: human-associated habitat; material: faeces | place: Denmark | collected 2008/2010 ... | reverse complement strand
TAAACCTTTTTTTATTTATTATAAATCTTTTTATTCTATTGTTCTTTACTTAAACTACTTGGATCTATTCCATATTGTTTATATAGCCATGTAGAATAATTAAAAGGTGTTAATGTCTCTGGTAATCCATAGTCAACTCCATTTGTTTCTACTCTAATAGATGTAATTTTAACTGGATTTACTGGTGTGCTAACTTCTTGTTGTGAACTACTACTTTCTTTGCTATCTTCACTTGCTTTTACTTCTACTTGTTCTATGTTATGCACTACATCCATTCCTTCTATTACTTTACCAAAAGCTGTATAATATCCATTTAATGAAGTATTATTTTTGGTCATTATAAAGAATTGTGAACTTCCTGAATTATATGATTCTTCTTTTAATGATGATGATTGTTGTGTATAGTCATTTCTTGCCATTCCAACAACTCCTTCATCAAATTTTAATTTGTTATCTACCCCATTAGATATAAATTCACCTTTAATAGAATATTCTGTATCGCTTCCATCATCTTTTAAATCTGCAAGTGTAGCAGCCCCGCTTCCAGTTCCTTGCTTATCTCCTCCTTGTATCATAAAGTCTTTTACTATTCTATGAAATGTTAAACCATCATAAAAGCCTCTATTAGCTAATGTAATAAAATTTGAAACTGTTTGTGGTGCTTTGTCTGGGTACAATTCTATTTTTACTGTGCCAAATCCCTCTACTTCCATTGTTGCAACAGGATTTTTAACTTCATTTGTTGCATTTTTATAATATCCAAATGCTATTGCTCCTATTAATATTATTACTAAAATTAAGGCAATTATCCATATTATATTTTTTGTTTTTTTCATCTTATTTTTTCCTCGTATAATATATTTACAATCAATTTTATAAGTTTAATTTACATTAAATAAATGATTGCATAAGAAAAATTTAATGTAATTTAATAAAGGGTTACTCTTTACATAATGTTGTATAATATTATTGTATAAATTTAAATTAAAGGTTAATTCTTTTTTTCCTTGTTGCACCTTTTAGGTGACTTCTTAGAAAGACTGTTTCCTTACTTTTAGTTATTTACTTCTAACCCAGATGTTGTTCAAGTTTGAAGGTACTATCGTAGCAAATAGGTCATTCCTTCTTACTTAGTTCTGATTAGTGCGAGGGTGTTGATATACTAATTGCTAGGGGTAATCCTTTATTAATTTATATTATTTAGAATTGAAAGGTGGTGATTCACTATGAATGAACAACTTCAATCAACTCTTTTTGTTGGTATTGATGTTAGCTCTAAGTCTAACTATGTTTATGCTATGGATTTTTTTGCTAAAAAACTTTTGTCTTTTTCTTGCTTTAACAATTTGCCAGGTGTTTCTGTCTTAATTACTAATCTTTGTAATTGTCTTGAGACAGAAAATTTAAAATATGTTGTTATTGCTATGGAATCTACTTCTTATTATAGTTTCCATATCTGCAACTATCTTTCTTCTTCACCTGAGCTTGCTTGTTACAAACCAAAAGTTTATTGCTTAAATCCTAAGGTAATCAAAGCTTACAGAGAATCTTTTATTTCTCTCGATAAGACTGACCCTTTAGATAGCATGGTTATTAGCGATTTTGCTCGTACTGGCAAAATTACTTCTTTACCTTTTCAAAGTTCTGCTTTTGTTGCTCTTCAAAGACTAACTAGACAACGATTACATATTGTCGAAAACTTAAACAGAGAAAAATCTTTTGCTTTATCTAATATCTTTTTAAAATTCAGCGAACTTGCTGTTTTAGATAAAAATGAGCAACCTTTCTCTAATAAATTTGGTGCAACTGCATCTGCTATTGTTACTGAATTTTTATGTCCTGATGAAATTGCTTGTATGCCTCTTGAACAACTTATTGATTTTATTTGTGAAAAAGGTAAAAGTCGTTTTTCTAATCCTGAAAATACTGCAAAACTTCTTCAAAAAGCTTGCCGTGATTCTTATAGGTTAGATAAAGCTTTATATGATCCTTTAAATGTTACTATTGCTGCTTCCTTTAATTGTATTTCATCTTTAGAAAAACAAATTAAAGAATTGGACAAGGCTATTTTAAAGGCTGTTAAAGGCTTATCTAGTAACGAATATCAATGCTTACTTTCTATTAAAGGTATTGGTCCTGTTTTCGCTGCTCGGCATTATTGCTGAAATTGGCTTTATTTCTCGATTTCCTAAAGAAGAAAAACTAGCCAAATTTGCTGGTCTTTGCTGGCGCAAACGACAATCAGGAAAATTTACTGCCAACAATACTTTTATTACAAAAGCTGGTAACAAATATCTTCGTTACTATTTACTTGAAGCTACTGGAAGTGTTATACGTTCTAATGATGACTATCGTATGTTTTATCAAAAGAAGTACAACGAAGTCAGTAGATTTCAACATAAAAGAGCACTCGCACTTACTGCACGAAAATTCGTAAGATTGATTTTTTCTATGCTACAGAAAAATCAACTTTACATTGATACTCAAAAGGAGATGGTTAAGTTAACGTAATTTTATATGCGTCATTGTAGCCACTTCCAGAATTTACCTTTCAAAAAAATGTTTTTCTGGAGGTTTATTAAGTATGCTCTTTTTATTATCAATGTGCTAAAAAAATTTAAATTATTTTTTAAATTTATCTTGACATATTACCAGATGTCTTTCTTAAATTAAATTATCAAAAATAAATTGTTCTTGCATTCTTTTTAATGATTGTTTTATTGTTCTTGCTCTTACTTCTCCAATTCCATCTACTTCATCTAAGCTTTCGATGTCTGCTGCTAAAATATGTTGAAAAGATTTGAATGAATCTACTAAGTTTTCAACTATATTTGATGGCATTCTTGGAATTTTATTTAATATCCTATAACCTTTGGTATAAACAGCGACTTCATCATAATTATCAAAATTTCCATATCCTAATAATTTAGCAATTACTGTTTCTTTTGATAAATCTTCATAGCTTAATTCTTCTAAGCTTTCTATTATTTTTTCTACTGTTCTTTTTTTCTTTGTTGGTACTATGTAATCTTTTATTATTAGTTCTTCTTCTTTTTCAAGACCACCTATTAATTCCTCTAATTGCATTTTTACTAGTCTACCATCATCGCCTAATTCATATATTTGTCTTTGTATTTCTTCCACTATTTTCATAACCATTTCGGCTCTTTGTATAGCTACAATTACATTTTCTAGTGTAACTATATCATTAAATTCATATTCATTTAATATGTTTAATTTATTATCAAACACTTTCTTATATTTTTCTAATGTTTGTATAGCTTGATTTGCTTTATTTAATACTGCTTCTGTGTTTTCTAATATATATCTGTCATTTCCTTTAAAAATAGTTATAATGCTTCTTCTTTGAGATATGCTAATTACTAACTCTCCTGTTTGTTTTGCTGTTCTTTCTGCTGTTCTATGTCTTGTCCCTGTTTCTAATGTTGTAATTTCATGAGATGGTATTAGTTGTGCATTGGCATATAATATTCTTTTTAAATCTCCACTCAAGACAATTGCTCCATCCATTTTAGCAAGTTCATATAATTTAGATGATGTATATTCTTCATTAATTGTAAAACCACCATCAACAACTTCTTTTAATACTTCATTGTTATCAGTTATTAATAGTAATGCTCCTGTTCTTGCTCTTAATATATTTTCTAGTCCATCTCGTATAGGAGTTCCTGGTGCAATCAATTTTAAAATTTCTGTAATATTATCTTCTTTGCCTTTTCTCAATGATAACTTCTCCCTTCTTCACTTTTGAGCGATTTTCTACTTGATTCCAATCTTTTTCATTGCTTCATTAATATTTCTAACGCCTATTATATCTAATTTATATTTTTCTTTCAAGTCTTTTTTATTACTTTCTGGAATAATGCAACTTTTAAATCCTAATTTTTCTGCTTCTTTTAATCTTTTTTCTATTAAATTAATTCTTCTAATTTCTCCTGTTAAGCCTACTTCTCCTATTATTATCATATCTTTTGGAATTGCTATATTTTTAAAGCTTGATGCTGTAGCCATCATAATTCCTAAATCAATTGATGGTTCATTTATTTTTAATCCTCCTACTACATTTAAGTATACATCTTGTGAGCCAAGCATTAAACCTGCCTTTTTTTCTAATACTGCTATTAATAGAGATAATCTATTATAATCAATTCCATTTGCTGTTCTTTTTGGATATCCAAATACTGTTTGTGAAGTTAATGCTTGTATTTCTACTAAAATTGGTCTTGTTCCTTCTATACTTGATACTATACACGAACCAGCTGGATTATCATCTCTCTCAGATATTAATATGTCTGATGGATTTGTTATTTCGCACATTCCTTTTTCTTGCATTTCAAACATTCCGATTTCATTTGTTGAACCAAATCTGTTTTTTACTCCTCTTAATATTCTATATGAAAAGTATCTTTCTCCTTCTAAATATAATACTGTATCTACCATATGTTCTAAAACTCTTGGTCCTGCAATATTTCCTTCTTTTGTAACATGCCCTATAATTATAGTTGTAATTGCTCTCGATTTACATACTCTCATAACTTGTCCGTGTAATTTCTCTTACTTGACTAACACTTCCAGCTGCTGCTGTTATTTCATCTGAATACATAGTTTGAATAGAATCAATAATAACTAATTTAGGATTAACATTAATAATTGCTTGGTTTACTATATCTATATCTGTTTCTCCTAAAAATAAAATATCTTCATTATTAATTTCTAGCCTATCAGCTCTTAATTTGATTTGTTCTGCTGATTCTTCTCCTGAAACATATAAAACTTTTCCGTCTCCCTTAATTTTATCACATATTTGTAGGATTAGTGTTGATTTTCCTATTCCTGGTTCTCCTCCAAGTAAAATTAGAGAACCTTTTACTAACCCTCCTCCTAAGACTCTATCTAATTCATTAAAACCAGTATGTATTCTTAAAGTTTCTTTTGCTTCATAAGAATTTAATTTTTGAGGAGTACTTGCTTTTTTATCAACTATATCTTTGTTTTTAGTTTCTACTATTTTTTGTTCATAAAAACTATTCCAACTATTACATGCTGGACACTTGCCAAGCCATTTACTTGATTCATTTCCACATTCACTACAAACAAATACAGTTTTACTTTTTGCCATTTTCCCTTTTAGATGTTTTCTATTTTACTAAAAACATCCTTATTCCTCCTTTCTTTTTATGCTTATATTGTTTTTTATTTTTCCTAATATATAACAAAAAAAGTATAGCATACTTTTTTTCATTACGCTATACTTTTATTTTAATATTGTCATTTACTTCATCGTTATTTTATACTACAATACAAGTATACAAACAAAAATATACATATTTTAACAAATATATATTTATGTATTGACATATTGCAACCTTCACCGATCATTCTCTATAATTTTCCTTATTTTAATATATTATTTTTCAACGCCAGTATATCCGGAACTGTCCCTCCTCCGTATTTTCCCCAATTGCCCCTTGAATTTGTACCTGCCAATGTTTGTGCCTTTGCTCCTAAAAATGCCCCTTAACCAAATTTATGGAATCAAATAAGGGTGATGTATAGGGACCGTTAATTTGTATTTGTTGTTCAACAAATTTCAAGTACGGGGTGGAACTATGCTCTTACATCTTATCGTTGTCGGATGGGATATCTTTACTGCCGTATTTAGTTTCCATCTGGTGCAAATTTTTCTGTACAGACAAGAAAAGATTGCATTAGTCGACATACGGAACATCCCCGTACTGCTTATTTTGATAGCTGTCCCTCTTATTCCCATAACCATTCACAGTTTCAAGAAGCTCACCAGTGCCGAAAATACCTATTGGTCATGGTGTCTGTTCGGCGTTTACGGCATCTTTGTTCTAGCACTGATTTTTATTAGGAACCTGAATACGATTGCCATCTATTCCTCGGCTATCATCGACACCTCCATCATCCTGTGCCTCGAAAAGTTCGTCACAGCGATGAAGGAACGCTCGAACAGCACGCCCCCCCAACAACGCCGTCTGATTTCCATTTGCCTGCTCGCCGTTTTTGCGTTGCAGTTCGTTTTCGGTGTGCTGTAAAACCGAAAACACACACATCCTAAGCCAGTTATCCCCTTCAATCAGTTTGTAATGAGCAAAGAAAAGGCCGAAAAATGTTCTCGGCTTTTTTTGTATAATTCATACAAAAAGGATCCCCTGATTTAACGGGAAATCCTTTCGGAACGAGGCAGAGGGTCCATAGCGTGGAACGGAGAAATCCCGCGTGGCATAAAGCTCGTTTGGAAACCCAATGGATTGAAACAGTGTTTTTTTATTTCCACACTACAGGAAAATTTACACTGAGAAGCAGCTTTTCACCCCAAGAATATGGCTACATTACAAATGTCATACTTATTGCCTGAAAAAATTATCTTAACACTATAAATTTCATAATGCACTTTGTATGAGATCTACGTCAATTATAGCGATATATTTTTAAGAAGATTCCAATACATAAAATAGAATCAAAAATTCATTGATTCTATTCATTTTTCACACAAAAGGGAAGGCCGGAGCCTTCCCTGCGGGGGTAGGGGACTTTCCTTTGTCTACTTGTAGGAAGGCAGTGGCTTCTTGACGAGCTTCAAGAACTTGTCGGTCGCATAGGAACCATCTTCCACCTTCTTGAGTTCGGCTGGGTTGATGCTCCCGATTCCCGCGAAAAACTTGGCCATTTCGCTCTGCCAGTACTGCGCCTTGCTCTGCCCCTTGGAGGCGTCGAACATGGCGAGCTGTTTGTCGAGGTTGGCGACGGGATGCGTCTGGAGATCAAGCAGGGACAGTTCCGCCGAGTAGTCCTTGCCCGCCCATTCCATAAAGAAACGCCGGTACTCGGGAACCAGAGATTCCAGCGGTTCATGCTGGAGCATGTCCGCAGCGCGCAGATAAATGGACAGGAACTTGGCGGTCACATCGGGATGTGCGTCGGCGTACTTGCGGTCCGCGACGAGCACACAGGGGCTTGCAAGCCTGCACAGCTTGGGATTGGCCGCGAGCACCCAGTCCTTAGCCTCGCCCACGTAGGCGTGCGGAGCCCACAGGACCGCGCCGTCACCAATGCCGTTCTCGAAGGCGCTGAGCGCCTGCGCCTGATCCATGTTCTTGATTACAATGTCCTTCTCGGTGAGGCCGAGGACACGGAGCCGTAGTGGGCCGACGACACCGTGGTGGTCAGGAAGGTCTTGCCCTTCACGGTTTCGGGGCTGCCGAGGACGTCGGGATAGTCCTTGTTCCAGCCCTTCACCTTGGCGATGGGGCTGTCCGGCCGGACCAGCACGCGGTTGATAAGGGCTTCCTCGTTTGCATTGCCGATGACGTAGGTGTCATAGCGGAGCGCACCCATCATAGCGGGTACGGCGCCCATCGCGGCATACACCCATTCGCCAGCGGGGAGCGCGTTCAGGATGGCCATACCGGAACCGAAATACAAGATTTCAATGTCCAGCCCGACTTCCTTGTCCCAGCCTTTTTCCTTGGCATACCAGATGAGGAAGGTTTCATGTTCGTCCATCCACGCGGTTCGGACCTTGATGGGCTCGGCGGCGAAAGCGGGGGCGGACAGGATAAGGCACAACAACACGGTGAGACAACAACAGAACAACTTTCTGAGGCGCATACGTTTCTCCTGAATCTTGTAAAGGTTGGTAAACGTAGGTTCCCGCTGCCGGAAAAACCTCCTTCGGGTTAAAGGTGACGCCCGCCGTGACCCGGCGGATCCAACAGGCCTCAGACACCGCCCCGGAACGAACGCGAAACGTCGGGCCGGGGCGGACAACCCGCGCCAGTAACGCGTTTGTCGTCTTGTGGGAGATGGTGCCGGGCCGGAGCGGACCGACGTTGCCCGCAACATGCGGGAAAATACAGTGTGATCTACGCAGCCCTCGGGCCGTGGCCTTCGACGCGAGCGAAGGCATTGTGAGCGTGAATGGACTCGAAACTCTCCGCTTCCACCACAAACCGCCCTACGTAGGGACACATCGTCATCACGGGGACGACGCCGAGCTCAAACACAGGACCGGGCAGTCCCTCAGGCCAATTTCCCGTGAGGGTGCAGTCGTAGCCGGAAAGCGACGCGTTACCCGTGGCGGGGGCTCGCTTCGTCATGAAGAATGGCGATGAAACGGCTCATGTGGGTTCCCCGCGCGTCCGGGAGCAGGTTCACGACCGCGTCCACGATGGCCACCGTACGCTGATGCCTTCCGTCCGAACCGCTTCCGTATTCCTTCACCCCAAACGGCAGACGGACACCTCTGACGCCCACGCAGTCGATGGAGATCGGCACATTCGCCGGGGTTTTCTGTATGTCTTTCATCCGCCCCTCCATACCGCATCGCTATGAAAAGCGGCGTATAGGCTCTCTCTCGGATTCCGCCGGAAACACCGTCGACTGAGTCGTCTCCGCCGCCCGCTCCCTCTCGGGCTCACGGAAGGCAAACCAATACGCCATGCCGACGAAGTACAGATCGCCCACGATATTTCCCAGCGTTGCGGGGAGGAGATTGTTTGCCAGGAACGCCCCCAGCCGAGCCCTTCCAGCGCCTAGGGAAAAAGCCCCGAAGCGGCGGCAAGCATGTGATCTGCCTTGGCAAAAATGTCTGCCGGGACGTAATACATATTCGCCACGCAGTGCTCGAACCCCGAGGTAATGAAAAGCCATATGGTGAAATAAACGGCGAAGAGCTTGCCCGCCATGTCCCGCGCCGCCCATGCCATCCATACGGTAAGGCACACGAGCCAATTGCACATGACGCCGAGGTAGAACGCGGGAATGAACTCAAGGGACGTCTTGTAAAAAGCGATTTTGATAGTCACCCCGCCAAGCTCCCCTGCCCCGCTGGCAAGCAGACCTGACGCATAGGTCATATGGGCGATGAGCACTGACCCCGTAACGTTGCCTGCGTAGACAAAAATCCAGTTGCGCAGCAGCGCACCGAGCCGTACCCGCCCTTCCGCAGCCGCCACGCCTATGAGTGTATTGCCCGTGAACAGCTCTCCTCCGGCCACAACCACCAGGATGAGACCCACCGGGAAAATGGCTCCGGCAAGGCACTTGCCGAGCCCATAGGTTTCGGGCCGTCCCAATAAATGGAACGCGGCCATGTTCGACGCGGCGGAGGCAAAGGCGATGAAGGCTCCGGCAAGGATGCCGAGGAGCACCTGTTTCCTCCACACCAGCCCGGCTTTCTTCTCTCCTGCGGCGATCGCCGCGCACACAAGTTCGGCGGGCGAGAGCACCATTGCTGTCTTGGCCATATGCGACACCCCTTAGAGAAACTCCGCCGAAGCCCCGATCCCTATCTTTCCGTTAAGCAGCGTTTTGCGGATTCCACGGTATTCTTCATGAGCATGGCAATGGTCATGGGCCCTACCCCGCCGGGAACGAGCGTAATCTTTCCAGCAACCTTGCGGGCTTCCTCGAAATCCACATCCCCGGCCAAAACCGCCTTGCCCGTTTCTTCATTAAAACCAATGCGGTTGACTCCGACGTCGATGATCGTCGCTCCCGGCTTGCTCCATTCCGGCCGCACCAGGCCGGGCACCCCGGCGGCGACAATGAGGATGTCCGCCCTCCGGCAATGCCCGGCGAGATCCCGGGTCCGCGTGTGGACCAGCGTCACGGTGCCGTCGACGCCCCATTGTCCCATCATCAAGGCAATGGGCTTGCCGACGATGTTCGAGCGCCCCACCACCACAATCTCCGCTCCGCGCGTATCCGGCCCCGAGCGGACGATCATTTTGCGGATACCCGCAGGCGTACAGGGTAAAAAGCCTCTCCCGCCGCCAAGCACCACCCTCCCAAGATTGACCGGATGAAAGCCGACTACGTCCTTTTCGGGATCAATGGCGTTGATGACGCGCTCCTCGCTGATGTGGGGAGGGAGAGGCAGTTGGACCAAGATGCCGTGTATGGAGACGTCGCGGTTGTACCGATCGATAAGTTCGAGCAGTTCCGCCTCCGGGATATCAGCGGGACGGTTTTCCTGAACTTCCTTGAATCCCAGCCGCAAGGCGGTCTTCACCTTGAGCGTGACATAGCTCACTAAGGCGGGGCTCTCGCCCACAGGGATAGTGACAAGCCCGGGGACCGCGCCGTGGCGCTCCTTCCTTCATCTCAGCGACTTCCGCCGCAAGTTCCTGGAGCATACCCCGGCTCATCTGGGTTCCGCTGATGATTTCGGCAGTCATGGGAAACCTCCGGGCGGCGGGCTTTCCCGCCGCCGTGGCATGAGGGGAAAACTTTTTCAGAACAGCCCACTGACCTTGCCGGTATTCGTATCCACATCGATCCGGCGGAAGGAAGGATTCGAGCCCGTACCTGGCATGAGCGAAATGCTGCCGGAAACGGGGACGATGAACTCGGCACCCCCAAATGTCAGCACGTCGCGGACGGAGAGGCGCCACCCCTTGGGCACGCCCTTGAGGGTCGGATTGTCGGAAGGGATAGATGCGTTTTCACCATGCAGAGGCCGAAATGGGAGAGTGCGGGATCGCTTTCAATCCGCTTGAGCTTGGCGATCGCCTCAGGAGCATAATCCACACCGTCAGCGCCGTAGACACAGACAGCGATCTTTTCGATGCGTTCACGGACGGGGGCGTTCCAGTCATACAAGGGGACTAGTTCGGTAGAATCCTCACACGCTTCGATAACGGCTTGGGCCAGCTCTTCGGCCCCCTCGCCGCCGAGTTCCCAGTGGCGGGAAACGGCGACCCTCGCCCCGGCGGCTTCACACAATTCCCGGATCTTGGCGATTTCAGCCGGAGTGTCCTTGACGAACGCGTTGATGCAAACGACAGGAGAGATGCCGGAACGCTTTACGATTCCAATATGATGCAGCAGATTGGCTCATCCCTTCTCGACCCACTCGACGTTTTCCTACGCGTATTCCTCAGGCAGCGGCTTGCCCGGAACCGGCACGGGCGCGCCGCCGTAGCATTTCAGGGCGCGGACCGTGGCCACGATGACGGACGCATCGGGCTTGAGCCCGCTGTAATGGCACTTCAGGTTCCAGAATTTCTCGAAACCGATGTCGGCGGCAAAGCCGGATTCGGTCACATGATACTCCGACAGCTTCAGCCCCACCCTGTCGGCGATGATCGAGCTCTGCCCGATGGCTATGTTTGCGAACGGCCCGGCATGCACGAGGACGGGCTGCCCCTCGACGGTCTGGATGAGATTGGGATTGATGGCCTCAGCCATCCACGCCGTCATGGCCCCGTCCACTTCAAGATCCGCCGTAGTGACGGGTTTGCCGTCACGATCATAGGCAACGATAATGCGGCCCATCCTGCGGCGCAGGTCCTTTAGATCCTTTGCTACGGCCAATATCGCCATCACCTCCGAGGAAACCGCTATGTCGAAACGGGAACGCATCATGTAGCCGTCGGATTTTCCATTCACCCCGTCCATGCCGATGACGATATTGCGCAGGGCCTGACAGCAGAAGTCGATGACCCATCCCATGTTCACGGTGGTCGGATCGATGTTCAGGCGGGGCTTTCCTGAAAGCTTGAGGAGCTTTTCATCATCGTAGTTGCGCTCATGCTGCATACGGGACGTCAGCGCCACCATGGCGAGGTTGTGCGCGTTCATCACGGCGTTGATGTCTCCGGTGACCCCCAGCGAATACTGGGTCAACGGAATGCACTGGGAACGCCCGCCACCCGCGGC
>ERZ779894.3629-NODE-3629-length-11723-cov-9.155468_pt1 | contig 11723 bp, 8 predicted proteins | sample MGYA00511587_ERZ779894 | MGnify/ENA primary metagenome ERZ779894 (study PRJEB29588, sample SAMEA2160490) | human gut metagenome | biome: human gut; feature: human-associated habitat; material: faeces | place: Denmark | collected 2008/2010 ... | reverse complement strand
ATCGCCGCGGCCAGGGCCGGACACCGCGCCGTGATGGCTCCCTCGAACTACTGCTACCTCGATTTCTGCCAGGACGACCCCACCCGCGAGCCGGTCGCCGCCGCAGCGTTCCTCACCCTCGCGCAAGCCTACTCCTATGACCCTGCGCCCGATTCGCTGGGTGCGGATGTCGTGCCGATGATCCTCGGCGTGCAGGGCAACCTGTGGTGCGAGCACGTGCCCACAGCCGAACATGCCGAACATATGATCTGGCCGCGCCTGCTGGCGATCGCCGAAGTGGGGTGGAGCGCCCCCGAACGTAAGGACTACGACGACTTCCACGCCCGCGTGCTCGACGCCGTGGCGTGGATGCAGCAGCGCGGATACCACCCTTTCGACCAGAAAAATGCCGTCGGCCCCCGCCCCGAATCGCTCGATACCCTGCACTGCCTTTCGACCGGCAAGCAGGTGGTTTACCGTACGCCTTACAGCCCGAAATACCCCGCTGCGGGCGACGCTTCGCTGACCGACGGGTTGCGCGGCGGATGGAACTACGGTGACCGCCGCTGGCAGGGGTGGCTCGATACGGATGCCGAACTGGTCGTCGACCTCGGGGAACGCCTGCCTGTGAAACGTATCGCGGCCTGTTTCATGCAGGGTTTCTATGCCGACATCTGGATGCCCCGTGCGGTCGAAATCTCGGTTTCGGACGACGACAGGCACTATACGCCCCTTGCCGCGGTCGAAAACGACATCCCGTTCGAATACAAGCAGGATTGCTACCGCGAGTTCGGCTGGTCGGGCCAAACGGCGGCGCGTTACGTGCGGCTGAAAGCCCTGCACAACGGCCATCCCGGCGGCTGGATTTTCACCGACGAGATTGTCGTGGAGTAACCCCGCTGGGGCGGATTCCCGGGATGCTTTCCCGCGATGTGCCTGCCGCTACAATGGGAAAGGGGGGCGCCAAGTCTTTCCGGCCTCCCGGGAACCGCGTGTCCTGAAATGCCCCGGATGGCAGTGTAAATAAAAAGGGCTGTCAGCGATATGCCTGACAGCCCTTTTCCATGCCGGGTCGGTTCTTTGCTATTGATCCCGCCGCCCGTTTCCCGGCTATGTTTCCCGATTGTGTTTTCCTTGTTCGTTTATCCTTGCGCCCGTCCGCGTACCCTTGCGTTCTTGTCCCGGTTTATCTTTGCGCTCGTCCGCGTACCCTTCCGTCTTTGTTCCGGCTTATTCTTGCGCTCATCCTTGTTCCTTTGCGTCCTTGTCCTCCTTTTATCTCTGCAATCCGGCCGTCGCTGCGCGCACGCAAACCTTCCGGTTACTTCTCGCGGAAAATGTTGAGGTGCGCCAGCAGCGGGTTGCGGCGGTCGAGCAGCAGGAATTCAGCCAGCAGCAGCACGAGCGCTGCGATGAGCAGGTATTGGTACTGCTCGTTGAACTCCTCGAAACGCATCATCGACAACTCGGTCTGTTCCATTTCGTTGATGCTCTTTACGATCTCGTCGAGGCCGATCGACTGCTTGGTCGAACGCACATAGGCGCCGCCCGTGATCTGGGCCACCTCGGAGAGCATCTTCTCGTCGAGTTTCGAGACGACCATGTCGCCCTTCTCGTCCTTGATGAACTCCCCGCCGATCTGGATCGGGGCGCCTTCGGGCGTGCCGATGCCGATGGTGTAGATGCGTATGCCCATCTCCGCGGCGCGTTTGGCCACCGCCAGGGCGTCGTCCTCGTGGTTCTCGCCGTCGGTCACCAGGATGATGACCCGGCTGTGTGTCTCTTCCGTTTCGCCCGAAAACGACAGCAGCGCCTGTGACAGCGCCTTGCCGATGGCCGTGCCCTGTACCGACACCAGCGACGGGTCGATGCGCTTGGCGAAGGCTTTCGCCATGCGGTAGTCCGACGTGATGGGCAGCTGAACCTTGGGTTCTCCCGCGAAGACGATCAGCCCCACGCGGTCTTGCCTGAGCCCGTCGAAAAGTTTGTTGATGGCATATTTGGTGCGCTCGAGCCGGTTGGGTTCGAAATCCTCGGCCAGCATCGAGTTCGAGACGTCGACCACGAGCATCATCTCCACGCCCTGCGCCTTCTCCTCGCGGAGCTTCGACCCGAACTGCGGGCGTGCCACGGCCAGTATGAGCAGGACGGCGGCCGTGCAGAAGAGGATGAACTTGAGTGCGGTACGCCCGGTCGAAACCTCGGGCATCAGCTCCTCCAGCACCCCGGGGTTCCCGAAGCGTGCGAGCCTTTTGCGGCGGCGTGCCGCCGCTGCCCAGAAGATCAGTACCAGTGCCGGTATTGCCAGCAGCAGCCAGAGATATTGCGGATTTGCGAATCTGAACATAACGAATGCCTGCCCGGCGTATTGTTTCCCGTTTGCTGTCCCTGTCCGACCCGCCGGGTTTGCATTAGGGCACCTGGGGTGCCTGTCGGACAGCGACATTCCCTCCGCAATTTTCCTTCCGGCAAAGGGAGGGCTTTGCCGGCGTCCGGGGCGTGGTGCCCGTCAGGGTATCCGTTTGAGCACCAGGTTTGCGAACAGGAACTCCGCGAACAGCAGCAGCAGCCCCGCCAGCGCCCACAGGAGGTACTGTTCGTGGTAGGTGACGTGTTCCGTAACCTCCACCTTGCTCTTTTCCATTTGGTTGATCTGGTCGTAAATGGCTTTCAGCTTGGCTTTGTCCGTGGCGCGGAAATACTCCCCGCCCGTCATCTCGGCGATCGACCGCAGGGTCTTTTCGTCGATCTCGACCTTGGCCATCACCGTGCCGCCCGTGGGCGTGCCGTAGATGTCCACGGCGGGGTAGGGCGCCATGCCCTCGGTGCCGACGCCGATCGTGTAGACGCGGATGCCCTGCGCCTTGGCGATCTCGGCCGCCGTCAGCGGGGCGATCTCGCCGCGGTTGTTCACGCCGTCGGTCAGCAGGATGATTACCTTCGACTTGGCCTCGCTCTCGCGCAGGCGGTTGATCGCCGTCGCCAGGCCGTTGCCGATCGCCGTGCCGTCCTCGATCAGGCCGCTGCGGATGCGCGACAGCAGGGTCTGCAACGTCCCCTGGTCGGTGGTCAGGGGGCTCTGCGTGAAGGCCTCGCCCGCGAATGCCACCAGTCCGATCCGGTCGCCGTAGCGGTCGGCGATGAACGATCCGGCCACCTCCTTGGCCGCCGTGATGCGGTCGGGCCGGAAGTCGCGTGCCAGCATCGAGCCCGAGACGTCGATCGCCAGCATGATGTCGATGCCCTCGGTGTTCGTGTGCGAAAGCCGCTCCACGTCCTGCGGGCGCGCCAGCGCCACGACCAGCAGCGCGAATGCCGCCGCACGCAGCACGAACGGCAGGTGCCGCAGGTAATAACGTATGGTCTTCGGGGCGCGCACGACACCGTCGACCGACGAGATCTGTATCGCCGCCCCGCCCTGCAACGTCCGCCAGACGTAGTAGCCGGCCATCGGTACGAGTGCCGTCAGCAGCCACAGATAGTATGGTGATGCGAAATGCATAGTCCTTGTGTTTTACCAGTTTTTCGTTCCCCGGACGACGACGCCCTGTTTCTCCTTCAGCTTGTCCTGCGTGCGGTCTTCCTGGGCCTGGATGGCATCGAGCATCTGTTCCTGCTCCTGCGGGGAGATACCCGCCGGAACGGGCTGCTGCTGCCCCTCCTGGTCGCCTTCGCCCTCCTTGTCCGGCTGCGAAGGATCCTGCTGCCGGTCGCCCTGCTGTTCCTGGTCGCCGCCCTGCTGCTCCTGGTCATCGCCCTCTTGGCCCTTGTCGTCCTGCTGCCGGTCGCCGTCCTGTTTGTCCTGTCCGCCGCCCTGTTGCTGCTGATCCTGGTTCTGGTCTTTGTCCTGGTTCTTGTCGTCGTCGCCGCCACCGCCGCCGTCCTTGTTGTCGTCTAACAGGCGCTTGGTGTAGGCGTAGTTGTACTTGGCCTGCTGGTCTGCGGGATTCAGCCGCAGCGACTGTTTATAGCTTTCGAGCGCCTCCTTGTATTTCTGCTGCTTGAACTGGGCGTTGCCGAGGTTGTAGAACGCTTCGGCACGCTCCCCGTCCGTACGCAGCGAGTCGGCCGCGGCCCTGCGCATCGTCTGCTCGGCCTTGTCGAACCGCTCGGCCTTGTAGAGGGCGTTGCCGAGGTTGTAAGTCGCCTCGAACGATTCCGGTGCGGCCTCCAGCGCCCGCTCGTAACGTTCGATGCTCTTCTCGTAGTTGCCCTTGTTGTATTGCCGGTTGCCGCGCCGCACCTCGCTGCGTTCGGGCATGTTCTGCGCCGAAGCCCCGAGTGCGGCCAGGAGGAATACCACTGTGTATATGAGTTTATACATCTGTCACGCATTTTAGTTTTTCACCGGCTCCTGCCCTTCGGTCTCCTCCTCCGCCTCGGCGACCTTGGTCTCCTCGACGAAATAGTAGGCTTTCAGGTAGTCGGCCTCGTTCTGCTCCGCATCGGGCGTCGCCTTGGCGAACTTCACCAGGTCGGCGTCGCGCAGGATCGCCGTCAGATCCATCCGGGCCTTGTCGGGCAGTTCCTCCGCGCGCATCGCCTCTATGATCTCATCCGAGGTCATCTCCATGGCGCCGAAGCCCCACCGTGCCGCGACGTAGGTGCGCAGGATGTCCGTCAGTGCCGAATAATATTGCTTGTGCTTGTTGTTCTGCCACAGCTTCTGGTGGTGCAGTGCCTCCAGCGCCTTGATCGCCACGACGTGCGGCGGCTGGGGCGGTGACGGCCTGAACAGGTCGCCGAGGCGTTTGCCGCGGCTCTCCAGGTAGCGCTTCAGCGCATAGGCCGCCGCCAGCAGCAATACGAGTGCGAGCGCGCCCCATTGGGCGTAGCCGCTGACCTCCCCGAACCGGAACGGCAGGTTCCACTGGGGCTTCACGTCGTAGATCGACTGCGACGTCGAGTCGATCTGGAAGGTCGCCACCTGCAGGTAGAGCGAGTCGCGTGCCCAGAGCGTGTCGACGATGTTCTTGTCGGCATAGAGCACCGCCGGGCGGCCGAGATTCCACTTGCCCTCCTCGAACGCCGCCAGCGTGTAGCGCTTGCGGAGTTTGAGGTGGCGGCCGTCGCGTTCGAGCGTGTCGACCGGATACTCCTTGTGGAGTTCGATAGGGCTCCCCGGCTTGTCCTCGAATTCGGGGAACTGCACCACCTGCACCAGGTCTTTCTCGACGTCGACCATCAGGTCGAAACGGTCGCCGATCATGACGCTGTCGGGCTGGATGTGCGCCGTGACCTGCGGCACGTCGGACTGGGCCCGCGCCGCTGCGCCCGCGAGGAGCAGCGCTATTGCAAAAAGTCGTTTCATCGCTGTTTGAACAGTTTTATCAGTTCCGCCACATAGTCGCCCTCGGTCGAGACCATCGCCGTGTCGATGCGGTTGTGCTTGAGCGTCGATTCGATCTGTGCGCTGCGCTGCCGCCATTTTTCGGCGTAATGCTCCCTCACGGCGCGCGACGAGGTGTCGACCCATACCTTACGTCCGCTTTCGGCGTCTTTCATCTCGACGATTCCCACGTCCGGCAACTCCGTTTCGCGCGGGTCGTAGACGCGTATGCCCACCAGGTCGTGCTTGCCGCCGGCGATCTTCAGCGCGTCGTCCAGCGCCGCCCTGTCCTTTGAGGAGTCCATGAAATCCGAGAGGATGAAGGTCGTGCAGCGTTTCTTGTTGACGTTGGTCAGGAACCGCACCGGCTCCGAGAGCTTCGTCCCCACCGATTCGGGCCGGAATCCCACCAGCTCGCGGATGATCATCAGGATGTGGCTGCGCCCCTTCTTCGGGGGGATGAACTTCTCGACCTTGTCCGAGAAGAAGATGCAGCCCACCTTGTCGTTGTTCTGTGCGGCGGAAAAAGCCAGCACGGCGGCGATCTCGGTGATGATGTTCTTCTTCAGGCGTTCGGTCGTGCCGAACATGCGCGATGCCGAGACGTCGACCAGGAGCATCATCGTCAGTTCGCGTTCCTCTTCGTAGATCTTGATGTGGGGTTTGCGCGAGCGCGCCGTCACGTTCCAGTCTATATCGCGCACGTCGTCGCCCGCACGGTACTCCCTGACTTCGGAAAACGACATGCCCCGTCCGCGGAAAGCCGTATGGTACTTTCCGGCGAAAATCTCGTTCGAAAGACCCCGGGTCTTGATCTCGATCTTCCGGACGCGTTTCAGAATATCGTTCTCTGTCTCTTGCATCGTTAGGGTACGATTACGTTGTTGAGGATGTCGGTGATGATCTCCTCCGAGGTGATGTTTTCGGCCTCGGCCTCGTACGTCAGGCCGATGCGGTGGCGCAGCACGTCGTGGCAGACGGCGCGCACGTCTTCGGGGATGACGTAGCCGCGGCGGCGGATGAAGGCGTAGGAGCGTGCGGCCTTGGCCAGCGAGATCGACGCACGGGGCGAACCGCCGTATGCGATCAGGTTCTGGAGCTTCTGGAGGTTGTACTCCGCCGGCTCGCGCGTGGCGAAGATGATGTCGATGATGTATTTCTCGATCTTCTCGTCCATGTAGACGTCCTCCACGACCTTGCGGGCCTTGATGATGTCCTCGGGCGAGATGACCTTGTTGACCTGAGGCATGCCAGCGCCCGAGAGGTTCATGCGCACGATGTCGCGCTCCTCCTGCTTCTTGGGGTAGGAGATCTTGGCCTTGAGCATGAATCGGTCGACCTGCGCCTCGGGCAGCGGGTAGGTACCCTCCTGCTCCAGGGGGTTTTGCGTGGCCAGCACCAGGAAAGGCTGCGGCAGCGGGTAGGTCTGGTCGCCGATGGTCACCTGCCGCTCCTGCATGGCTTCGAGCAGTGCCGACTGCACCTTGGCCGGGGAGCGGTTGATCTCGTCCGCCAGCACGAAGTTGGCGAACACGGGGCCTTTCTTGACCACGAACTCCTCGTTCTTCTGCGAGTAGATCAGCGTACCGATCAGGTCGGCCGGCAGCAGGTCGGGGGTGAACTGTATACGCGAGAATCCGGCATCCACGGCTTTTGCCAGCGTGGTGATGGCCAGCGTCTTGGCCAGTCCGGGCACGCCTTCCAGCAGGATGTGTCCGTTCGACAGCAGCCCGATCAGCAGCGTGTCGACCAGATGGCTCTGCCCCACGATGACCTTGCCCATTTCCGTGCGGAGCGTATCGACGAATACCGATTCGCGTTCGATCCGCTCGTTGAGTTCTTTGATGTTGATGACTTCGCTCATTGTTTTATTATATGTTGAATTTCATGCTTCATACCCTGCGCCCGGCATCTTTTGCCCGCAGCCTCCGCATCCGCCCGGCGCAAACGTTGCCGTATTGTCGTCGGATACGCAAGTCTTGATTTATTATTGGGAACGATTCCCGAATGAAATTATTGCAAAATTAATAAAATTACGGATAAAATGTTTTGAATTTCCCCTTTTTTGCTATCTTGTAATCACTTACCGCTTGAACCCATGCTATGCGAAAATTGTATTATTTAGCCTGCAGTATTGTCTTATCCGGCCTTACCGCCTGTGAAGTGTCTCCGCTGGCGGATGGAAGCTCTGCTGTAACGGTTGAAGGCGTTGTGACGGCTCCGGTCTCGCACACGATTCCCGCAGCGAAGGCACTGGAACATCTTGCCGGGGCACTGGTTGCCCTTGACGGGCCGACCCGTTCTCCGGGTGAATCGAGAACCGTGCAACGCGTTACGGCGGTTACGCGGGCCGACCTGAGGGCGTCTGCGACCCGCAGCGGAGGATGTTCTGCCGACTCGCTTGTTTATTTAGTCGAGTTCGAAGATGGAAAAGGCAGTGCCATTCTGGCTGCGGACGACCGGCTCGAACCTGTTATCGTGATCTACGATACGTATAAAATGAAGAAGGAAGATTTGCGGGAACCGCCGGTCGATCCGGATGCTTGGCGGACACTTGAAAATCTTTATTGCGAAGAGGATGACGACTATTATCTGGGGGCAAGCGAACTCCCGGAGCTACCTGTCGAAAATACGCTTTTGGAACATCAACTCATCTACGATTATATCAATAAGGAAGTAGAAGATACGGGCGGTGCTGTTTATACGGTTGAGAGCGGTTGGAATCTGAGCCGATCCGTGAGCCCCATGCTGACGACTCAATGGCATCAGGGAGCCCCGTTTAAACTACGTTTTCCGATTACTGCTTCGTGGACTATCTGGGCTCCGGCCGGATGTGTCACGATCGCCGTGGCCCAGATTATGAACTATCACCAATTTCCGCGCAATTATTGTGATTGGTCGCTGGTAAATCAATATAATCCTAACGACCCCCTTGAAGATAATGGCCAGGATGTGCTGGACGAAGTCGCGTTATTGTCTAAAAAGGTGGCTGGCGGTTGTCGTGTGGAATGTAATTTTTTTGGCTCCGGGGAAACTTTTTCCACGCCGGCCAAAGCCAAGCGTTTTCTTCGCGATGTGGGCTATACCGGTACCGAGAAACATCTCGGATATGACGCGGACGTGATTAAGAAAACGCTGGATAACGACTGCCCTGTCTTTATCGGGGCTTTGGCTTCCAGCAATCATGGTCACGCATGGGTGATCGACGGATATCTGAATTACGAAAACATCATCAAAACCTACAACGGCCCTACCACTTTGTTGAAAACAAACACAGTGAATAAACTATTCGTACACTGTAATTGGGGCTGGCAGGATACTGACAAAAACGGATATTATGCCAGTAAGGTTTTTGACACCCGAAAAGGGCCTGCGGATTTGAACGGGTATCCGGCGGCGACTCGCGGGGTCAATACTAAAAATTACACATGGTGGTTCCGCATCGTTACTTATAACAAACCCCGATAGTTATGAAAAAACTGATTATATTGTGTAGTGCCGTATTGGGCTCCTTGCTGTTTTGCGGATGTCTTCCGAGCTCTGCGCCTTACGAGGATTTTTACTCCCGGTCGTTCGTCTTGCGGTATTGTCAGGTAAGCGATATCTCGATCGAACGTCGGTATTATTCCGAAGACGATCCCGATTACAACCTGGGCTATTTTATCCGGGTTGTTTCCGATAAACTTTATCGGGCAAACAGGAACGGTGAAGAAAAACAGGTCTACGATGCACTTTGCGAAAAATACAATGATGTGACCTATAACCGTAAGGTGCGATACTCTTACGATGAATACTATCCTCCCAGGTGTTCCTGCTTTTTTACGGACTTGGAGATATGGAGCACTGCCGACTGGGATGCCGGTCATCCGGCGGGAACGCCGCTCGATGACATCGTGCGTTTCAAAAGCGATACCCCCTGGCCTTATATCCGGAGCGGTTATACGCAGCGGTATTCCGACAAGAAAAGGGGCGAATACTATCCGGTCTATTGCCTGGTTTCGGAACTTACGGCGGACGACATGACCCTGTTGCCGGATTCCTTTTTTATCCTGTTTACCTCGCGTCCCTCCCTCGACCTGCAACATACCATCCGTGTCCGGTTGACCGACGATGCCGGGAATGTGTACGAGGCTGGCATCGACGTGGATTTCAGCCTGTGACCCGAACCATCCGTGCGGAAACGGGTATTTCTGTCCCTGTCGTTGGCTGTGTTTTCGGATGTCCCGGCAGTGTTGCAGCCGGCCGGCAGTCCGCTTTGGATTGCTGTGCCCCCGAATCGGCGTGCGGGGCTTTCCCGGTAAATTTTATTCCAAAATCGGCAGGGCTCTGCCGAAGGGCTTGCGAAAAAGTATTAACTTTGCAGCCATGGAACCCAAAGAATCTCCGATACTGCAAGGCCTGAACCCCGCACAGCTCGCTGCCGTGGTCAACTACGACAGCCCGTCGCTCATTATCGCCGGCGCCGGTTCGGGCAAGACGCGCGTGCTGACCGCGCGCATCGCCTATATGATCGAGCAGGGCGTGGCGCCCTTCAACATTCTGGCGCTCACCTTCACCAACAAGGCCGCCCAGCAGATGCGCGAGCGCATCGCGCAGATGATCCCCGATAACCGCAGCCGCTATATCCGCATGGGTACGTTCCACTCGGTCTTTTCGCGCATCCTGCGCGAGAACGCCGAAAAGATCGGTTTCCCCGAGTCGTTTACGATCTACGAGCCCTCGGACTGCAAGAACCTCATCAAGACCATCGTCCGCGAACTGAACCTCGCGGACGAGAAATACAAGCCCAACCTCATCGCCTCGCGTATCTCCTACTTCAAGAACTGCCTGGTGACGCCCGGCGCCTACCTCGCCAACTCGGTCTATGCCGCCGAAGACCGGCAGGCGCAGATCCCCGAGTTCGGCAATGTCTACAATATCTACTGCCAGCGCTGCAAGCGCAACGGTGCGATGGACTTCGACGACCTGCTCTTGCAGACCAACATCCTGCTGCGCGACGCCCCGGACGTGCTGGCGCGCTACCAGGAGCTGTTCAAATACATCCTGGTGGACGAGTACCAGGACACCAACTACGCCCAGTACGTCATCATCCGCCGCCTGTCGCAGCTCCACTCCCGGGTCTGCGTCGTGGGCGACGACGCACAGTCGATCTACTCGTTCCGCGGTGCCAAGATCGAGAACATTCTCTCCTTCCAGAAGGATTTTCCCGCGGCCAGGGTCTTCAAGCTCGAGCAGAACTACCGCTCGACCCGCACGATCGTCGATGCGGCCAATTCGGTCATCGTCCGCAACTCCAAGCGCATGGAGAAGCACTGTTTCTCGGCCGGCGACGTGGGTGAGCCGATCCGCATCCTCAAGGCCTATACCGACCGCGAGGAGGCCGAAATGGTGGTCTCCGACCTGCGCGACAAAGTCCGCTCGGCGGGCGACGACTGGTCGGAAGCGGTGATCCTCTACCGCACCAACAACCAGTCGGCCGTGCTGGAGGACAACCTTCGCCGCCGCGGCATTCCCTACCGCATCTACAAGGGCAGTTCGTTCTACGACCACAAGGAGGTCAAGGACATGCTGGCCTATATCCGGCTGGTTATCAATCCGCGCGACGACGAGGCGTTCAAACGCATCGTCAACTATCCCGCGCGCGGCATCGGCGACACGACCGTCCAGCGCATCGCCGAGCTGGCCGCCGGGCGCGGCGTCTCGATGTGGGAGGCGGTCGATACGCTGGTCGCCGAACCCGCCGCCGATCCCGTGCAGAAGACCATCGCCCGCAAGGTGTCGGATTTCGTCGCCATGATCCGCGGCCTGTCTCTGGCCCGCAACGAAAAGAGCCTTTACGACTTCGGTCTGGAGATCGCCACCCGTTCGGGCATCATCGCCGCCTACCGCACCGAAAATACCCCTGAGGCGACCTCGGCGCTGGACAATATCGAGGAGCTGCTCAACTCGATGCAGCTCTTCAAGGAGCAGCGCGACGCCGAGATCCGCAGCGGCGAACGGCAGGAGGACGAGGAGGCGACCATCGACGAGTGGCTGCAGAACGTCATGCTGATGACCGCCATGGACAAGGACGATCCTGAGGATCGCAACAAGGTGACGCTCATGACCGTCCATTCGGCCAAGGGGCTCGAATACAAATACGTCTATATCGTCGGTCTGGAAGAGAACCTTTTCCCCTCGCAGCGGGCCGCCGAGTCGCCCGACGGCATCGAGGAGGAGCGCCGCCTGTTCTATGTGGCCCTGACGCGCGCCAAGGTCGAGGCGACGATCTCCTATGCCGAGATGCGCTTCAAGTGGGGCAATATGGAGTTCTCGCGTCCGAGCTGTTTCCTGCGCGAGATCGACCCCAAATATATCCGCGCCGACTTCGACGCCGGCGAGGAGCGTCCGCGCCGCCCGCAGGACGGCGAAGGCC
>ERZ779894.3627-NODE-3627-length-11729-cov-3.021244_pt1 | contig 11729 bp, 8 predicted proteins | sample MGYA00511587_ERZ779894 | MGnify/ENA primary metagenome ERZ779894 (study PRJEB29588, sample SAMEA2160490) | human gut metagenome | biome: human gut; feature: human-associated habitat; material: faeces | place: Denmark | collected 2008/2010 ... | reverse complement strand
TTTCTTGCAGTTATGGCTGTACAAATATGCAAATTAAAACAAAAGGACAGTGATTATCAGGCGAAGGAAGCGGAACTTCAGCAGGAAAAGCAGGATGAAACGCAGAGATCTTCGGAACTGGATGATCTTGAGGAATACATGAAGTCCTCACAGTATATTGAGGATGTAGCGAAGAGTAAGCTTGGGCTTACTTACAAGAACGAAATTATTTTCAAGGAAAAAGAGAAGTAGGGAAAGAATTTGGGCTGACCAGATTCTTTCTTTTTTTATGTTCTTCATCCTACGTAAGCTCCCTCGAATCGGCAGAGGGGAGAGGTTTTGACGAAAACTTTTTCAAAAAGCACCGTAAAAATGACAAGTATTTTCAGACATGTCCCGTATAATCCATCCATGAAAAAATTACCAGTCATTGTGTGGAGGTGTGAAATGAATACAGAAAAAAAATGGATGAATGTTATGGTAAAAGTCTGCTATGGAGGAATGGGTGTGGTGTGTTCCCTAATCTGCATTATGGGATATTATCCGCTCCTGCCAGCTTTCTATGGTGCGTGTTGTCTGGAACAGAGGCGAAATATTTTATTGTACATAGGGATGTTTGCAACGATGGGGTATACGATGTCGCCGGGGGCGATGGTAAAGCTCTCCGTGATGCACAGGCACATGCGCTGCATCTGCCTAATACAGGTATGGCATGTGCCATCGACCTCGGCGAAGCTTATGATATCCACCCGAAAAACAAACAGGAAGTAGGAAAGCGGCTGGCGCAAGCGGCATTGACGAAGACCTATAACAAAGGTACATACGAAGTGCCCGCATTCCTTGGATACCGCATTTCGGGACGTACGCTGATTCTTACTTTCGATCAGGAAGTAGTAGCCAAAGAAGGGGCTCCGAAAGGCTTTATACTGGCAGGACCGGACGGGAAATACGTTCCGGCACAGGCTACCATCCGGGGAAAAGAAGTCATTCTGCAATCCGACCGGATAGAAATACCGACGGCGGCTTGCTATGCGTGGGCAGACAATCCTGTTTGTAATCTATATGGCAAGAGCGGGCTTCCCGTACCCCCGTTCCGCACCAGAGAATAAATATCAACCATAACAATGTAAACCATGAAATTAAAAGCATTCTTACTTTTTTTTCTATTGAGTTCTTTTTCTCTTTTGCAGGCTGCCGACAAGCCTCTGATCAAAATAGAAACCGAACGGACCAGCCTTATCTATCAAGTAGCTGACAACGGACGTCTGTATCAGAAATACTTGGGCAAAAAGCTTAACCATGATTCCGATATCCAGTATCTGCCACAAGGGACTGAAGCTTATCTGACTCACGGTATGGAGGACTACTTTGAACCGGCTATTCACATACGTCATAACGATAATAACTCTTCATTGCTGCTGAAATACGTAGATCATTCGAGCAATGCCATCGATAACGGGGTCAACGAAACCGTAATTACCCTTAAGGATGATAAATACCCTGTGACCGTGAAGTTGCATTATGTGGCTTACGGCAAAGAGAACATTATCCGTACGTTTACTGAAATCAGCCATGAAGAGAAGAAACCTGTGATACTTTGCAAGTATGCTTCATCAATGCTTCACCTGAACAGCAGCAAGTATTTCCTGACTGAATTTTCCGGTGACTGGGCACACGAAGCCAACGTGACCGAAAGAGAACTGGCTTTCGGCAAAAAGGTGATCGATACGAAGTTGGGCGCACGTGCCAATATGTTTGTATCTCCTTTCTTCCAGCTGGCTCTTGACAATCCTTCGCAGGAGAATGCAGGCGAAGTGCTGGTAGGAACTATCGGGTGGACGGGTAACTTCCGTTTTACTTTCGAAGTGGACAATAAAAACGAACTGCGCATTATCAGCGGTATCAACCCGTACGACTCTGAATACAGCCTGCCCGCCAAAGAAGTGTTCCGTACTCCGGACTTCTATTTCACTTACAGCACGCAGGGGAAAGGTGAGGCCAGCCGTAACTTCCATGACTGGGCGCGCAATCATCAGGTGAAAAACGGTAATGATACCCGCATGACTTTGCTCAACAACTGGGAATCTACCTATTTTGACTTTGATGAAAATAAACTGATCGGCTTGATGGATGAGGCTACCAAGCTGGGCGTAGATATGTTCCTGCTGGACGATGGTTGGTTTGCCAACAAATATCCTCGTAGCAGTGACCATCAGGGGTTGGGCGACTGGGAAGAGACTGCCGACAAACTTCCGAACGGAGTAGGGCGTCTTGTTGAAGAAGCACAAAAGAAAGGTATCAAGTTCGGTATATGGATAGAGCCGGAAATGGTGAATCCCAAAAGCGAGCTTTACGAAAAGCATAAGGACTGGGTGATTCATCTGCCTAACCGTGATGAATACTACTTCCGCAACCAGATGGTGCTCGACCTTAGCAATCCGAAAGTACAGGATCATGTATTCGGCGTGGTGGACAACCTGATGACCAAATATCCCGGCATCGCTTTCTTCAAATGGGACTGCAACAGCCCGATTACGAATATCTATTCGGTGTATCTGAAAGATAAACAGTCTCATTTGTACGTTGATTATGTGCGCGGACTTTACAAGGTGCTGGACAGAATCAAGGCTAAATATCCTGATCTTCCGATGATGCTGTGTGCCGGTGGCGGCGGACGCTCCGACTATGAAGCATTGAAGTACTTCACAGAATTTTGGCCAAGCGACAATACCGATCCTATCGAACGCCTGTTTATCCAATGGGGCTATTCGCAGATCTTCCCAAGTAAGACACTGTGTGCCCACGTCACTACTTGGAATCGTGGAACCAGTATCAAGTTCCGTACCGATGTAGCCATGATGTGCAAATTAGGATTCGACATCAAACTGGAAGACATGAATCAGAATGAGCACCTTTACTGTGATCAGGCAGTCAAGAACTACAACCGTCTGAAACCTGTCATCCTTGAAGGTGATTTGTATCGCCTCGTTTCTCCTTACGGAAGCAACCATACTTCTTCCATGTTTGTAGGCAAGGACAAGAAAACGGCTGCGGTATTCGCCTTCGATATCCATCCGCGCTATGCGGAAAAGACACTGCCTGTCCGCCTGCAAGGGTTGAATGCCGACAAGAAGTACCGTGTGAAGGAAATCAATATGATGCCCGGTAGCGGTTCCTCATTGAAGGGTAACAACCAGGTTTTCTCCGGAGAATATCTAATGAACGTCGGACTGGATCTTTTCACAACACAGCAGCTCAACAGCCGTCTCATTGAAATAACAGAAGAATAAAAAGCCATAGACATAAGAAACATATCTTATAAAAACACCATGAACCATGAAGAAATTACTTTTAAGTGTATGTGCATTTTCATTGACTCTCGCTACGTTGCAGGCAGGGGAAATCACTAAATATGTAAATCCGTTTATTGGAACGGGGGCCATCGATGGGGGACTTTCGGGTAATAATTACCCGGGGGCGACCTCGCCGTTCGGTATGATACAGCTTTCTCCGGACACCAGCGAAGCTCCCAATTGGGGGGACGCTTCCGGCTACGACTATAACCGGAATACGATCTTCGGTTTCAGCCATACCCGCCTGAGTGGGACAGGAGCCTCGGACCTGATCGACATTACATTGATGCCGACCAGTAGCGGACGCACTTCTTCCGCATTCACGCATGACGCAGAGAAGGCCCGTCCCGGCTATTATCAGGTAATGATGAAAGATGAGAATATTAATGCAGAGCTTACCACTACTCAGAGAAACGGTATCCACCGCTATCAATATCCCGCCGGCAAAGATGCGGAGATTATACTGGATATGGACCACTCGGCAGATAAGGGCAGTTGGGGACGCCGGATCATTAACTCTCAGATCCGCATTCTGAATGATCATGCAGTGGAAGGTTACCGTATCATCACCGGATGGGCGAAACTGCGCAAGATTTATTTCTACATGGAGTTTTCCAGTCCTATCCTTACTTCTACGCTGAGAGACGGCGGGCGTGTTCATGAAAACACAGCCGTGATCAACGGTACGAATCTTCATGGCTGTTTCCGTTTCGGCCAACTGAATGGCAAACCACTGACGTGTAAGGTAGCCCTTTCATCCGTCTCTATGGAGAATGCCCGTCAGAACATGGAACAGGAAGCACCGCACTGGGATTTCGACCGCTATGTGGCTGCTGCGGACGCTGATTGGGAAAAACAACTAGGAAAGATCGAAGTGAAAGGTACGGAAGTGCAGAAAGAGATATTCTATACGGCTCTTTACCACACCATGATACAGCCTAACACCATGTCCGACGTGAACGGCGAATACATGGCTGCCGACTATACGACCCGCAAAGTAGCGAACAATGAAACTCATTACACCACATTCTCCCTGTGGGATACTTTCCGCGCTTCTCATCCTCTCTACACATTACTGGAACCCGAACGGGTGACTGACTTCGTGAAGAGCATGATACGCCAGTATGAATATTACGGCTACCTGCCTATCTGGCAATTATGGGGACAGGACAATTACTGTATGATCGGTAACCACTCCATCCCTGTGATCACTGATGCCATCCTGAAAGGTATTCCTGGAATTGATATGGAGAAGGCCTATGAAGCAGTCTATAACAGTTCGGTAACCTCACACCCCAACTCTCCTTTTGAGGTATGGGAGAAATACGGCTTTATGCCCGAAAACATTCAGACTCAATCTGTCTCCATCACTCTGGAGCAGGCTTTTGATGACTGGTGTGTTGCCCAACTGGCTGCAAAATTGAACAAGGATGCCGATTATCAGCGATTCCACAAACGCTCCGAATATTACCGGAACCTTTTCCATCCGAAAACGAAGTTCTTTCAGTCCAAGAATGACAAGGGAGAATGGATCGAACCTTTCGACCCGTATCAATACGGTGGAAACGGCGGGCATCCGTTTACCGAAGGAAATGCATGGCAATACTTTTGGTATGTTCCGCATAACATCCAGGCCTTGATGGAACTGACAGGAGGAACGAAAGCCTTTGAACAAAAGCTGGATACCTTTTTTACCTCTACCTATAAGAGTGAGCAGATGAATCATAACGCTTCGGGATTTGTGGGACAGTATGCACATGGTAATGAGCCCAGCCATCACGTAGCTTATCTCTATAATTTTGCAGGTCAGCCGTGGAAGACGCAAAAGTATGTCAGCCATATTCTGAACACGCTGTATAACAACACTTCTTCGGGATATGCCGGAAATGATGACTGCGGTCAGATGTCTGCCTGGTATGTATTCAGTGCGATGGGATTCTATCCGGTCAATCCTGCCGACGGCCGGTATATCATTGGTTCCCCGCTTTTGGATGAGTGTACTTTGAAACTGGCAGGTAATAAGGAATTCCGTATCCGGACCATCCGTAAGTCTCCCGAAGATATCTACATTCAGTCGGTGACTTTGAACGGGAAGAAACACAAAGATTTCTTCATCACTCATCAGGACATCATGAACGGTGGTACGATGGTGTTCAAGATGGGTAAGAAACCATCCGGATGGGGAAAGTAAACAGTATGAATTCAGATATTGTATCTAATAGAAACATGGATGAGTTATATCATATAGGGCAATAAATATTATAGCCTTGTTTCTATATAATAAGAGACTGTCTACCTTCTGACAGTCTCTTATTATTATTTTCTTATTTAACCTCTTCGGAAGTCTGTAACATCTGGAACAACTTGTCCAGCTTTGGAGCCATGATAATCTCCGTACGGCGGTTCTTGCTTCTGCCTTCCGCAGTTTCATTGTCGTCAACAGGCATATATTCGCCGCGACCGCTGGGCTGTATCTGCAAAGGATTTACACCGTAATTCTTGATCAGGATACGTACGACGGAGGTAGCACGAATCACGCTCAAATCCCAGTTGTCTTTGAACTGTACGGTGTTGATCGGTTTATTGTCGGTGTGACCTTCGATAAATACGTCGATGTCGGTCTGCTTGTTCAGGACTTCCGCCAATTTGCCGAGAGCTTCCTCTCCGCGTTTATCCAGACGGGCGCTTCCTGACTGGAACAGCAATTTGTCCGACATTGCCACATACACCTTTCCATCCTTTTCACGAACCGTCAGTTCGTCTGTGCTAAAGCCCAGTAACGCGTCTTTCACACTGTTCAGCAGTTGTTTCACTTTCTCGTTCTGAGCGTTGATCATGTCCTGCAACTCGTTGATGGTGCGTTCTCTTTCGCTAAGTTCGTTTTTCTTCTGACTCAACAAGGCATTCAGTTTTTCCTGTTCCGTCATGTTAGTACTAAGCATGCTCTGATACTGACGGATACTGTTTCCCATCTGGGTGGTATCACGCAGGAGCTTCTTGATTTGTGCTGACAGCTGGTCGCCCGTGTTGCGGCAATCAGTCAATAAACTTTGCAAGCTGTCGATACTTGCAATACGTGCGGCTTCTGTCATCATGAACTTCTTTTTCGTTACACATGAAGTACATAATAACAATGTAAGGAAAGTAAATAATGCAATTTTCTTCATTACGCTTTATTTTTTTTGCAAAGAAATAATTTTCTTCTGAAGATTACAAAAATTCTTTTATTAAACTCTGTGTCATATAGTTAAGAAATGGCCTGAGAGAATTTTACTGCTGGCACTTCGTTGATGTCAAGACAGGCTGTTGTGCGGAATATGCCAAAGAATCAGCGTTGCAGAAACTCGCAAAGTTTCTGTACAGCCAGTGCACGGTGACTGATCTTGTTCTTTGTTTCGTTTCCCAGTTCGGCAAAAGTCTGTTCGTACCCTTCGGGCTTGAATATCGGGTCATAACCGAAGCCGGAATCTCCGCGCTTCTCTTTGATGATTTCCCCTTTGATCACACCTTCAAAGAGATATTCCTTTCCGTCGAGAATCAGCGAAATGGCAGTGCGGAATTGCGCTTTCCGGTTCTCTTTTCCTTCCAGTTCGTGGAGCAGCTTGCGCATATTCGCCTGAGCGTCGTGTCCTTCGCCTTCGGCATAGCGGGCGGAGTACACTCCGGGCGCTCCGTTCAGAGCTTCCACTTCCAGTCCGGTGTCATCGGCAAAGCAGTCCAGCTGATAGTTCCGGTAGATAAAAGAAGATTTCAGCAAGGCATTTCCTTCCAGCGTTTCGGCTGTTTCGGGGATGTCCGTGTGGCAGTCAATGTCATTCAGACTGAGCAGTTCTACCTTATCCCCGAGGATGGCAGCTACTTCTTCGAGTTTATGAGCATTGTTGGTGGCAAATACAAGTTTGCGTTTCATTGTCTTATTCTTGTTTTTTAGCGGAATTATCCGGATTCATTCACCTGTTTATTTCACTTTCAACTGATCGAACCCTTCGCCATACACCCCGATGACGGAACTTTGCGAGATGAAAGCGTTCGGATCGATACGTTTTACCAGTCGGAAGATATCCAGCGACTGACGCCTTTTGGCCAGTACGACCAATACTTTTACATCGTTTTTGCTGTACCATCCGGTACCGTTGAGCACGGTCACCCCACGGTCTGTATCTTTAATGATGCGATCGGCTATCTCATCATACTTCTTGGAGAAGATGAAGAACTGTACGGACTGACGGGCACTGTTGATAATCCAGTCGAGCACGACACCAATGATGAACAGAGTGACGAAACCGAAGATTACCCGACGCCAGTCGTGAAACACAAAGTAACAGGAACTGATGATGAACACATCACAAATCATGATCATCCTTCCAAGTGATACGTCTTTGTATTTGTTGACAATAGCAGCGATGATGTCCGTTCCTCCGGTACTGCCGTTATAATTGAAAGTAATGCCCAGACCTACACCACACATAGCCGCACCGATGATACAAGCCATAAAGTCCTGTCCGCTGCCGAGCAGCAGAGGCTTTCCGTCGGCCGACATATCGGGCGTTTGTATGTAGTTGTTTACCAACACCTGGAATATCCATAGCAGGAAAGTCAGCATGAAAATTGCATAAGTAGTCTTTATGCTGAATCGCGGACCTAATATCTTGATGGCAAATGTCATCAGAACCGCATTGATGATGAAGTACGACCACTGGATAGGAAATCCCGTTGCGTAATAAATGATAGCCCCGATACCGGTAGTACCCCCTGTCGTTATCTGGTAAGGCAGCAGAAATGCCGCCCATCCCAAAGCATAACTGATCAATCCGAGAGTGATGTAGATATAATCCTTCACTTCTCTCATTATTTCCGCTTTTGCTGGTTTGCGCATTTAATTAATAGGTAATAAGTATTAAGTAATAGGTAATAAGTCGTAGTCGATAGGTACAGGTAATAAGTATTAAGTATTAGGTATTAACCTTGCGGATATGCTCGGAAAGCAGCTACGGTTATTACCTATTACTTATTACCTGTTACTTATTTTAAACTACCACATTTACAATCTTCTTCGGCACCACGATGATCTTCTTCGGTGTTTTGCCTTCGATCCACTTCTGCGAACGTTCGTCGGCTAATACGGCAGCCTGGATGGCATCCGAAGCGGCATCAGCGTCAAACTCCATGTTGAAGCGTGCTTTTCCGTTGAAGGAGATGGTATAGTTGATCGTATCTTCTTTCAGATATTCTTCGTTGTATGCAGGCCATTGGGCGTCGCATACGGAAGTCTCGTGTCCCAATACGTCCCACAACTCTTCGCAGACATGCGGAGCGAAAGGAGCGAGCGTGATAACGAGCTGTTCCAGAATCTCTTTCTTGCTGCATTTAAGGTTGAAGAGTTCGTTTACGCAAATCATGAATGCGCTGATAGATGTATTGTAAGAGAACTGTTCAATATCACCAGTCACCTTCTTGATTAATTTATGAAGGCTCTTCAATTCTTCTTTTGTTGCAGGTTCGTCCGTTACCAGATATTCGTCCGTGCGGCTGTAGAACAGCGACCAGAATTTGCGGATAAAACGGTGTACACCGTCGATTCCGTTTGTATCCCACGGTTTAGACTGTTCTACCGGGCCGAGGAACATTTCGTACATACGAAGTGTATCTGCACCGTATTTCTCAACAATCATATCCGGATTGACTACATTGAACATTGATTTACTCATCTTTTCAACTGCCCATCCGCAAACGTATTTTCCGTCTTCGAGGATAAACTCGGCTGTTTTATATTCAGGACGCCATGCTTTGAATGCTTCCAAATCCAAAATATCATTAGATACGATATTTACGTCTACGTGAATAGGGGTAACTTCGTACTGATCTTTCAGGTTCAGTGAAACGAAAGTATTGGTGTCTTTGATACGATATACAAAGTTACTGCGACCTTGAATCATTCCTTGGTTTACTAACTTTTGGAATGGCTCTTCCATTACAGACACATCCATGTCGTACAAGAATTTATTCCAGAAACGAGAGTAGATCAAGTGCCCTGTTGCATGTTCGGTACCACCTACATATAGGTCTACATTTTTCCAGTACTGGTCTATTTTCGGATCAACCAATGCCTTATTATTATGCGGGTCCATGTAGCGGAGATAGTAAGCCGAAGAACCGGCGAATCCCGGCATGGTGTTCAGTTCCAGCGGGAAGACGGTTACATGGTCAATCTTCTCATTTTCTACGACACATTTGTTTACTGTATCCCAAGCCCATTTAGTTGCGTGTCCTAATGGAGGTTCACCTGTTTCGGTAGGCAGGAATTTAGCGACTTCCGGAAGTTCCAGCGGCAGGCTGGCTTCGTCGATCATATAAGGCATTCCGTCTTTGTAGTAAACAGGGAACGGCTCACCCCAGTAACGCTGGCGGGAGAAGATAGCGTCACGCAGACGGTAGTTCACTTTCACACGGCCCAGATTGTGGTCTTTTACATATTTCTTGGTCGTTTCTATCGCTTCTTTGATAGTCAGTCCGTTCAGTGAAAGATCACAGTAAGGAGTGACATCCGGACGCGGAGAGTTACACACGATACCTTCTTTTGCATCGAAACTTTCTTCGCTGACATCACAACCTTCTACCAACGGACGGATTTCTAATCCGAAATGTTTGGCAAATGCATAGTCGCGGCTATCATGAGCAGGTACAGCCATAATAGCTCCTGTTCCGTATCCGGCCAGTACGTAATCGCTGATCCATACGGGTACTGCTTCACCTGTGAACGGATTGATGGCATACGAACCACTGAATACACCGGTAACGCTACGGTCGGCAATGCGTTCACGTTCCGTACGTTTTTTGGTACGGTCGAGGTAAGCGTCTACTTCTGCTTTTTGTTCAGGAGTCGTTAATTGTGCCACCAATTCACTTTCCGGAGCTAATACCATAAAAGTAACACCGAACATGGTATCTGCACGAGTGGTGAAAATTGTGAATTCGAGGTCACTGTCTTTTACTTTGAATTGCACTTCAGCACCTTCCGAACGTCCGATCCAGTTTCTTTGGGTTTCTTTCAGAGAATCTGTCCATTCGATCGTGTCCAATCCATCAAGCAAGCGTTGTGCATACGCAGATACACGCAAACACCATTGGCGCATTTTCTTCTGGATAACAGGAAAACCGCCACGTTCGCTGACTCCGTCTACTACTTCGTCGTTAGCCAGTACAGTTCCTAATTCGGCACACCAGTTTACCATTGTTTCACCCAGATAAGCGATACGATAGTTCATCAGGATTTCCTGCTTTTCTTTTTCGCTTTTGGCGTTCCATTCTTCGGCAGTGAAACTGATTTCTTCGCTGCAAGCGGCGTTCAGTCCTTTGTTTCCGTAGATGGCGAAGGCTTTTTCCAGTTCTTCGATAGGACGGGCTTGCTGTTCATCGTTACAATAATAGCTGTTGAACATTTTTTGGAAGGCCCATTGCGTCCAGTGATAATATTCCGGGTCGCAAGTACGGATTTCACGGTTCCAGTCGAAAGAGAAACCTATTTTGTCCAACTGCTCGCGATAGCGGTTGATATTGTTGACGGTAGTGATGGCAGGATGCTGTCCGGTTTGGATAGCATATTGTTCTGCCGGCAGACCGTAAGCGTCATATCCCATCGGGTTGAGTACATTGAAGCCTTGCAGTCGTTTGTAACGGGCGTAAATATCCGAAGCAATGTATCCCAGCGGATGACCTACGTGTAGGCCGGCTCCTGATGGATAAGGAAACATGTTTAGTACATAAAATTTTTGCTTCGAATCATCTTCCGTAACTTGGTAGGTTTTCTCTTCTACCCACCTTTTCTGCCACTTCTTTTCAATTCTATTAAACTCGTATTTCATAGCCGTTGCCTCTTATCTATTCAATGTTGACCTGGGGAGCTGATGCTATAAGCTCTTTTACATCCAGCCGCGCCGCGTCAGACCACAGTCTTTCAAGATCATAAAACTTTCTCTGCTCTTCCAGGAAAATATGGACTACCAAACATCCAAAATCTACCAGAATCCAGCCTCCTGATCTTAGTCCTTCAGTTCTTAGGGGTGTCTCGCCTTGTTCAGCCATGAGCCTTCCTAGCTCATCGCTCAAAGTTTTGACCTGCGTAGTAGAATTTGCGGTACAGATAACAAAGTACTCAGCTAGAACGGTGATGTTTTTTACATCAAGGACCGTTATATCCTTTGCCATCTTTCCGTCAAGAGCTTTGGCCGCAAGGGCAGCCATTTCTTTCGCTTCCAACATAATCAATCTCTCCTAAAACATTTGTATAATGTTTATCAGTTCCCCCAGTTTGGACTATCGGCATATACGCCACTTGTGGAGTATATTTTATTTGTCTCAGGATCTCTTGTCAAAATGTCCAGATTGGATTCCTGAATA
>ERZ779894.3624-NODE-3624-length-11732-cov-2.980303_pt1 | contig 11732 bp, 10 predicted proteins | sample MGYA00511587_ERZ779894 | MGnify/ENA primary metagenome ERZ779894 (study PRJEB29588, sample SAMEA2160490) | human gut metagenome | biome: human gut; feature: human-associated habitat; material: faeces | place: Denmark | collected 2008/2010 ... | reverse complement strand
AATTATCTGTTTTATATTGACGCAGAGACGGATTTCCCTGTATTATTAAGAAGTGGGAAAAGAAAATTAAACCAAAAGAAAGGAGAGCGTGCTTAAAAAAGCAAACAATTATGTTAGAAAAAAAATTTAAATTCAAAGAACACAATACCACAGTCAAAACAGAGGTAATTGCAGGTATTACAACCTTTATGACAATGGCGTATATCCTTGCAGTTAACCCAAGTGTATTGAGTGCTGCTGGAATGGATGCAACAGCAGTCCTTCTTGCAACATGTCTTGCTTCTTTTATTGGAACAATCTGTATGGCATTGTATGCAAATCTTCCATTTGCGCTGTCTGCCGGAATGGGCTTAAATGCTTATATGGCATATACCGTAGTCGGTGTAATGGGTTACGAATGGCAGGTTGCACTGCTTGCAGTATTTGTAGAGGGACTTATTTTTATTGTACTTTCCCTTACCAATGTACGAGAAGCGATTTTTGATGCAATCCCATTAAATTTAAAGAAAGGTGTTTCTGTTGGTATCGGTATTTTTATTGCATTTATCGGACTTCAGAATGCGAATATCGTAGTAGGAGGTTCTACACTTCTGCAGTTATTCTCCATTGATGGATATAACAGTGCCAAAGGTGTGGAAGCTTCTATGAGTAACGTAGGAATCACGGTCATTCTTGCACTGATTGGTGTGGGAATTACAGGAATTCTGGTAATAAAGAATGTAAAGGGAAATATCTTATGGGGAATCCTGATTACATGGATTCTTGGAATTATCTGTCAGATGGCGGGTATCTATGTAGCGAATCCAGAAATTGGATTCTACAGCCTGCTTCCGGATTTCAGCAAGGGATTCACAATTCCAAGCATCATGCCGGTATTTGGAAAGCTTGACTTCAGCGGAATATTCTCTTTGAACTTTATCGTTGTCATCTTTGCATTCTTATTTGTAGATATGTTTGATACGATCGGAACACTGATCGGTGTGTCTACAAAGGCAGGTATGTTAGATGAGGAGGGACGTCTTCCGAATATCAAAGGTGCGCTGATGGCAGATGCGGTTGCAACAACCGTTGGAGCAGTGCTTGGAACAACAACGACTACGACATTTGTAGAGAGTGCATCCGGTGTATCCGAAGGAGGAAGAACGGGACTGACTTCTGCAACGACAGCTATTTTATTCGGCCTGTCACTGTTCCTGTCACCAATCTTCCTTGCAATTCCTTCATTTGCAACAGCACCGGCCCTGATCGTGGTTGGATTCTACATGCTGACAAATGTGACACACATTGATTTTGATGATTTTTCAGAGGCATTGCCATGCTACATCTGTATTCTGGCTATGCCATTCTTCTACAGCATTTCAGAAGGTATCTCTATGGGAGTTATCTCTTATGTGATCCTGAATCTGATGACTGGAAAAGCAAAAGAAAAGAAGATCAGCGCATTAATGTATGTACTTACGGTATTATTCATATTGAAATATGTCTTTCTGTAAAATATAATAGAAAGAGGAGAACGAAAAGAGATCGGAGTTTCCGGTCTCTTTTCTGGCCTGTCAGGCATTTTACAGGGACTGCCGATGGGAAGATCCGAAAGGCTTATGAAGGAGAACTAAAGTATGAATTTACTTACGATGGAGCATATTACGAAGGCTTATACTGACCGTGTCCTTCTGAATGATGTTGCATTCAGCATCAATGAGAATGAAAAGATCGGTGTGATCGGAATTAACGGAATGGGAAAATCTACGCTTTTAAAAGTGGCAGCCGGGATAGAACCATACGATGAAGGTAAGATCAGTATAGGAAATCAGGTCAAGATCTGTTATCTGCCGCAGACACCGGAATTTGAAGAGGGAACAACGGTGTTGCGTGCGGCAATCGCAGACAATGTGAATGAGCTGAATCAGTGGACAATTGAAGCAGATGCCAGATCCATGCTGAACAAGCTTGGCTTCTATGACTATGACGAGAAAGTAGAGCATATGTCCGGCGGTCAGAAGAAGAGAATTGCACTGGTCAATGCATTGCTTACACCGGCAGATATCCTGGTACTGGATGAACCGACCAACCACCTGGATAATGCGATGTCTGAGTGGCTGGAGGAATATCTGATCGGATTTCGCGGGGCAATCCTGATGGTTACCCATGACCGTTATTTTCTGGATCGTGTGGCAACCAGGATCGTGGAAGTAGATCAGGGGAAATTATACAGCTACCCTGGAAATTATTCGGAGTTTGTCAAGTTAAAAGCAGAACGTCAGGATATGGCACTGGCGACAGAAAGAAAGAGAAAGAGTCTTCTGCGTACAGAACTCGAATGGCTGGGAAGAGGTGCAAGAGCCAGAAGTACGAAGCAGAAAGCACACATTGACCGCATCAAGGCAATGCAGGAGATCAAGGACATTCAGGAAGAAAAGAAAGTGGTACTGGATTCCGTAGCGTCCCGTATGGGAAATAAGACGATCGAGCTTCAGAACATCAGTAAATCTTATGGAGCAAGAAAGCTGATCGATGACTACAGTTACATTTTCCTAAAAAATGACAGAATCGGAATCATCGGACCGAATGGCTGTGGAAAGACGACACTTCTTAAGATTATTAATGGGATTGTAAAACCGGATAATGGCACGATCGAGATTGGGCAGACGATCCGGATCGGATATTTCTCTCAGGAGAATGAATATATGGATGCATCCATGAAAGTGATTGATTATGTCAAAGAAGTGGGAGAATATGTTACGACATCAGACGGAAAGATCACGGCATCCCAGATGCTGGAGCGCTTCTTATTTGACGGAGCCATGCAGTGGTCAAAGATTGAGAAGCTTTCCGGGGGAGAAAAGAGAAGACTGTACCTGATGCGTGTTTTGATGAGTGCACCGAATGTACTGATCCTGGATGAGCCGACCAACGATCTGGATATCCAGACGCTGACGATCCTGGAAGATTATCTGGATCACTTTGACGGAATTATCATCACGGTATCACATGACCGTTATTTCCTGGATCGTATTGTGAACCGTATCTTCTCATTTGAAGGAGACGGAAAAGTACGACAGTTCGAGGGTGGTTATTCGGATTATCTGATCCGCAAAGAACTGGAAGGTCTGGATACAGAGATGTCATTGAAAGGACATGCTGCCGGGACAGAGGAACAGCCGAAGAAGGCAGAAAGCTCTTCGAAAGACACCTGGAAACAGCGGGAACCAAAGCTGAAATTCACATTCAAAGAGCAGAGGGAGTTCGAGTCGATCGATGATGACATTGCAAAACTGGAAGAAAAGATTGAGACACTGGATGCACAGATTGCAGCCAATGCGACTAATTCGGTGAAATTGCGGGAACTTATGGAGAAAAAAGAAGAGACTGAGAATGCACTGGATGAGAAGATGGACCGATGGGTATATCTGAATGATTTAAATGAAAAGATTCAAGATGCAAAGCAACAGGGATAAACAAGGAGAAAAAGTATATGAACTGGACAAGAGAAAGACTGAAAACAAATGGTAAGATTGCATTTAAGAAGAATTACTGGGCATGTGTGGCTGTAGCAGTGATCATGGGAATCATCACGGGACTTAGCAGCATAAGCGGAGGAAGAACCGGAAGTGGTGCTTCACAGAACAGTCTGTATGGGAATGACGGGTTTTCATTCTCATATCATTACGGATGGGGATTCCCATTTGCAGGGCTGGCAATTGCAATGGCTGCGATTATATTAACGATTGTAATATGGGCACTGAAGATATTCGTGGGAAATCTTCTGGAAGTAGGTGGAAAACGTTTCTTCGTATTGAATAAGACAGAGAATCCAACGGTTGGAACGATGTTTGATGCATTCCGTTCCGGACATTATGTGAATATTGTACTGACCATGTTCTTAAGAGAACTTTTTACATCCTTATGGACATTACTGCTGGTGATTCCAGGAATCGTGAAGCATTATGAATACCTGATGATTCCTTACATTCTTGCAGAGAATCCGGGAATGGACAGAAAAGAAGCGTTCCAGATCAGTAAGCGTATGATGGACGGACAGAAGATGGAGACGTTTATTCTGGATCTGTCATTCCTTGGATGGGATATTCTTACGGTTATCACATGTGGAATGGTGGGGATTTTCTACGCTTCTCCATACAAGCAGGCAACTTTTGCAGAGTTATATGCATTTAATAAAGCAAAGGCATATGAGGAAGGATATATCAGATAATGGCGATCAACAAATCAATGAGGCGGGTATTAAAAGCGCTGTCCTTCGACGGCATTGAAGTGGAGGCTTCAAGACACCTGGCGAATTTAAAAGCAATTGATCCGATGAAGATATTTCATAAGACGATTGACTATAAGATTTATAACGGCAATCATCAGATCCCTGTAAGGATATTCCTTCCAGGGGAAAAGATGGAGGATGATCTGCCGGTATTTCTGTTCTTTCACGGGGGAGGATGGGTAACGGAAAGTATTGATAATTATGAAAGAATCTGTGCCCGTCTTGCTTCGGCAACAGATCATATCGTTGTATCGGTAGAGTCCCGGTTGGCGCCGGAGTATCCATTTCCCATTGGTTTTTACGATTGTTATATGGCGGCAAAGGCTATGTACACGAACCAGTTTATCTTGAATACAGATCCGGATAAGATTACACTGATCGGAGACAGTGCCGGTGGGAATCTGGCAGCAGCTGTTTCACTGATGGCAAGAGATCAGGGAGAATTCCTGCCGAAGAGACAGATACTGATCTATCCTGCGGTAAATAATGATTACAGTGAGGAGTCCCCATATTTGTCGGTAAGACGTTACGGGACGGAATATCTTCTGACTGCGGGAAAGATGCGGGATTATATTAATTTCTATGCATCGGCAGAAGAAGATAAGAAAAGTAAATATCTTGCACCTCTCATGGAGACCGATTACAGCAACCAGCCGGATACACTGATCTTAACGGCGGAATGTGATCCTCTCAGAGATGAGGGGGAAGAGTATGGAAGAAGGTTAAAAGAAGCGGGCAATAAGGTGGAGGTGCACAGAATACAGGATGCACTTCACGGATTCTTTGCACTGGGAGTAAAATATTACCATGTACAGGAGAGCTTTGCTATTATTAACCGTTTCCTGAGCGGCTATACATCTGATGAAAACAGCCGGAAGGTTAGTCCTGCAAACGAAGAATAAAGCGGGAAAGTAAAGGGGGAGGAGAAAGCCGGTGTTTGAGCAAAAACGTGCTTACTGGAGAAGTCTGGATAATGCGGCAAAGTTATTTTCCGCAGCCAGCAGCCCGAAAGATACCAGAGTGTTCCGGTTCTATTGTGAGCTGAAAGAAGAAGTAAAAGAAGAAATATTACAGGAAGCTCTGAATCAGACGATACAAAAGTATCCCGTATTTTTGTCGGTTATGAGAAAGGGGCTTTTCTGGCATTATCTGGAGAAAAGTGAATTAAGACCGGTGGTAAGGGAAGAATATAAAGAACCTTGCAGCAGCCTGTATGTACGGGATAAAAAGACACTTTTATTTGAAGTGACATATTATAAAAAACGGATCAATTTTGAAGTATTTCATGCGCTGACAGATGGAACCGGTGCAACAGAATTCCTAAGAGAACTGGTGAAGAATTATCTGTATCTGATCCACGAAGAAGATCTGGAACCGGTGGAGCTGTCAAACCAGTATCTGACGGTAAAAGATCAGGAAGATGACAGTTTCAGCCGATATTATGATCCGGATTTTCCAAGAAAGAAAAAGAAAAAGATCAGGGCGGTTCAGATCAAAAAGGGTGGAAAAGGATATGAAGAGCTGCAGATCAATGAAGCTTCCATGTCGGTAAAAGAACTGCTGGGGATTGCCAGAGAAAAGAAAGTCTCCATGTCGGTGCTCCTGACGGCTGCATTTATCTGTGCAATCCATGAAGAAATGAGCCGGATGCAGGAGAAGAAGCCGGTTATCCTGATGGTTCCGGTGAATTTAAGAAAGATTTTTCCATCGGATTCGATGCTGAATTTCTTCGGTTATATAGAGCCGGGGTATCAGTTCGGAGGAGGAAAAGATTCTTTTGAAGATGTACTGGAGGCAGTAAAGTTATATTTTCAGGAGAATCTGTCCAAAGAGCATATGGCAGGACGGATGAATGAACTGATTGCAATAGAAAAGCATAAGATCTTAAAATGGGCACCGCTGGAACTGAAAAACCGCTGTATCCGTGCGGGTGCCAAGATGGCGGAGCAGGAAGTAACCGCCGTGCTTTCGAACATGAGTGTGGTAAAGATGCCGGAAGATTATGCGCAATATATTGAAAAGTTTGGCGTGTATACAAGTACGAACCGGACAGAATTATGTATCTGTTCTTTTCAAGATACGTTATCACTTGGCTTTACATCGAGATACGACAGCACGAATATCCAGCGGAATTTCTACCGGATATTGAAAGAACTGGGGGCTTCGGTCAAAGTGGCAGAACCGGATTTCCCGGAGGATGCAAGACCAAATTATGAAGGAAAGAAAGTATTACAGATCTTTACATTTTGCTGTATTGCAGCAATCGTGATCAGTATGATGACAGATATCATTATATCGCCCGGCGTGCACTGGTCGGTATTCGTGGCAGCCGGGTGTGTGACGATGTGGCTTACGATGGCAGTCGGTTATGTGAAACGGTTCAATCTGCTGAAGAATGCGGCATGGCAGCTTCTGATCATGTCAGGGATCTGTGTATTGTGGGATCTCGGAACCGGATGGAGAGGCTGGTCTGTGAATATCGGAATTCCGGATATCTGCCTGCTGATCCAGGTTGTAATGTTGATCATATCAAGAATACGTTCCCTGTCACCGAGAGAATATATGATCTATTATGTGATGGCCGCTGTCTATTCGATGATTCTTCCATTGATTCTTTTAGTGACAGGAGTAATCCATTACAGGACTCCATCGGTTATCTGTATCGGGTGCAGTTTTCTGCTGTTGATCGGATTAATTTTATTCAAACGAAAAGAATTTAAAGAAGAAATGCATAAAAAATTCCACGTTGGCTGATACTGATAGAAAGGAAAATATTGGTGGCTTTGTGCGGTGCAGGGTTGATTTTGAGAGAAATTCTTAAAAAAATCTTACATCCGTGAAATGGTTGTGATATAATAGGTATATCAAGAGTTTATGTCAGCGCGTTTACAAATTTCATAATACGATACCAGAAAAGATGGCGTGCAGTTCGATATAACTTCGGATTGTGCGCTCTTTTAGCGTTGTCATACATCTGCAGGTTACCATGAGAGAAGTGTGAGAACAGGAGGCAGAAATGTTCAAAATAGGAGATTATGTGGCGCATTATAAGGAGGGCGTCTGCGAAGTAGTAAATATTGGCAAGATTGACATGGGCAGTTCGGACAAAGAGTATTATACGTTAAAACCGGTATATGATGCAGGTGGAACGGTATACACACCAGTCGATAATAAGCGGGATCAGATCAGAAAACTGATCACAAAAGAAGAGGCGGAGAATCTGATCAAAGAGATGCCAAAGATCGATATCATTGGTGTGACAAATGAAAAACAGCGGGAAGGAATGTACAAGAACGCATTGTTACACAATCAGTGCCGGGAGTGGATCTCACTGATCAAGACTTCATATGGAAGAAATAAGAAGAGATTACTGGCGGGAAAAAAGACGATCAACGTTGATGAGAGATATATGTCCATCGCCGAGAAGTTTCTGTATGGAGAACTGGCAGTGGTGATGGAGATTCCGAGAGATAAAGTCAGCGGTTATGTGAAAGAGCACCTGGATGCGGAGCTGGTATAGGCGAATATAGGAAGAAAAAGAAAACTGCTGATAGCAGGTTCTTACGAATATATGATAATTTAAAAATAATGCTGCAGAATGAAGAAAAGTTTGCAGCATTATTTTTTATACCATAGTAAGCAAGAGAAGTTGCCGGTTTTGTAGATATCGGAGTATAGAGTTAATTGGTTTTCTGGGTATCGTTGCTTGTTTTTGCTGCCTTTTCTGCATAAGTAGTAGTTACGAGATCCTTGTAAGGTGCGCGTTCCTTAAGCTCGCCTGCTTCTTCTAAGATATCCTGAAGAAGATCAAAGCTTTCCTGCCGGAAGATCAGATCTTTTTTCCATGTATCCTGCTCATAATAGCGGGAAATGATGGTTGTGATCGTATCCAGTGTGGTCTCTTTGAACTGAGGAGCGATTGCCTGGGCAATGTCTTCCGGTGTGTGGGATGCCACGTAGTCCATACCTTTTTGCAGTGCATTGGTGAATCCCTGGACGACTTCCGGATGTTTGTTGATGTAACTCTTCTTTGCAGAGAAAGCAGTGTACGGAACATAGCCGCTGTCCGTTCCAAGAGAGGCGACAACGTATCCCTTACCCTGTTTTTCAAGATTGGTTGCACCAGGTTCGAATTCTACGGTGAAGTCGTAATCGGATTTGTCTTCTGCGAAGGCCGCCGCAGTAGAACCGAAATCAATATTCTGGTCGATGGTGAGATCTGTAGCCGGATCGATATGGTTCTGGTTTAAGATATACTCAAATCCCATTTCAGGCATGCCGCCTTTTCTACCGCCGATGACCTTCTTGCCTTTCAGATCTTCCCATTTGAAATCCTTAATATCTTCCCTGGCAACCAGGAAGTTCCCGGCGCGCTGGGTGAGCTGGGCAAAGTTTACAACATAATCATTCGCCCCCTCGTTATATGTGTAGATAGAAGCTTCCGAACCCATAAAGCCGATGTCGGCAGTTCCGGAGAGGACGGCCGTCATAGTTTTGTCGGCTCCGAAACCAGTCACGAGAGAAAGGTCGATTCCTTCGTTGGAAAAATATCCCTTTTCGATTGCCACATACATCGGAGCATAGAAGATGGAGTGTGCTACTTCATTTAATGTAACAGGAGTCAGTTCCTGTTTTTTAGTACTTGTGGATTTTGAAGTTTTTGCTGTTTTGTCTGATGCGGATTCCGATTTGTCAGCAGATGTACATGCAAAAAGTGAAGTGACAGATAGTGTAAGGAGTAAAAGAAGTGCAGTGATACGCTTTTTCATAAGATCCTCCCGGTGAAATATATTCTATGGTTTATAGTATATTCGGAAAGAAGAAAACGGTGATGGAAAATCGAGAAAATATATCAATAGACAGGATTTATTTCCCGCTATCGTAGAACCGGTAGCGAGAGAATTTACAGAGAAGTTTGTAAGTGTGCAGGAGAGATTCCATGCGACAGACCCGGATAAGCAGGCAGAACAGTTAGATGATTTCGCACAGCAGGGTATGGAGATGTTTGTGGAATATATGTATGAGCATTTCGAAGAGTTTAAACTTCTGGTAAATGGTTCCTATGGGACGAAGTTCCAGAACTTTGTAGAACATCTGGTGGATATCGAGACAGAATATACATATAAGTTCATAGAAGCGACCGGACTTCATTTTAAATGAGGAAAGCCGGTTACGAAAAACTTCATGCACATTATGAATAAGGCATTATTTGAAAGCTTTTTCGAAGTGGTAAGGCACGATATGTCCAAAGAAGAGGCTGAAGAATATGTGGCCATGCTGGAAAAATATCACAGCGCCGGATGGGACATTATATACAAAGAAGGCTGTGAATCATAGGTGTATCATTGGTCTTAAAAAAGAAAATAAACAGACTGCTATAGTGTTACTGTGCATCTGCTGAAAAATGGTGATAGAAGGCACAGGTAACTGGCAGTCAATTATTTTTACCTGTGGTTAGATAAAACTCACAAAAGATACTTCTGACTTACTGAACGTAACAGCAGTTATATTACGTTATAACTATGATGAAATGAGATAAAGGAGTGAAGTTCTATGGCGGAAAAAACAGAGAAAAAACCGTCATCCATTCAACGGCTGTTTGAGTTTGCCGGAAACTACAAGTATCTGGCAGTTGCTTCGTGGATACTTGCGGCAATCAGTGCATTCGTCGCACTTGTTCCATTTTACTTTATATGGAGACTGATCAAAGAAGTACTTCGTGTTGCACCGGATTATGCGAAGACACAGCTAATGGCAGCAGACTGTAGCCTGTAGATAGCAGAAAGACCAGTGGGGACAGAAAAAAAGCTACTTTTTCACGTCTCCACTGGTCTTTTTTGTTTTATTTTCTATGAATTAGTGGTAAAATATTGAAGTATTAACGAAAAAATGAGAGGAAAAAAGAGTATGAAACAAAAAAATAGCTTTAGCGGGCAGATTGGCTTCGTATTTGCAGCAGCCGGAAGCGCAGTCGGCGTGGGAAACCTCTGGCGTTTTCCATATCTGGCAGCAAAAGACGGGGGAGGACTTTTCCTGATCATCTATCTTGTGCTGGTATTGACGGTTGGTTTTGTGTTACTGACTACAGATATAGCAATTGGCCGCAAGACGGGAAAAAGCGCAATCTATGCCTATGAATCAATGAGAAAAAAATGGAAATTTCTTGGAGTGATCACATTCCTGGTTCCGGTATTGATCATGACTTATTACGCGGTGATTGGTGGATGGATCTTAAGATATATCGTGATCTATCTTACAAGTTCAGGAAAGCAGGCAGTAGCAGATAACTGCTTTACTTCATTTATCTCTTCTCCGTCTTCCGTATGGTATGGACTGATCTTTATGTTCCTGACTGCACTGATCGTATATAACGGAGTAGAAAAGGGAATTGAACGAGTTTCCAAATTTATCATGCCGGTTCTGTTGATCATGGTAATTGGAATCGCAATTTTCTCACTTACATTAAAGACTACGTTGGATGACGGAACGGTCCGTACAGGATTACAGGGACTGAAGGTGTATATGAAACCGGATCTGACAGGAATCACGATTGGACGTTTCCTTCAGATCACATTGGATGCAATGAGTCAGTTGTTCTTTTCATTGAGTGTATCTATGGGAATTATGATTACATATGGATCTTATGTAAAGAAAGATGTAGATCTGAACAAAGCAGTATCGCAGATTGAAATTATGGATACAGGAGTTGCATTCCTTGCCGGTGTTATGATCATTCCGGCAGTATTCGTATTCTCCGGACTGGATGGTATGTCAGCAGGCCCGGGACTGATGTTTGTCTCATTGCCGAAAGTATTCTACTGTATGGGAGTGGTAGGAAGAATCATCGGAATTCTGTTCTTCGTGCTGGCAGGATTTGCGGCGTTAACATCTTGCATCTCGGTACTGGAATCCATTACCGCAAACTGTATGGAATTATTCCACACAGAGCGTAAGAAGACGACCAGAGTGTTATCGGTGATCTACCTGATCGCAACAGCAGTGATCGCACTTGGATACAGCGTCTTCTATGTAGAAGTTGCACTTCCAAACGGAAGTACGGGACAGCTTCTGGATATCATGGACTATATCAGTAACAGCTTTATGATGCCGTTTATCTCACTGTTATCAGCAATCTTGATCGGCTGGATCATGAAACCGTCATGGATTGCGGAGGAAATGGAACTGAATGGCAAAAAATTCAAGCGTAAAAAGTTATATAATGTGATGATGCGTTATATTATGCCAGTCATTATGATGATTTTATTCCTGCAGTCAACAGGTGTGTTGAATTTGATTATGAAATAAGAATATATAGAAATCGTAGTTTGAAAGGAAGTCGGAGAAATCTGGCTTCTTTTTGTAATCTGAGTATCTGGAAAAGTCAATGAAAGGTGTTGGGCGTATGGATTTTACTTTTTGCTATTAACTAATAATTGCAATTGTGTATAGTTTTATGTTAAAA
>ERZ779894.3623-NODE-3623-length-11735-cov-5.516267_pt1 | contig 11735 bp, 8 predicted proteins | sample MGYA00511587_ERZ779894 | MGnify/ENA primary metagenome ERZ779894 (study PRJEB29588, sample SAMEA2160490) | human gut metagenome | biome: human gut; feature: human-associated habitat; material: faeces | place: Denmark | collected 2008/2010 ... | reverse complement strand
AATGGCCCAAGAAAAACAAATGTCTGCTTCGCAGCCGCTTGTTTTTCTTTTGGGCACATTACATTATACTACTTTAAGCCTTTTCTTGCACGGTTATAATTGATCAGACAGCCTGCTTTTACGATCTTTCTTTCATCTGCAGTCATATCTGCCACGTACAGACTGATCTCTTTTACTGCCTTGGTATCTGCATTGATCACATAAGCCTTAATATCTTTTAAATCACCATCCAGTGCTGCTTTTGCACCTGGAACGTAGATATAGTCGCCTACTTCAAACTCAGGCTCTTCTACCATCTGGAATGGGATCATGCCCCAGTTCATTACATTAGAACGATAACGCTTGGTTGCGTATTCCTTTGTGATGTTTGCAAGTCCGCCGATGACTCTCTGGCAGCTTGCAGCCTGCTCTCTTGCAGAACCATCACCAGGCTTTACAGCATAGATCATGCTTCCGATCTCTGTTTCCATTTCATTTACATTTTCCTGACCGGAAATGGTATGGATGGCATCAAATACCCCATTCAGGTCTGCATCTAACTCTGATGGCTTCTGTCCTGCTGTTCTTGCCTTCTCTAATTTGTCTACTGCCTTGCTCTTTCCTACGTATTCAGGATCTCTTCTGGATAATGTAAACTCAGCCAGTCCCAGTGGATTGGAACGATAGGAGGAGGTTTCACCAGATGGGATCAGTTCATCCGTGGTAGTTACTTCATCCATGATCTTGGAGCATACCTTTAAAAGGATATTATCAGTTAACGGACTCATTTCCGGCCAGTCCTTAATATTTGGGCCATATACCAGACTGTCCTCCTCATGGGCTGCATTGTAGCCATTGTATACACGGCGGTCATAAACAGTCTTATCAAAATCGTGTTCAGGAACATCGCCCCAGCAGTCTAAGTCTGTAGCTGGTGTAAGGATACCGCCGTTTGCTGCGGTTGCTGCAATAGAACGTGCATCCATTAAGGCTACTGCAGACATCTGGCCATTTCCTGGCTTGCTGCCTTCCCTGTTCGGGAAGTTTCTGGTTGTATGACGGATACTTAAGCCATTGTTGCAAGGTGTATCGCCAGCGCCAAAGCATGGTCCGCAGAATGCAGTTCTGATAACAGCGCCTGCTTCCATAAGCTCTGCTATAAATCCCTTTCTTACCAGATCGATAAATACAGGCTGGGAAGATGGATATACAGCCAGTGAGAATTCTCCGTCTCCGCAGCTCTTTCCCTTTAATGCATGGGCTGCTTCTACTACGTTGGTGAAGTTGCCGCCTGCACAGCCAGCGATAATTCCCTGCTGTACTCTTAAACGTCCGTTTTCGATCTTATCAGTCAGTGTAAATGGAGCTCTTCCGCCGCTGACTTTCTCAGCTTCTTTCTCTACGCTTCTTAAGATATCGCCCAGGTTTGCATTTAACTCATCAATCTCATATGTATTGCTTGGATGGAACGGAAGGGCGATCATTGGCTTGATGGTGCTTAAATCTACGTAAACACAGCCATCATAGTAAGCTACATCTGCAGGATTTAATTCTTTGTAATCATCACCTCTGCCATGAGCTGTTAAAAATGTCTTTGTATCTTCATCAGTGCGCCAGATAGATGTTAAGCAGGTAGTTTCTGTTGTCATAACATCTACACCGTTTCTGTAGTCGGTTGTCATAGAAGCAACACCAGGTCCTACAAATTCCATTACTTTATTCTTTACATAACCCTTCTTGAATACTGCACCGATAATGGAAAGTGCCACGTCCTGAGGTCCGATACCAGGTCCCGGCTTTCCTGTAAGGTAAATTGCAACAACGCCTGGATAAGCAACATCGTATGTATCACATAACAGCTGTTTTACCAGCTCGCCGCCGCCTTCACCGATAGCCATGGTTCCTAATGCACCGTAGCGGGTGTGGGAGTCAGAACCTAAGATCATGCGTCCGCAGCCTGCATGCATTTCACGCATGTACTGATGGATAACTGCAATGTGAGGTGGAACATAGATGCCGCCATACTTCTTTGCTGCGGAAAGACCAAACATGTGGTCATCTTCGTTGATGGTTCCGCCTACTGCACAAAGGGAGTTGTGGCAGTTGGTCAGTACATATGGCAGTGGGAATTTTTCCATTCCGGATGCCTTTGCTGTCTGGACAATACCAACGAATGTGATATCATGGGATGCCATTGCATCGAATTTAAGTTTTAAGTGCTCCATATCTCCTGAAGTGTTGTGGGCACTTAAAATGGAACAGGCCATTGTGCCTTTCTTTGCTTCTTCTTTATTTGCTGCTTTTCCTGTAAGAGCCTGTACTTTTGCTGCCTCAGACTCCGGTACGATCTCGGTGCCGTTTACAAGGTAGATGCCCTCATCATATAACTTTACCATAATGTTTCTTCTCCTTTTCTGTTCTTGAATGGTTATTGACCATCCTCTCCCGGAGGAGCTGGTCTTTTATTATCTGCTTCTTAAGTTTGTTTCTTTTTGTTTCTGAATTAACTATACACCTCTTTACTTTTATAGGCAAATACTATATATATAATAACAGATATACATTTTTACCTATGTGATAGCGAACCTCCTGCGTCAGCAGGCAAATAAGCGAGCAAACGCGCGTTCGCGAGTATAACACCAAGTACATACAAGGAGGCTCCCCATGACCAGCCGTGAATTAGAATACATAAAAACAGTAGCAGATGAAAAAAGCATCTCCTCTGCTGCCAGAAAACTTTACATCGCCCAGCCGTCCCTAAGCCAGTCTTTACAGAGGATCGAGGAAAATCTGGGGGCAAAACTTTTTAACAGGACGCCTTCCGGCCTGACACTGACCTATGCAGGAGAGCGCTGCTATCAGATGGCCTGCCAGGTTCTTAAGATCTACAGTGATTTTGAAGCAGAGATCAGCGACATCAACCAGTTAAAAACCGGACGTATCGTAATGGGGACTACCAACCATTTAGGTACTGTCATCCTCCCTGAAATACTGCTGGAATTTAAGGAAAACAGCCCTTCTGTTGAACTGGAGATCCTGGAGGACAATACGGGAAATCTGGAAGCAAAACTTCTTACCGGCGCTATGGATTTTGCTCTTCTCCATGCCCCGAAGCTGGCTCCAAATCCTTTATTAAATTATGAATTTCTCTCAGAGGATCCTTTTGTCATAGCACTTGCTGCCGGACATCCCCTGATCGAAAAGGCGCAAAAAAAACCGGGATATCTCTTCCCGGTTTTAGATGTACGTTTATTGAAAAATGAACCTTTGATCCTGCTCCATTCCCAGCAGCGCATCCGTCATGTATCGGACGCCATACTGGCAAAAGCAAAGATTACGCCAAATATCGTGCTGACAATAAAGAATTACGAGACAGCCCAGCGTCTGGCCGGTCAGGGCATTGGCATTACCTTTCTGCCTATGGATTACGCCGCCCTGACCTATGCAGACCATCCGCCGGTGTTATTATCCATTGATGAGTCCTACAGCCCCAGCTGGGATCTGAGTATTGCCACCTTAAAGGGCGGATTTTTGTCCAGAGCGGATCAGTATTTCCTGGATCTGGTACGGCAGACATTTGCCCAGGAACCTAATGACAAATAGTACATCCGGAATTTTTCTCCTCTCATTCCTGTACCTGCCAATATGCAACGCTCCCGCCCACAAGGGCGGGATGCTATCACACGATCTCAATATTATACTTCTTCAACCAATAATCCACCTGTATCATATAAGCCAGCATCTGCGGCCCCGCCATCAGCTGACCATACCATGGCTTTCCATAATCTGAGGGGCTTTCCAGGAATTTCTCTGTTTTGGCCTTATCCAGAAACTGCAATACAGGTGAGGTATTGTCTTCTAAAATCTCACGCACCCGGCCCACCAGCAGCGCCTCATAAGCTCTGTCATAGGTCTTTGGATACGGGGATTTTCTGCGCCACAGCACTTCATCCGGCAGCAGACCTTTTCCAGACTCTCTTAGCAGATGTTTTGCCACCCCATCCCTTGTTTTCATGTACCATGGCACATTCCACAGATATTCTACAATGCGGTGGTCTGCAAAAGGCACTCTTGCTTCCAGTCCGGAATGCATGCTGGTACGGTCCATACGGTCTAATAATGTCTGCATAAACCATCTCAGGTTCAGCCACGCGATCTCACGGCGGCGGGCTTCTTCTGGTGTATCCTCTGCCAGTCTGGGTGTTTCTGCTACTGACTTTTCATAAGTTGCCTGCACATATTCATCCATGTGAAGTTCCCGGATGAAATCATCAGAAAGCAGCACCTTTCTGGCTGAAAGATCCATAGTCCATGGAAATGTTTTCGCCTCAAAGCACTCTTTTTTGTGAAACCATGGATAGCCCCCAAATATCTCATCTGCACATTCCCCGGTCAGAGCCACCTTGTGGGTACGGCTGACCTGGGAGCAGAAATACAACAAAGATGAGTCTACATCTGCCATGGCAGGCAGATCTCTGGCTTCTACAGACGTATAAAGCAGATCCGCCTGGGTCACATTGTCACATTCCAGATAATGATGATCTGAACCTAAATATTTCACCATAATGTCCACAAAAGGCCGGTCCATAGACGGCTGGAAGGCATTGGCAGTAAAATATTTGTGGTTATCCTTAAAATCAAAAGAAAAGGTAGTCAGCTGTTTATTTTTCTTCTTCAGTTCTGCGCTGCACACTGCTGATACCAGGCTGCTGTCCACACCACCGGACAAAAAGGTACACACAGGAACATCGGAAATGATCTGGCGGCGGATGGCATCCCGGACCAGAAATGCCGTCTTTTCTACCGTTTGCTCGTAACTGTCCGTATGAGGCTTACTCTCTAATTTCCAGTAACATTCTGTATGCAGACCTGCTGCATTGCATACAAGATAGTGGGCCGGAAGGAGTTCTTCTATGTCCTTGAAAACGCCGCATCCATAGGTTTTCGCAGGCCCGATGCTGAATATCTCGTTTAAACCCTTTTTATCCAGTTTTGGCGTAACACCCGGATATGCGAAAAGTCCCTTGATCTCAGAGGAAAAAATGACCTGGTCATGAAAACAGGTATAAAATAATGGCTTTACTCCCAGACGGTCACGGAACAGCACCAGGCAGTCTTTTACCGGGTCCATGATCCCGAAAGCGAATATGCCGTTCATCTGCTTTACAAAATCCGGACCGTATTCCATATATCCTGTAAGGACCACTTCTGTGTCGCCGGTAGTGGAAAACTCCCAGCCTTTTTTCAGTAAATCTTCTTTCAACTCTGTGGTATTATACAGTTCCCCGTTGTATACGATCCCAAAGGTCTTATCTCCTGTTTTTTTAAGGATTGGCTGACGGCCGGAAACCAGATCCCGCACCGACAGTCTCACATGGGCTAACCCAAAATGAGAGTCCAGATAATTTCCCTGTTCATCCGGCCCACGATGCTTCTGCACTTTTTCCATATCTTCCAGTATCTGACGGTAGTGATCTTCCTCTGTGAGATAGTCAAAATGACTCTGATAAAATCCGGCGATCCCGCACATATGATAACCTCCTCTTAAACTCAGGTTCACACGCTATCGCGCCCTACTGCCTGCTTGCGCAGGCGGAACCTTACAACACAAGACACGCCACCAGAAAAGTGCATGTCAGGCCAATAAATACCGGCAGCATATTTTTCCTTGCCAGTTCCACCGGATCTACATTACAGATAGCTGCCACCGGTATCAGTCCCCATGGCACTACCGTTCCGCCACCGATAAAAATAGCACTGATCTGTCCCAGACATGCCAGGACCGGAATGGAAGCGCCTGTAGCTGTGCCAAAGGTCCTCGCCAGGGCACCTGTAAGAGGAAGCCCGGAAAAGCCGGAGCCATCCAGTCCTGTAAGACCACCGATCACCAGCTGCAATAAGGCTGTCATATACCTGTTTAAAGGAGCATGATGGGCCAGCCATAGCGCCCAGTCATTTAAAATTCCACGCTCATAGGAGTCTCCCAAAATATGGGTAATACCATTGCCTCCCAGGAAGAAAAAGGCACCGATCACAATGACCGGAGCAAAAATGCGGATGGCAAATAAAAATCCATCTGTTACGTATTCCGTCACCTTTTCAAGAGAACCGGCCTTAAACTCCATGACCGCGCCCACACACATAAGAATAACTGCAGTCCCCGCAACCAGGCTGGTGGCATCTCCGCCCTTTAATTTGAATAAGAACATAAACAGGATATCCATAAGAAAAGCAATGGGAGTAAGAACCGCCAGAGCCTTAGCAGTGGTGGAATATTGCTTCTTCCTATCCCCCTTTTCTTCCGGAGTCTCTTCTCCACTGTCTTCCTGCTTTTCAGGCAGATCCGTTATTTTCAGATCGTTCCTCTGATCTTCATTTTTTCTCTGTCCTGCCAATGTCATCCGGTTGAGCAAAAACGCGCTGCATACACAGGTAATACCCATGATCCAGAACAGTGGCCGGCCCTTGCTTAAAATATCGGTTGTGGAAATATCTGCCGCTCCCGCGGAAATGGCCGGTGCCCCCTGGATCACTGCATCATAGCTGAGGGCAAAACCATGGCCGAACAAATTCATTGCCATGGCTGCTGCAAGCGGTGTTAATCCGGACTGCACAGCAATTGGAAGTACAATAGCACCTACCAGTGCCACTGCCGGAGATGGCCACAAAAACAGGGAAAATACAAACATGATGCCACCTAAGATCCACCAGGAAACAGCAGGAGTCCTCATAACTTTTGACACCGGCTTCATAAGAAGGGCATCGCTTCCCAATTCCCGTAAACATTTTGAAAATGCCGTTACCAGGGCAATGGTAGCGATCACCTCGCGAAATTCACTGATAGCATAGATAATGGAACTGAAAATGGTCTGTATTCCTCCTGCCAGACTGCATTTTCCAACAACGCCAATTCCAAAAAGAAAGGCAATGCAGACCAATGGCGTATCTTTTCGCAATATCATGGTAAATAAGATCACCAACACCCCCACCAGGTAAAACCAGTGGACCGGTGTTAATGCAATATAAGCTTCAGGCATATAAAAGCTCCTGTATTTCATACTTATTACCATGGTATGCAGCTTACAAAAAAAGGACTCTGCGCCAGTGGGAAACATCCCACCGGACTGCAAAATCCTTTGATCTTAGACTCGCAAACCCGCGCTGTCGCGCTCTATTGCCTGCTGACGCAGGCTGTTTGCTATTTTCTCACATAGACCATTCCATCCATGATCCTTCTTGCAGTTCTCTGTACTGCAACACCAGGAAGAACTAATTCTCCATTCTCCTCTTTCAGGTCCGGGTACATGGTCATAACACCGCTTGGATGGCCGATGCGCACATTGGTCTTTCCTTCTTCCGGCTTTCCAAGCTCTTCATACAGCAGACTTCCTTTTAAGAAAGCTGCTACGGAAATTGAGCTGGCTGAAGTCAGAGGGCATGCCTTGTGGCACTTAAATACAGAGATCACACGGGCGCAAACGTCCATATCCTCTGCATTTACCTGCTGTCCTGCAATATCCACATAGCTCTGTGGCTTTGTGAAAAATCCTACTTTTGGCACTGCAGGGCTGTTAGAAGTTGCATCTTCTAAATCCTTTGCAAAGCCCATTTTGCAGCAGGCTGCACCGCGGATCTTCTCCAATATTTCACTGGCTGCCTTGTTGCTGTTTACCTCTTCCGGCAGTTCACGGCCTGTAAGACCGATATCCTCTGCACGAACCAGGACCATTGGGTTAGACACATCCAGAATGGTCGCCTCGATCGGTCCAAATCCCGGAATATCCAGCACGTCCTTTGGATTTCCTGTTGGAAGCAGCTTTCCTGTCTTTGCACCGGCCGGATTTAAGAAATTGACCTTCAATTCAGCTGCTGTTCCGTCTACACCTGCAATAGCACAGTCACCCTCCTGGGCAAATGTCTTGGTTTCAGGATCGATCGGAACGGTTACATTGATATATTTATCTGTGTTACGGTTTAGCATACGAACAGTGGTGATCGGCTCTACAATATCTACCATACCTTCTTCTACTGCATAAGGTCCTACTGCTGCTGTCATATTTCCACAGTTGGACTTATAATCCACCTGACTCTTACCTACAATGACCTGGCCTACCAGATATTCTACATCTACACCTGGTTCTTCACTTTTCCATACAATAACGATCTTATTGTTGGAAGACACAGTACCGCCAAGACCGTCGATCTGCTTTGGATCCGGGTCGCCCATGCACTGTAAAAAAATGTTATCCCATTCTTTTCTGTCCTCCGGAAGGTCTTCTTTATGGAACATACAGCCTTTGCTGGTGCCCCCACGCATAAATACAGTTTTAAATTTTCTCATGTTTCCTGCCTCTATTTCAGCTTTTCAATGGTCTCAATAATATAATCGGTATATTCTTTTGCACTTGCATCCTCTGTAAAAGTAGTCAGTACCACTTTCTTCTCTGTGGTACATACATCCAGTGCCTTTTCCAGAAGAACCTTCTTGTCTGCATAGCCAATATGAGCTAACATCATGCCAGCTGCACGGATCAGGGAGCTTGGATCTGCGTACTCGCCTCTGCCGTGGCTCATCAGATATGGAGCAGTTCCATGGATCGCCTCGAACATGGCATATTTATTACCGATATTGGAAGAAGAAGCAGTTCCCAGACCGCCCTGATGCTCTGCTGCAATATCTGTTACAATATCGCCGTACAGGTTTGGAAGTACTACTACTTCAATACCCTTGTTAAACTCAGGATCCAGCATTTTAGCGCACATAGCATCTACTAAACGCTCCTGGATCTCGATCTCCGGATATTCCTCGCCTACCTTGCGCACTGCCTTGATAAAGTTTCCATCAGCCAGCTTTACAATATTTGCCTTTGTTACAATGGTTACGTTCTTCTTACCATTTTTTCTTGCAAACTCAAAAGCAGCTCTTGCAATACGTTCACTTCCCTGCTTGGTCTGTACCTTAAAGTCTACTGCCAGATCTTCATCTACCTGGATACCCTTATTTCCCCAGATATATTCACCTTCAATATTCTCTCTGAAGAAAGTCCAGTCAATGCCCTTGTCCGGGATACGGATCGGACGGACAGCAGCAAACAGCTCCAGGCCGCGACGCAGCAAGCTGTTAGCAGATACCAGGTTTGGCCATGGCTCACCGGCTCTTGGAGTTACCATCGGTCCTTTGATGATAACATCACATTTTTTGATCTCTTCAAATACATCATCTGGCAGACTCTGAAGCTTTGCAGCTCTGTTCTCAATGGTCATGCCTTCAATATGGCGCAGTTCTACTTTGCCGGACGCGATCTCATCCGGAATCAGTGCCTTGATCACGCGGACTGCCTGCTCCATAATGATCGGACCAATACCGTCTCCTGGAAGGATGCCTACAACGATCTTATCCAGCTTTGAAAAATCTTTTACTTCCGTATCCTGTTTCATACGTTCGATCCGTTCAAACTCAGACTGGATCAGTTCCCCAAATTTTCCCTGTGCCTGTGAAATAGCGCTCATTTTTCCTTCTCCTTTTCTTTCTTTGAAATGATCTTAAATTGATTTTAAATGGTTGTATGTGTATGTTACTTTTTTCACTTTCTTATTTTTATATTAATACAAAAACAGTAATAGGTAAAATACATTACATACCAGTTTTTATATAGGTAAAATGCAACACTATTTTTCAGAATTTTCTTTATATTTCCTTATTCCAGACACTCTTTTAATGTACGCAAAAATTCCCTGGAAGCCCTTGAAAGTTTCTCATCAGCAGGATAAGCAGCCACCAGCTTCCAGGACGCTCCCAGTTCTTTATCCAGCGGATAACAGCTTAATCCCTCTGTCCCCGAATACAGCGTCATATAAGACTTTGGCAGAAAAGTAGCTCCCATTCCCCCTGCCGCCAGACGTTTGGCTGTTTCCATGCTCTTTGTAGTGCAGCAGATATCCGGCCGGATCCCGGCTTTTCTTAAGATCTCATCTGCCACCTGGCGCAGTTTCTGTCTGCTTGCCACCATAACAAAGGGGATCTTTTTCAGTTGCCTTATATCTTCTGCCTTTAACGACTTTTCCTCTGACAGCGATACCTGTGACTGAAAAATTTCCGGCACTGCAAGATAAAAAGGATCCTCAGAAAATTCATCATAGCATACTTCATCCAATGCTTTCTGAAAATGCATAATGCAGAAGTCCACTTTATGAGACAGCATCATTTTTTCCAGTTCCTGGGAATTATTTTCACGGATAAATACCTTTACCCCCGGATAGCGCCTGCGAAACACAGGAACCACTACAGGCAGGATACAGGCCCCCAGGTTCATAGGGATGCCGATGGTTACTGTTCCTTTTTTCAGTTCCCGGTATTCTCCCAGTTCTTCCCGCATTTCCTTCCAGAGTTTCCATACTTCCTCTAACTGTTCTAAAAGCTCTGCGCCCGCTTTTGTCTCCTCTGCCCCCTTCCGGTCTCTCTGAAAGATCTTAAATCCCACTTCCTCTTCCACTTCTTTTAAGACCTGGCTTAAGGAAGGCTGGGCAATAAAAAGAGTTTCCGCTGCCCCGGTAATACTCTTATTTTCCCGTATACATAAAAGATAGCGTATCTCATTTTCCGACCAGATCCGTTTTTCCTTTATTTCCTGCAGGCTTTTTAAGATCCTCTCCCCATAAGAAAGCACGGTTTCTCCCTCGGAAGTAGGGACCATTCCTTCCCGTATCCTGCGAAACAGCTGACAGCCCAGTTCATTTTCCACACTTTTAAGTCCCCTGGTAAGGGCAGAAGGCGTCCTGTCCACACAGGCCGCTGCCCCCCGGATCGTACCAGTCCGTGCGATCTCCCTGATGAAAATAAGCTGCTGTTGGTTCATAAGGCCCTCCTTCTGGTTTATTTGCTCTTAAACTCTTTCTTAAACCTCATTTTACCATATATCCGTCTGACTTCCCAGACCTGTAAAAGAATGTGCCTCGGTGTATACCAGGGAGTTCCAACGGAATTTCCTAGTATACACAAAACAGGCGCATCTTCCTGTTACGGAAGAATACGCCTGTTTTTATATATCACTTACCTATTTTATACGATTTCATTCACTTGCCATGCTTATGTATGCTGTTTTACTCTGCTACTGCCTTAAATGCCTCATCCAGATCTTCAATGATATCGTCAATGTTCTCAGTACCGATAGAAAGACGGATGGTGTTCGGGTAGATGCCCTGCTCTTTCAGCTCTTCTTCTGTCAGCGGTTCAAGATCATCCTGATAAATTTCCTTATTTGTAATATCATCTTCTGACTTCTTCCCACATCCGGCAAGACCGATGGATGCCAGAAGCATTCCTGTAATCATAAAATATTTTATTTTTTTCATTTTAATCATCCTTTCGTCTGTTCCACATAACACAAATGGTGTTTCATTTTCAGATAATATTTATTCTGCTGTTCTCAATCTGCCTGCCAGATCTTTTATTTCCTGTATGATATCTTCTCTGTCTCTGACCGGCACTTTGTCTGTACGGTTTACATATACAGTCCCCAGACTGTCACAGCTCATCTGACGAAGCAGCATCTCTGCCGTACTTTCCGCTTTTTCTCTGGGTCCGATACTTCCTGCTGTCAGCAGAACTGCTCCTGTTTTCTTCTTAGGAACAGGTTCTTCTTTACGGATATATCTTGCGCTGAAATAGGTCTGCAGTCTGCTCATCACAGCAAGAAGCATTCCCGTAACCTCCTCAAAATATACAGGAGATGCCATAATAATATGGTCACATTCTT
>ERZ779894.3607-NODE-3607-length-11785-cov-2.767860_pt1 | contig 11785 bp, 12 predicted proteins | sample MGYA00511587_ERZ779894 | MGnify/ENA primary metagenome ERZ779894 (study PRJEB29588, sample SAMEA2160490) | human gut metagenome | biome: human gut; feature: human-associated habitat; material: faeces | place: Denmark | collected 2008/2010 ... | reverse complement strand
AATGTTTCACGGTTGCTTCCACCCTGTCTGTTAATTACAACACCTTCGAAAACCTGGATTCTTTCACGGTTTCCTTCTTTGATCTTACCATAAACTTTTACAGTATCTCCTACGTGGAATTCCGGAGCATTTTCTTTTAACTGAGCTGCTTCAATGTTCTTAATAATCTCGTTCATCTTTGTGAACCTCCTTTAAAATCTTTGATGTTCTTAATACGATCTTTTATCCCGTAAAAACGTGCTTCCTGTAACAGCGGAACATCTCTTTATTTCACAGAATATGATTTTATCATAGAAATCCTTGATTTGCAAGGACTTTCTGCTCTCTTTTTTAGAGTTTTTTTGTTTCTTTTTCCTCTTTCTGACGAATCAGCTCTTCCAGATATTTCTTCTCTTTCTTATCCAGAACCGCATCTTTTAAAAGATCCGGGCGGCGTTCCAGCGTCCGTTCGATCGATTTCTGACGGCGCCAGGTCTCGATATTTTTGTGATGCCCGGTCAGAAGTACGTCCGGGACCGCCTTATCCATAAATACAACCGGGCGGGTGTACTGTGGATATTCCAGCAGATTGTCGTGAAATGACTCAAATTCCGCGGATACGTCATTATTTAACACACCAGGCACCAGACGGGAAATGCAGTCGATCATAACCATCGCCGGAAGCTCACCGCCCGTCAGGACATAATCGCCGATCGAGAGATAGTCGGTCACAACCAGCTCTAACGCGCGCTCATCGATCCCCTCATAATGCCCGCAGAGGAACACCAGATCCTCTTCTTTCGCCAGTTCTTCCGCGATTTTCTGATTGAAAACCTGCCCCTGCGGAGTCAGATAGATCACGCGCGGACGTTTTCCGGTGCGCGCCGCCAGGTCTTCATATGCATCGTAAATCGGTTCCGGCTGCATCACCATACCGGCGCCACCGCCATAGGGCGCATCGTCTACATGATGGTGTTTGTCCTTCGAGTAATCGCGGATATTGACCGCCTCAACCGAGATCAGCCCTTTGTCAATCGCACGCCCCGTAATACTTGTGTTCAGTCCCCCCATTACCATCTCCGGGAACAGGGTCAGAATATGAAAATTCATCCGTTTCTCCTATATTTATACAGCACTTTCACAACGGTACTTTTATTTTAGGATTATCATTCCATTTACAGATCCAGAAGCCCGTCCATGATATGTACCGTTACGGTGCCAGCCTCCAGATCGACATTCAGGATGCATTCCTTGATGGACGGGAAGAGGTATTCTTTGCCCTCAGGTCCTTCGATCAGATATACGTCGTTAGCTGCTGTCTGAAGGATATCTTTCACCGTACCGAACTCCTCACCCTCGTCTGTCAGCACTTTCAGACCAATCAGATCGGCAATGAAATTCTCATCCGGATTCAGTTTCACCGCCTGATCGCGGGTGATCAGAATATCCTTATTACGGAACGGCTCGCAGTCCTCAATCCGGTTCATCTCTTTAAATTTAAGAATGACCATATTTTTGAAAAAACGCGCCTGTTCCACGGTCACCGGCATTTTTTCTTTTCCAGTGTCGATATACGCTTTTTTTAATTTTTTAAAGCGATTCACATCATCGGTGGTAGGGAATACTTTCACATCTCCGCGCAGACCATGCGGGGACGTAATTACACCAACTCTCAGATAATCAACCATTCTGTAATCCTCCTGTATGAAATAAAAAAGCCGGACACCCTTTCAGGCAGCCGGCTTTTCAGCTTCGTCTGTATTACTGAATCTCTACAATAACTTTCTTGTCTTCCTTGGATGAAGCCGCCTTGACAACCGAGCGAATCGCTTTCGCGATACGACCCTGTTTTCCAATTACCTTACCCATATCGGCCGGTGCAACGGAAAGCTCGATTACAGTCTCATCGTCTTTGACCGATTCTGTAACCACTACCTCGTCCGGGTTCTCAACCAGTGCTTTCGCGATAACTTCTACTAATTCTTTCATACCTTTGCACCTCACAGGTCAGTATGCTTGATTTACTGGATACCAGCGATCTTTAAGAGTTTACCAACAGTCTCTGTCGGCTGAGCGCCTGTTGCTAACCATTTCTTAGCAGCTTCCTCGTCGAATTTCAGAGTGCTCGGCTCTGTGTTCGGATCGTAGATACCGATCTCCTCGATGAATCTGCCATCTCTCGGGGATCTGGAATCTGCAACAATAATTCTATAGAAAGGAGCTTTCTTCTGACCCATTCTTCTTAATCTCATCTTTACCATTTTAAATTACCTCCTGAAATTTTCCTTATTTCCTTAAATTATAAAATATAGCTAATGCACACTGCATCTACTAACACTTGTTTAAAACGGCAGCTTCATCTTGCCAAGCATACCGCCGAGTCCGCCAAGACCCTTGCGTTTTCCGCCACCTGCCATGCCCGGAAGCTGTTTCATCAGCTTTTTCATATCTCCGAACTGTTTTACCAGGCGGTTGACTTCTGCGATGTCCACGCCTGCGCCCTGTGCGATTCGTTTCTTGCGGGACGGATTCATCAGATCCGGGTTGCGCCGCTCTTCGGCTGTCATCGAAAGGATGATCGCCTCCACGCGTCCCATTGTCTTCTCATTTTCATCTAAATCCAGACCTTTAAGCTGTCCCATACCCGGCATCATGCTCATGATGCTCGCCATACCGCCCATTTTCTTGATCTGGTTCATCTGATCGAGGAAGTCGTTGTAATCAAATTCTGCCTTCTTAATCTTGCGACCGAGTTCTTTTGCCTTCTCCTCGTCGATCACAGCAGATGCTTTGTCGATGATGGAAAGGACATCGCCCATGCCTAAGATTCGGGAAGCCATACGGTCCGGGTAAAACTGTTCCAAATCGGAAAGCTTCTCACCCATACCGACATAGAGAATCGGTTTTCCGGTTACCGCCTTGATAGAAAGAGCCGCACCGCCTCGCATATCGCCATCCATCTTTGTCAGAACTACACCGTCAATGCCGATTTTGTCATTAAACATGCTCGCTACATTGACTGCATCCTGACCAGTCATAGCATCTACAACGAGAAGCGTCTGATAGACGTCCACATTCTCTTTGATCTCAACCAGCTCATCCATCATCGCTTCATCGATGTGGAGACGACCGGCTGTATCGATGATAACCACATTGTTGCCATTTTTCGCTGCGTGCTCAACCGCCGCCTTTGCGATATTGACCGGTTTGTGGTTCGTTCCCATCGCAAATACGGGAACACCCTGTTTTTCACCATTTTTCTGCAGCTGTTCGATTGCCGCCGGTCGGTAGACATCACATGCTGCCAGCAATGGGTTTCTTCCCTTTGCCTTGAGCTTTCCGGCAATCTTTGCCGTCGTGGTCGTCTTACCAGCACCCTGGAGACCTGCCATCATAATGACGGTAATCTCATTGCCCGGTTTTAACGCAATCTCTGTCATCTCGGAGCCCATCAGCTTGACCAGCTCGTCGTTGACAATCTTTATTACCATCTGTCCTGGATTCAGGCCATTTAAAACGTCTGTTCCAATCGCCCGTTCCTGTACAGAACTGATAAACTGTTTTACTACCTTGAAGCTTACATCCGCTTCCAGAAGGGCCATCTTGACTTCTTTGAGCCCGGCTTTTACGTCGCTCTCGCTGAGTCGTCCCTTGCCTGTCAGGTTTTTAAACACATTCTGCAGTTTGTCTGCCAAGCTTTCAAATGCCATCAAAAACCTCCCACATTATAAATCCAATATCTCGTTTGAGATTCGCCCGATTGCCTCAATCAGCGCCTGATTCTGAGTCCGGCTAAATTCTTCCGTCAACCGATGAATCTCAGTTACTTTTTCCTTGGTTTTCTGGAACTTGGCAATCAGCCCAAGCTTTTCCTCATAACCAAGAAGTGTACGGTCACAGCGCCGGATCAGATCATGCACACCCTGACGGGTAATGCCCTGTTCATCTGCAATCTCACTGAGGGATAGATCGTTAAATACCACATCCTCATATACACTTTGCTGATGCTTTGTCAGGAGTTCTCCGTAGAAATCATACAAAAGACCCTGTTCAACAATTTTTTCCATTCCTCATCACCTGTGTTATCATACACGATAATCTAATTGGTGTCAAGTATTTTTTCTTTACACGAATCAGATTATCAAACGAATTATTTTTTTGCTGCTCTGTTTGTGTTTTCTTTCAAAAACAAGCAGATTAATGATCGCATTGCATCGTTTCAAATTCTATCCCCGCACCGGATGACCGTCTTCGGCAGCTTCTTCGCCGCCCGCCAGAAGCAGATCATATGTGCCGTCGCTGTGACCGCCCAGGAGATCGGGTACGACAGATACAGGATCGCCAGCGACCGCTGCGCTGCAAATATGGTAAAGATCCAAATCACCCGCAGTCCGCAGGCGCCGGTCAGAGAGACAAGCGTCGGCAGGATCGAATACCCAAGTCCGCGGATGCTTCCGACCATCGTATCCATCATGCCACACAGGAAATACGTCGTACAGATGATCGACATCCGGAGCAGTCCATAGGAAATAACGTCGGCATCTTCTGAATATACCTGCAGCAGCCACGGACCGCCGAGGTATGCTGCAAATCCAAGCACCAGTCCTACTGTCACAACGACACCCTGGCAGGTGGCAAGAATCTTTTTGATCCGCGTATATTTCTCCGCTCCGATATTCTGGCTCGTAAAGCTTAAATTGGTCTGATACAGCGCATTCATCGAGGTATACACAAATCCCTCGATATTCTGCGACGCCGTGTTGCCTGCCATCGCGATCGAACCGAAGGAATTGACGGACGACTGAATCAGTACGTTGGAGATCGCAAAAATCGCACCCTGGATACCAGCCGGAAGACCTACCTTTATAATAAGAAGAAGTTTTCTCCGGTTGACTCCCAGCCTGGAAAGCGACAGCTTCATCGCGCCCTCTGAATGCATCAGGCAGCGGATAACCAGAAATGCGGAAATACACTGGGAAATCACGGTTGCCAGCGCGACACCCGCTACGTCCATCTGGAGCTGGGTAACAAAGAATATGTTCAGTGCTGCATTGATAACTCCTGCCACGGTCAGGAAATACAGCGGACGTTTCGTATCGCCGATCGCGCGCAGGATCGCACTTCCGAAGTTATACACCATCGTTGCCGGCATACCGGCAAAATAAATCCGCATGTAGATCGTCGATTTATCGATGACATCGTCCGGCGTCCCCATCAGTTCCAGCCAGAAACGTGAGGTAAACAACCCCAAAAAGACTAGAAACAGCCCACTCATCAGGCTGACCGTGATCGCCGTATGGATTGTCTCGCTCATGTCGCGGTCATTCTTCGCGCCATAATAGCGTGCCACCAGAACGTTTGCACCGATCGACAGACCGATAAAGACGTTAATGAGAAGATTAATCAGGGAACTGGTCGAGCCGACTGCAGCCAGAGACTGGCTGCCTGCAAAACGCCCCACCACGATCACATCTGCCGCATTGAAAAGAAGCTGAAGCACACCGGAAAGCATCAGCGGAATGGAGTATGTAAGTACCTTTCCGAGAATCGGACCATTGCACATATCCATCTCATAGGATTTCGCCATGTTTTTCATCCTTTCGTATCTTAAAAAATAAAAGTCCTTTCATTTTTCGAAGGCTGGTCAGTTGATACTATTCTACCCCCTTTCCATGCGCTTTTCAAGCGTTCTTTTAATCGTTGACTTTTTCCCGGCGCGTTTTATAATAAGGGTAGATAATTTACGGCATAAACTGTCTGGCATCTTCACAGTTACAGCCACTCTACTTATAAGGAGGACATCATGATGAACACACAGCGACTTGAGAAAATTTTGAAGAAAATGGAAACAGAGGGGCTCGATCAGATGATTATTTCCGATCCATATGCGATCTATTATCTGACGGGTCGTTTTATTGATCCAGGTGAACGTCTGCTGGCACTTTACATTAACCAGTCCGGCAAGAATAAGATCTTTATCAATAACCTCTTTACCGTTCCGGAAGATCTGGGCGTAGAGAAATTCCGCTTCTCGGATACAGACGATTATCTGACTCCTCTGTGCGACTGTGTTGAGGCAAGCAAACCGCTCGGTATTGATAAAACATTTGCTGCCCGTTTTCTGATTCCGGTCATCGATCATTCGGGCGCTTCCTCCTACAAGGTCAGCTCCATCTGCGTCGATGAGGTCCGTGCATGCAAGGATGACGAAGAACGTGAAAAAATGCGTGCGGTTTCCGCAATCAATGATAAGGCGATGGCACAGTTCCGCGGTCTGATCCATGAGGGCGTAACTGAGGAAGAGATCGCTTCCAAGATGTTAGATATTTATAAGAGTCTCGGTGCAGACGGATATTCCTTTGAACCACTGGTTGGCTTCGGTGCAAACTGCGCGCTTGGACACCACGGTCCGGACAATACTGTTCTGAAAGAGGGCGACACCGTCCTGTTTGATGTTGGATGCAGGAAGGATGGCTATTGTGCCGATATGACACGTACTTTCTTCTATAAAAAAGTACCGTCTGAGAAGCACCGCGCTATTTATGAGACCGTCCGCCGCGCAAATGCTGCCGCAGAAGCAATTCTGAAACCGGGCGTTCCGCTCTGCGAAGTCGATAAAGCTGCCCGCCAGATCATCGAGGATGCCGGATATGGTCCGAACTTTACCCATCGGCTGGGACATTTCATCGGTCTGGAAGTACACGAGTACGGCGATGTTTCTTCTGCGAACACCAAGGTCGCTGAAGTTGGCAATATCTTCTCCATCGAACCAGGTATTTATGTAGAAGGCGAAGTTGGCGTGAGAATCGAGGATCTGGTGCTGATTACTGAGGATGGATGCGAAATTCTAAACTCCTTCAGCAAGGAGCTGGATATTGTAGAGTAATCACATCGCATCATTTATAACACGATTATAAAAAAGAAACTGTTACAGATGGTATTTCTGGTAATTCCGATTACAAATCACGAATCATCCAGAAAGCCAGCCTCTGTAGACAGTTTCTTTTTAGTTTTCTTTAAAAGCTAATTATAATTTTCATTTATAAAAAGGCGTTTTACGCGTTCAGCTTCTCCGTCATCATTTCATTCACTTTACCCGGATTTGCCTTGCCCTTCATCGCTTTCATCACCTGACCAACCAGAAATCCAAGTACCTTTGTCTTTCCACTCTTATACTCTTCCACCGTCTTCGGGTTTGCGGCGAGCACATCGGAAACTGCCTGTTCCAGGGCACTGTCGTCATTGACCATGCCAAGTCCGTGTGCATCGACATAGGCGGACGGATCGACATCTTGCTCGAAAATAGCTGTAAATACTTCTTTTGCCGTGTTGTTATTGATCGTTCCGGCATCGACCAGATCGATGAGCTGTGCCAGATGCATCGGGGAGAACCACAGGCTTTCAGCGTCCTGTCCTTTTTCCTTGAGCAGGCGGCTTGCCTCGCCGATCAGCCAGTTTGCCGCTTTCTTCGGTTTCTGGCAGATGGTAGTGGTCTTTTCAAACATATCCGCCATCTTCTTAGACTCAGTCAGAATGCGGCTGTCATATTCAGACAGACCATATTCACTCTGATAACGTGCCATTTTTTCCGGCTGCAATTCCGGCAGGGCGGCGCGGACGGATTCCAGCCATTCATCGCTGATGCAGACCGGCGGAAGATCCGGATCCGGGAAATAACGGTAATCTTTCGCATCCTCTTTAGAACGCATCGCATAGGAGTATTCCTTGTTGTCATCCCAGCGTCTCGTCTCCTGGATGACCTTCCTGCCCTCTTCCAGCAGCTCAATCTGGCGGGCGCGCTCACCGTCGATCGCACGGGCAATCGCCTTGAAAGAGTTCAAGTTCTTCATCTCGGTTCTCGTACCAAATGTCTCACTTCCCACCTCACGGACCGATAAGTTGACATCGGCACGCATCGAACCTTCCTGTAACTTACAATCTGATGCGCCCAGATACTGTACCAGCAGGCGCAGGCGTTCGAGGTAGGCAATAACCTCATCAGCACTCCGCATATCCGGCTCAGAAACGATCTCGATCAGCGGCACGCCGCTTCGGTTATAATCAACCAGCGAGCAGTCTTCCCACTCGTCGTGGATCAGCTTTCCGGCATCTTCCTCCATGTGAATTTCATGAATACGAATTTTCTTTTCACCAGCAGGCGTATCGATCGGGATATAACCGTCGTGGCAGATCGGGAGATACAGCTGGGAAATCTGGTAGTTCTGCGGGTTGTCCGGGTAAAAATAGTTTTTCCGGTCAAATTTACAGAACTGGTTGATACCACAGTTTGCCGCCAGACCGACAGACATCGCGTATTCAACGACCTTCTTATTTAAAACCGGCAGAGAACCCGGCATACCGGTACAAACCGGGCAGGTATGAGTATTTGGTTTTGCTCCAAATTCGGTGGAGCAGCCGCAGAAAATCTTGGTTTTCGTCGCCAGCTCTACGTGTACCTCCAAGCCGATGACTGTCTCATATTCTTTCTTCATCTTATCTGCCCTCCTTGTCTGTCATAACCGGAAGCTTCCATGCACCTCTCGCCTTTTCGTATGCAGATGCTGCGCCAAACAGCTTTTTTTCCTGGAAGCAGTCTGCGATCATCTGAAGCCCGATCGGAAGTCCCTTCGAATCCAGCCCGCACGGAACTGAAATGCCCGGAAGACCTGCCAGGTTGACCGAAACAGTATAAATATCGCCCAGATACATCTTCATCGGATCGGAAAGGCTGTCGCCCAGCAGCGGTGCCGTGGACGGCGCTGCCGGTCCCAGAATGACATCGTATTTCTCAAACGCCTTGTCAAATGCCTGTTTAATCAATGCTTTTGTGCGGAGTGCTTTCAGATAATATGCATCGTAGTAGCCGGAACTCAAAACGAACGAACCGAGCATGATACGGCGTTTTACCTCTGGTCCCAAGCCCTCGGAACGGCTCTTTTTATACATTTCATGTAAATCTTCATATTCCGGTGTGCGATAACCGTACTTCACACCGTCAAACCGGGACAGGTTGGAGCTTGCCTCCGCCGATGCAATGACGTAATATGCTGGGATTGCATACTCAACCATGCCTAAATCAAAAAACTCCACTTCTGCCCCGCGTTCTTTTAACGCATCAGCTGCCGCCAAAACGGCTTTTTTTACATCTTCATCGAGTCCTTCGCCCAGATAATCGGACGGGATTCCGATCTTCATCCCTTTTACCTCTCCGGTCAGGGCAGCGGTAAAATTGTACGCCTCCCGCTTGACAGAGGTGCTGTCCTTTTTATCATAGGAAGCGATCGTCTCCAGAATTGCCGCGCAGTCTGCGGTATCTTTCGCAATCGGTCCAATCTGATCCAGCGAGGAACCGTAGGCGATCAGACCATACCGGGAAACCGTTCCATAGGTCGGTTTGATGCCGGTCACGCCGCAGAAGGAACTTGGCTGGCGGATGCCCGTATCTGAACCAAGAGCAAAAAAGGTCTCTCCCGCTGCGACAGCCGCACACGAGCCACCGGAAGATCCGCCCGGTACATGCTCTGTATTCCACGGGTTTTTCGTCGGTCCAAACCAGGATGTCTCGGTCGTACTTCCCATCGCAAATTCATCCATATTTGTCTTTCCAAGCAGAATCGCACCGGCTTTTTTGAGGTTCAGCGCTGCCTCCGCTGAGTACGGAGGTACAAATCCTCTTAAAATTTTGGAACTGCACGTTGTCTCAATTCCCTCTGTACAAATATTATCCTTGATCGCCATCGGAACGCCCGCCAGCGGTCCGGTCAGGATGCCATCGTCAATCTGTTTCTGGATCTCATCCGCCTGTGCCAGTGCTGCCTCCTCGGTCAGCGTTACATAAGCATGAACTGTATCTTCATATTTATGAATCCGTTCCAGAGATGCCTGTACCGCCTCCCGGACGGAGATTCGTTTTTCTTTAATTTCTTTTCCCAGCTCCAGCGCTGTTAATTCTGAAATTCCCATCCTGATTTCCTCCATATTGCTGCTTGTATCTCTAATTCTTTTTACTCCACTGTCCTCGGCACCTTGTACTGTTTTTCTTTCTGCTCCGGTGCATTCGAAAGCATCGCATCTGATTCATCTCCATTTTCCACGACATCTTCGCGGAACACATTGCGAATGTCAAAGACATGCGACATCGGTTCTACCTCCGAAGTATCAAGCTGATTCAGCATATCAATATACTCAAGCATCCGGCTCATGTCGCTTTTCGCTGCCTCCTTTTCCTCCGGGGATAGGGAAAGCTTTGCTAAAATACCAACATAATCAATCATTTCATCGTCTATTTTCACTGCCATAAGTTCTGTTCCTTCCTATTATAATGTGTGTTATGGACAAACTCTTTGTTTCATAGGAAATTGCGTCCTGTCACGTTACGGTACCAGACGGCTCATATCTCTCGGGAAGAGCGAAACCTCACGGACATTCTCCTCTTCAAGCAGCTGCATCGTCATACGTTCCAGACCGATACCGAGTCCGCCGTGAGGCGGCATACCGTGTTTGAAGGTGCTTAAATACTGTTCCATTCCCTCGGTATCCATACCGCGTTTTTCAATCTTCTCCATCAACTCGGTGTAGCTGTGGATACGCTGTCCGCCGGTTGTGACTTCCAGTCCACGGAATAAAAGGTCAAAGCTGAGTGTTACTTTCGGGTCTGTCGGGTCATCCATCGCGTAGAATGGACGCTTCTTGGATGGATAATGGGTGACAAACACGAAATCGGCGCCGTACTCTTCTTTAAAGTAGCGTCCAATCAGGTGTTCTTCCTCCGGCTCCAGATCGTATGGGTTTTTGATCTGGGTTCCATATTTTTCGGAGGCAAGGCGTTTCGCCTCGGTAAAGGTCACTGCCGGAATCTTCTCTACTTCCGGAAGTTTGACTTTAAGGATTTCCAGCTCCGTGGAATATTCCTTCTTTAAAATTTCCACCATATGCTGAAGAAATCCGGTTTCCATCGCCATGATATCGGTAAAATCATCGATATATCCCATCTCAAAATCCAGTCCGGTATATTCGTTTAAATGGCGTTTCGTGTTATGCTTCTCCGCACGGAACACGGGAACAACCTCCATCACACGGTCAAACACGCCGACCATCATCTGTTTGTAAAACTGTGGACTCTGCGCTAACACCGCCGGGCGGTGAAAATAATCGAGTTTAAAGACGTTTGCTCCGCCCTCGGCTCCTTTTGCTCCGATCTTCGGGGAATGAATTTCCGTAAATCCTTCTCCATGCAGGTACTCCCGGAATGCCCGTGCGATTCCTTCCTGGATTCTGAAACGTGCGCGCTCCCGCAGGTTGCGGAGTGTCAGAGAACGCATATCCAGTTTGGCTTCCAGGGACGCGCTCATTTTCCATTTTGATACGGCAATCGGCATCGGCTCTTCCGGTTTCGAGAGGATCCGAACACTCTTTAAACGAAGTTCCATGCCTCTCGGCGCCCGCTCTTCTTTTCGGAGGACACCGGAAACTTCTACGAATGTTTCTTCTCTTAATTCAGCAAAATCCGCGTCGGTCACACCTTTTTCATAGACAGTCTGCAGCACGCCGTCACGTTTCCGGAGAATCACAAATGCGATATCGCCCATGTTGCGGACACTCATGATCGCGCCGTTTACCTTTACTTCCCGTCCTTCCATACCGTCTGCAAACACGGCTGCCAGATCCAGCACTTCTTTTTCCTTTTTACCTGTCATAAATTCCATCGCTGTTTCCTCTCTTTCTCTGCTTTTTGATATGTCCGGGACGGGAATAATGAAAAAGAATGTGCCTTGGCACATTCTCGCGCCGAGCGCGGTCGCTTGCG
>ERZ779894.3604-NODE-3604-length-11792-cov-5.461362_pt1 | contig 11792 bp, 4 predicted proteins | sample MGYA00511587_ERZ779894 | MGnify/ENA primary metagenome ERZ779894 (study PRJEB29588, sample SAMEA2160490) | human gut metagenome | biome: human gut; feature: human-associated habitat; material: faeces | place: Denmark | collected 2008/2010 ... | reverse complement strand
TTCAGGCAATCATTTTCAATGCAGTACTTCATCGCTTCATTTACAGCCTCTTCTATGGTTTTCCCTGCTTTTTGCCGTTCTCTGATCTGGGTTATAAATTCGGTATAATCATTTAAGACTTTACAGCTTTTCATCAACTGCGGATTATTCCCTGAATTGATATTGACCATATAAGCAGTCCATTCATAGCCCGGTGACGGATGTTCAAAGGCATCTGTCAAACGGTATTCTTCCCGCTCCGGCATCTGTTCTTCTCCATTATACAGAACATAGAATTTCGGTGCCGGGATCTTTACCAGTTTTTCTCCATATATATACTTCTGGTTTGCTGACAGCCATCCTTCATATTCCTTCGAAAAATACATCAGGCCGCGAAGAGGCATATTGGGATTTACACTGCTCTGCTGCTCCCATAAATTAATACTGTCGCATAAGCATACCGCCACATCATTTTTCATTGTCAGGTAAATGGCATCTTCTAAGGTTACGATCTTTAATCCATCTTCCATTCCATAATTGGTTCCATTTAACGCATTATACAGGGAAAGTGCATTTTCTTTCTCTGAAAACAGTCTGTGAAAAAGACGGTCTTTATGCGTTCTCCAGATTTTTCTTCTTTTCTTCATAGGCATTTGTCCTTCCTTCGTGTAATGTCGCAGGAAGATACTGCTTATGATCCGCTCTCCCTGCTTAAATTAATTTGGGTTTAAGCAAAGAGTCTTTCAGATACTGGTGAAACCAGCTTAGATTTGAATTAATAATATTTTAGAATTATTCCAGATACCTTGCTCATGTTCATTTTAGCACATGACACAGTGGATTGCAATACATTTATGCCCCTCCCATTTTATCCTCCAGGCCTATTTCCCTTTGTGTTCCCGCTTTTTCTTAGTATGTTATATACGCAGAAAGCCCCGGCCGTTTCCGACCGGAGCTTTCCGCTAACAGGGTATGTTTATGAGTTTGGGAATATTTTCTTTATTTCAGATATTCTTTCTATACATCCTGTTCTTTCTTTTTCCTTCCGATTGCAGTTAATGCAAGGAAGATTCCTGAGAACATCATGGTCAGTGCTGCTTTTACAGTGGTCTGGCCAGTCTTTGGAAGTGCTGCCATTGGGATCTCACCATCATCAATGACGATTGGTGCCGGTGACTCTGGTAATTCTGCCATTGGTACGTCTCCCGGGGTGATCGTTGTAGTAACACCAGGACCTCCGCTTGTATTAGAGATAGTTGATCTGTGGCTTCCGCCACCGCCTCCACCTGATGAACCGCCGCCACTATTTCCGCCACTGTAGCTGAAATATGCGGTAAATGTGGTATCTGCGATAAATCCGGCTTTTGCGATCTCACTTGCTGCGCTATAGTTCGTATTTCCATCAGACCAGCGGTTAAACTTATAATTTCCGATTCCTGCAACTGTTACTTCTGCCTTCGGATGAACCGGTGCAGTCATGTTGTAGGTACCATCTGCATTCTTAGGTCTGGTAACAACTTCTTTTACCTTACCGCTTACTGTTCCATAAGATGGATCTTCAGAAATATACTGGAAAGTAACCTGATACTTATCTGGAATGTTGTCTGGCTCATCTGGATCAATTTCTCCGATCTCGTCCATACTGTAATATACATTTACAATATTTTCGTCAGGATCAAGACCAATTCTCTTCTCCGCTCCTATAATGCGTTCCAGAACGTAATGCTTTCCGTTAAATTCAGATTCCTTTGCCACTGTAGTCTTAAGGATCTTTTCTCCGAATACACCGATATCACTTACAATCGCTGCTGCTGTATCTTCTGTTACAACGCCATTGGCATCTTCATAGAAGTAATGGATCTCATAATGAAGATCTCTTCTTACAGTAAAGTGTGCAATGAATGTTTGATCTTCCAGGTATTCAGAATTTCTCAGCTCATCATCACTATTGAAGAATGTCAGATCATCCTGCTGCCATTTTTCAAATCTGTAACCGTCTTTTGGTGTTACAGTAGATGGCTGGGTCGGATGCTGTGCTGTCGGGCCATTTGTTGCTGTGATCTCACCAGTCACGCTATCTCTGGTGATTTCATAAGTAGTAACCACTTCTTTGGTTGTTCCTGTCACAGTTCCCTTATTAGCATCTGCTGATACATAGGTGAATGTGATCTGGTATTTATCCGGGATATTGTCTGGCTCATCCGGATCAGGTTCACCGATCTCATCCATACTGTAGTATACATTTACAATATTTTCGTCAGGATTAAAGCCAACCTGCTTATCCGCTCCTTCAATGCGTTCCAGAACGTAATGCTTTCCGTTAAATTCAGATTCTTTTGGCACTGTAGTCGTAAGGATCTTTTCTCCGAATACACCGATATCACTTACAATCGCTGCTGCTGTATCTTCTGTTACAACGCCATTGGCATCTTCATAGAAGTAATGGATCTCATAATGAAGATCTCTTCTTACAGTAAAGTGTGCAATGAATGTTTGATCTTCCAGGTATTCAGAATTTCTCAGCTCATCATCACTATTGAAGAATGTCAGATCATCCTGCTGCCATTTTTCAAATCTGTAACCGTCTTTTGGTGTTACAGTAGATGGCTGGGTTGGATGCTGAGGTGTCTGTGGGCCAAGTTCTGTGATCTCACCAGTTTCACTGTCTCTGAAGATTTCATAAACAGTAGCAATCTCACTTGTTGTTCCTGTCACAGTTCCTTTATCATCATCTGCTGATACATAGGTGAATGTGATCTGATACTTATCCGGGATATCATCCTCATTAGTATCTTTGCTGTAATATACATTTACAATGTTCTGTTCATTGTCTGTTCCTACTGTAAGGTCATCAGCTCTTACAAAGGTATATCCACTGATTTCAATTTTCTCTGTATAACCTTTGATCTCATCCCCAAAGTGTGCATCCCTTGGATCTGACATATCACGGATTTCAACATTTTTATCTTCATCCAGATATTTCACCCTATAATTCTGCTCTGCTGCTGTAAAGGAACCTTTCAGTACCACATTTGCATCCGGCATTACAAATTTGCCGCCTGTAGTAGTCACTGCTGTTCCGTTTTCAGTTGCTGCCGTCCAGCCAATGAAAATATATCCTGTTACATTCGGATTTTCTGCTACTGTAACCTGTGCCTGATACTTATGATTTGCTGCATCAGGAACTGCCGGTGCACCTGTTGGAACATCACCTTCATATTGATAACTTACCTGATGGGTATTTCTGGTGTAATACAGCTTCAGGGATAATACATTTTGAATATTTGTAGTACCATCTGTTACTGTTCCAGCAATACTTGTATCCAGCGTAAATCCATCAACTGGTATTTCTTGTCCTCTTGTTGTAACGGACTGTCCTGCTGCTGTATTGAATGTATCAATATAGCGAAGTCCAAATTCACCATTCGGTCTTTCATACCAGTGCTGTATATGATAAATTGCAGTCTTAGGTACATAGTAGAAAATAACTTCCGGATTCTCCTGGGTTACTTTCTGCACTGGATCAGATTTTAATGTATATCCTTCAAATGTCTTAAAGGTTATCATTACATTCTGGTCACTGGTAGTACCTGTTTCAACTGTACTTCCAGGTACCTCTGTTTCAGGGCCTTCCAGTAAATATTTTACTGTATAAGTCCAGCTCTGTACTGCTCTGTAGTTAAATATGATCTCCTGTCCATTCCTTGTGATCATTGCACTGATGGATAAAGTTTCAGGATAATATCCATCTACTGTTTTAGCAGGTTCACTTACTGTGAAATTTCTTGTTACAGTCTGCTGCTTCGCAGTGGCAATCTCTTTATCACCATACATATATTTCACTGTATATGTAACTGTATCAGAGTTTCTCCATCTTGCATATAAAGTTGTATTCTTTACGATCTGTGACTCTGGAATAAACTTCTTTGTAAGTGCGCTGTCAGTATACCAGCCAAGGAATTCATCATCCGCTTTGTCCGGTGCTGCCAGTTCTTCTTCTGTTAAAACAAAACCTTTTTCCCTGGTAATACTAGCTTTGTCTTCTTCACAATTAGTTACAAAATCAACTGTATATTTTGGTTTTTCCCATTTTGCGTAGATGGTAAGTCCATCTTCCGTCATGGTCTCATTCCAATTTACCGGTTCCTTAAAACCAGGATCCAGATACCAGCCTGCAAATGTATAATCAGAATCTACATATGAAGGTCTTCCTGGATCTCGGGATGGTCTGCCTTTGGACAGTTTTGCCTCAAATTTGATGCTTACCGGATTCATTGGCTGACAATTCTCAAAGAAAAGATTATAGGAATTTCTACTGTAACGAAGCCATAAATTCTCTTTCCTAGATCCTTCCTTTTTCCATTCTTTAAAGGTAAATCCAGTAATCGGCATCTTATCTTCATCTGTCAAATATACTCCAACGTTTACAGCGAATTTTCTGTACTCTTTCCAATTGCCATTCAGATCTTCCACATAGTAGATAATATATTTGCCATTTCCTGCATCTTTTTCATACATGGTCAGGTTTTCAGCTGGCATATTCGCTAAAAGCGTATACTGTATATTTCCAGAAGGATTTGGTCCCCAGCCGTCATCTGCACAGGCGGTTTCCCATTTAGCAGATACGTCTACACCATAACGGGCGATGATCCTTAAACTTTCATCTTCCGCCCAAGTCCAACTCCATCCGTCCCTATACTGTCTCATAAACTTAATGGTATACGTACCTCTTGCATAATAAACATTCTTAACCGCCGTTCCATCGGCCGTTATCTTCACATCACCATCCGTTTTTCCTGCTACTGGTGTTGTCTGATATCCCTTCGGTACTGTATAACTTCCATTCGGGATAGAATTTCCCACTGTACCAGTTCCATTTATCACATGATTTACAGTGTAAACACCTTCATTTACAGTTTCGGTCCAGTAAATGATCTTGTAATCAGCTCTCTTTGCTGCTTCCCATTTCGCAGTAACTACCAGATCTTCTGCCGGCATGGTCATGGTCTCCGGAAGATTTTCCCAGCCTTTAAATTCATAGCCTACCTTTGTCGGATCCTTGTCTGGTTTTGTTACGGCTGCACCATAGCGTACCTGCTCAGGTGCAATATAAGAAGCATTTTCTCCTGTATTCCAGGTCAGAGTATAATAATTTCTTTCATATAAAATCTCTACTACCGTACTTCCATCTGCATTTACAGTTGCCTGACTGATAGCCTGTGGTGTAAATCCTGCATACTCTTTTGCTTTGGCTTCAGTTGTCAGTCCGGTTTCACCTGGCACTGTTTCTGTATCTGCAGGTGTATCTGGCTTTCTATCATCTACATTTAACAGATAATGCTTTACTGTGTAATTAACTTCTGCACCTTTGTAGGTAACGTTCACAGTCTGGTCTGTTGTGTATGCACCATTAAAGGATACACTTGTCTGATCTGGTGTGAATCCCTGGATTGTAGGAGATTCTGCTGTCAGGTTACAGGAAACACCTGATTCTACATGAGAAACCCACGGCTGTGCTGCCAGACTGCCATTGCTGTACACATAATTTACAGTAAGGCGTACCTGACCGGCTATTGGTGCATAAACAGCATAAACATCCATATCACCAGTTACTTCACTGAAAGCTTTATCCCAGCGTGTAAACCTATATCCATCACGATCCGGCACTGCTGGCGCCTGTGCTGCTTTTCCATCTTCCACGTACTGCGTACCGGAAATAAGCACATCGTTTCCTTCTGCATCTTTATAATAGAAATTTACTTTATGACAGGTGATCTCTTCTGTATCAGCTGCTATATACAGTGAGAAATGATCTGTCATGAATGCTGTTGCATCACCGTCTGCTGCTACAGATTTTATCATCTGTGCATCATATGTTTCTGTATCAGAAGCATTTTCACCCATGTAAAGGACTCTGGTGCCGGAATTTCCAATGGCGGTTCCTTCAAAAGTAACTTTTACACTTCCATCTGGCTGAACTGCTTCTCCATCTTCATTGTAAAGGGTGATATCTGCTGCAAAAAGATCCGTTACTCTGCGGTTTTCAGCTTTTAATATATCATCTGCAGCTGCTTTCATAAGCTCCAGCTGAGCTTCATCCTCTACTGCATTAGCCTCAATATAGCCATTTTCAGGAAGCACATCGCTTAAAGCTGTCAGCTTCACTGTCACGCCTTCTGCTCCTGCAACTTCTGCAGAAAGTACAATTTCAGAATCAAATACACGCAATGCATTCAGTGTACTCTTATAAACCTTCGCTGTACTGCAGTAACCAATACCTACCAGATCTCCGTCATCTGCTGTTTTTGCCGGTGCTTCTGGCTGTGGTGCTGGTAATGTTTCCGGGATAGCCGCTGTTGTTTCTGCCGGCTGTGCAGGCTCTGTTTCCGGTTCTGTACTTTCCGGGGTTCCTTCTGGTACAGTTGTCTCTCCCGGGCCTGCCGGAACTTCCGGTTCAGTTTCTGCCTCTGCTGTGGTTTCTTCTCCTGCAGAGCCTTCCGGTCTGCTTTCTTTTTCTGCCTCTGCTGTGGTTTTTTCTGCTGTAGTCTCTTCTGTCGTAGTCTCTTCTACAGTTGTTTCTGTCTCTGGTTCAGGTGCAGTCTCTGGTTCAGAAGCTTCTTCCTTTTTCAGTTCTTCCGCTTTTTCTTCTTTGACCGGCTCTGCAGCCTCTGCTGCTTCTTCCTTTTCCGGTTCTGTTGGCTCTGCCCCATCTGCTGCATTTTCTGCGTCTTCCTTCATGGCAACTAACGGTACACCATGTCTGGAAATAGAAGCTGTCACTTCACCTTCCTGCGCCGGTTCTTCTGCCGGAGCCTCTGCCTCTGGTTCAGAAGCTTCTGTCTCAGGTTCTGCTGCTTCCGTTTCAGCTGGCGCCTCAGTCTCAGGCTCTGTTATCTCCTCTGGAGCTTCTGTTGCTGCCTCAGTCTCTTCTTCCTTAGTCTCTTCCGGCTGCTCTTTGCTTTCTTCCACATCTTCCTTGGTTTCCGGAACTTCTGCGGTCTCTTCAGCAACTGTGGTCTCTTTTTCTGCATCCGTTGGATTTACAACATTTCCTGTTGTTTCTTCGTTTACTGCTTCTGAAGGCTTTTCTGCCGGAGCAGTTTCTGCAGGTTTGGAAATAATGTTTCTTTCTTCATCCCCAAACTTATCTTCATAACTCTTTATGGTAATACGTTTGGTGGTCTTTTCCTTTTCTTTTCCGTTTTCTGTTCTTGTTACAGTTGTAGAACAGCTGATGGTATCTTCCCCGTTATTTACGTAAAGGAAATAAACCTCTTCCTCTCCTGTTACCATGTACGTATCATCTGCATCAGCCGGAAGCTTTACAAATACCCGTAACTCTGCCTCCATGCTGTCTCCCTGGATGTCCGGATAGACTTCATATACCTTTCCGTCTCCAAAGAACAGTGCTTCAAACTTTTCCGTGGCACCGTCGGTAAAATCCAGGCTGTCCTGTGATACCACATTTTCGTCTTCGATGGCCTGACGGATGGCATCCACCAGGTCAGCGCCGCCAATGGTAAAGTCCACTTTGTTTCCTGATGCTGCAAAGCTGACATGCAGATCTGTTCCCACATTGGTGAAGATCATGGCAAATGCCAGCATAAATGCCAGGAAACGCTTCTGTAAACTAACCATTTTTCCCGTTCGTTTCTTGCGTCTGCTTCGTCCTCTCATACCCTGTTTCTCCTCTCTCTGAATTTTGTGCAGGCCCCATTTCCTGCCAAACTCCAGTACTTCCTGAATCCCGTTTCACAATCATTCAGTTTATACTTTCATTTATCTTTATCATAGCAGAGATAGCGTTATACCAGGCGTTATATGGATTTATATTTTCAAAAAATTTTCAATTTTTCAAATAATTTACAGACTCTATGAGTTTTTTTCTCAGTCGTTCTTGTGTTTTTTTATAACATATGCTATAATTCGCTTCAATGAGTTTTTTTCTCACATCTTCGCATTTTGGAGGTTTGTATGCTGAATCAGTTTGTTTTAAGAAATTACAGATTATTTAAAAATGAAACATTGCTGGACTTTTTTCCGGCTCCTATTAATGAACACAAAGCTTCTCTGCTGACAGCGCAGGGAGACGGCGAATCATTTCTTCCTGTTATCTCCCTTTACGGTCCAAACGGCTGCGGAAAATCTTCTATATTAGAGGCGCTCTGGAATGTATGTCGTCTGGCTGCAGGTGATTTTTCTCTTATCACCTCTTCCGTCCGTTCCTACTGCCGTCTGGATAATACATGCAGAGAGCTTCCTTTAAGTTTTGACCTGCTTTTTCGCAGAAATGGTTTTCTCTTCCGTTATCAGCTTGATGTAAAACAAGGCGCTGTCCTGGAAGAAAATATGTTTTACGGCAAACCCGGTTCTGATGATGCCGGCGTTCTTTTTGCCCGCAAAGCAAATGAACTCCATATTGGAAATGAAGCCGGGAAAATGGATTTTTCCACTCTCCCGGCCGGGGTCTCTCTTTTACGCTATCTTGACCCAAAATCTTCCTCTGAATGTGCAAAAGCTGCTGCATCCTGGTTCAGCCAGGTTCTGTTTTTCCGGGAACATGACTATAAAAAAGCCCCGGATCTGCCCTCTGAAGTAGAAGAACGTCAGGTCATCTGCCGTCTGCTCCAGGCTATGGATATTGATATTTTAGATTACTCCATTACAAAAGAACAGGGCTTCGATGATCCATCCCTGATCCTGACCCATGGGAAAGCAGATGGAAATACCTTTTTTGTTTCTTTCAATGAAGAATCCACAGGCATCAGAAAGCTGCTTACCCTGATCCCGTTAGTCGTAAAAAGCCTGCGTCTGGGAAGTCTTCTATTAGCCGATGACTTAGATAACGTGCTCCATCCTCATCTGCTACGCTTTATCCTGTCTCTGTACCAGGATCATGAGAAAAATCCTCATCATGCGCAGTTAGTATTTACCAGCCATAACACAGCGATCCTTAATCCGGCTGTTATGCGAAGAGACGAGATCTGTCTGTGCTGCCGCCCGGAAGGAACGGATGCTGTTCTCTATCCACTTTCTTCTTATAAAAAAGAAAATGGCCTCATCCCAAGAAATGATGAAGCCTATGGTAAACAATATCTGGAAGGACGCTATGGTGCCAACCCCAGGATCTGATGACTAAAATTGATCTTTTTTCCATTTTCCCATTGCTTTAAACTACGTTCCACACGTTCACACACGGCCAGGACATGTTCCTGGCCTGCTCCATTTAACAGGACCAGATACTGGACCGGGCTGTAGCAGGTAAACAGATCTCCCTTTCGCAGACTCTCTCCTATGGCATTTTTTAACATCTCAGATGTCGTCTGCACCATTTCGCCTTCCAGCAATGCTCCTTTTCCATCTACAAGAGTAATGCAGAATAATGTATATTCAAAGGAAAAACGTTCTGCCATGCGGCTCACCAGACGGTAACTGTCAATAAAGGAAGGGTATGTACTGTAATAAGGTCCCTGGGTTTCTTCCCTCTCTTTTAAGGTATTTTCAATGTCCTTTAGCATATCGGAAGTGTAACGGATCTGACCGCTCATCAGGCGGAAACGCTGCAGCATGGTTTCAGAAGGCGGAAGCCCCTGTTCTTCAAAATACTGGACGACCACCTGTTTATAAACTTCCATGGCTTCCTGATACCGTTTTAAAGCGATCAGACAGTCCAGCTTCATCATCTGGCATTCCTCATAAGGATACAGCCTGCTGGCTGCTGTACTTAAGTTTAAAAGCCTGTCATATTCCCGGTCTGCCTTTAAAAGCCGGCTTGCCAGGCGCAGGCATTTAAAATACAGCTCCTGGTATTTTACACCGATCACATTGACCCATTTTTCTCCTGTCATCTGAGAAAGGAATTCCCCGTAATACAAACTGCAGGCGTGGCACAGCTCCTCTTTTTTTCCTGTTGCAAGAGCACTTTGAGCTGCTTTTTCAAAATTTCTGGCATCAATGGAAACCGTCACATTTCCCTCATCCCACCGGTAAATACCGCCATCTGTACAGATATACTCATGCTCTGGCAGCATTTCTTTTAATAATCTGCGCAGCCTGAAAACTGCTGCCCTTAAACTGCCGGATGGATTAGCATACTCTCCATTTCCGTAAAATGCATCTAACAGCTCTTCCCTGCCCACTCCCTTCTTTCCTGCATACAAAAGGATCAGAAAAAGCTGCAGGATCTTCCCTGTAAGAGCAGTCCCTATAGGAAAAAACTCCCCTTCATATTCCACTGATATGGTTCCCATCATCCGCACAGTCAGTATTCCCTTTTTGTCCATATCATTGCCCATATCATTTCCTGCCTTTCTGTGATAAGGCGCCCTTTCTAGTACAGTTATTTACGAAACGATGTACTGGTAATTAATAGCTGCGCAGCTGGTCTTCTTCCTCTTTAGCTGTCTTATCGATGGAACGGATCTCCGCCTCATATCCGTAGGTGTCATTTACTTTAATATACACCTTATCTCCTGTTTTGCGGCCCTTGATCGCCTTTCCTAAAGGAGAATCAATACTTATAAGTCCTTTCATGGAGTTTCCCCGGACTGTGGTCACTAATTTATAGCTTTCTGTTTCATCATCTTCCGGAATATATAATTCCACCCGGTCGCCCAGACCTACTTCATCTGATTTTGACTCATCTGAAACAATACGGGCTGTTTTTATCATTTTTTCCAGATAACGGATACGGCTCTCGTTACGGTTCTTGTCCTGCTTTGCTGCCTTATATTCAAAATTCTCGCTTAAATCCCCCTGGGCTCTTGCCTCCTTTACTGCCTCCAATGCTTCTTTGCGCACCACCAGCTTACGGTATTCTATTTCTTCCTGCATTTTTTTAATATCGTCTTTTGTCAGATTATCATACATAGCTTTTCTCCTTATCTGCTTCCGTCGGAGTCTTTCATAATTTCTTTATTTTCCCTTCAGGAATTTTATTTTTTCTTTATCGTCTGCTCAAACTTTGTCCACAATTTACCTGTATATTATTACTTGTAAGGTTGATGAGACCTTTTACCATACAGGAAGACACTTTTTCATACCTAAGCCGGCAGATTCCCCCCTTTTCTGCCGGCTCCCTCCATTTTATAGGGCAATAAATTTTTCTCATGGTCTTATTCATGCCCTTATTCATGCTCTCTCATGCGGCAGAACAGTTCTGATACCACCCCTTCATATTCTGCAAGGTGCTGTGCCTTGCGTATCTTCTTCATAAGCTTTTCTTCTTCCGGACAGGAATGGATCAGAAATCCCCACAGTTCTTTCATTTTAAACAATACCGGTCTGTCTCCGCTCATAACATGGGTATATCCGTCACAGAGCAGACGGTGGAATTTCTCCAGCCTGTCTGCCTTCCTGTCGGCATGCGATTTTTCCGCGCTCGCGCAAGGGACGTACAAATTCGAAGTGACGAAAGGAGAGGGGTATTTCGACAGTTTATCATTGATGCCCGCCGACAATTACAAGGGAATGCGCAAAGATACGCTGGAAACGCTCAAAGAACTGAACAGTCCGTTGTACCGCTGGCCCGGCGGGAATTTCCTTTCGGGGTACGACTGGCTGGACGGAGTGGGAAATATCGACGAACGGCCTTCGCGGCGCAATCTCCACTATATGGGGCTGGAAAGCGATTTCGCTTCCGAAGAAGCGATGATTTCTTCGGACATCATCAAATTGAACTCCCTCGGTTTTTACGGCGGCATAGAGCCGAACGATTACGGTCTGGACGAGTTTATGGCGATGTGCGAATATTTGGACGCGGAGCCTTTGATGATGGTCAACGACGGACTGGGGAGCGTGGAGGACGCCGCGGC
>ERZ779894.3599-NODE-3599-length-11801-cov-2.913417_pt1 | contig 11801 bp, 23 predicted proteins | sample MGYA00511587_ERZ779894 | MGnify/ENA primary metagenome ERZ779894 (study PRJEB29588, sample SAMEA2160490) | human gut metagenome | biome: human gut; feature: human-associated habitat; material: faeces | place: Denmark | collected 2008/2010 ... | reverse complement strand
TGAAACTGGAATAAAAAAATCACCTGACAGGTGTCTAACAGTACCCTGACCGGCTTTTTGCTGGAACTAAAAAAATGACAGGCGTAGTATACCCTTTTTTTAGATCTGGATTTTGTAAGTGTTCCAGAGAGCTTTTTTGAAAAGATCAGTCATTGTAATACCTTGTGTTTTTGCAAACTCTTTTAGTTCTTGCTTTTTACCTTTATGAACTGTGAGAACTATACGATCGTAATTCTCTTTTTTGTATTCTTGATTATATTTATTTTGATCAAAAGCCATAACTATACCTCCAGGCTGGAATTTATCGGCGTTCTGGAATGTCGCTGCGCCCAACCAAGTAGTCCAGAGAAACATTGTAGAAGTCTGCAAGGGAGATCAGCGTAGAAATGCCTGGGGTTACTTTGCCGTATTCGTATGATTGATAAAGCCGTTCGCCGACACCTGCGGCATTAGCCGCTTGCTTTTGAGTGATATTGTTTTCTTTACGGAAACGGCGCAAACCATCTGAAAAGTCCATGTGTAGCACCAACTTTCTATTCTCTTGACCGCATTTTACCACAATAAAAAATTTATTTCAAGACGGGAGTGTTTTTCATGCGCGACAAGGCGTTCTCTACTTCTGTGAAGTGGCAAACCTGGCACGGCTTTAACCTCTGTCAAGGTCACATCTTTGGAGTGTTCCAGGGCACTGCATACGTTTCCGGCAACGTGCCTGCTGGACCCGGCTTCATCAAAGTCTATGAGCGGATCGACAATATCAACGTGGACCGCTGGAAAACCGTCCGGGTGTCCCGGTACTCTGAGTTGGGCCGGGAGCTGGCTGCCGCGCACGCAAAAAATCCCTACAGCGGAGTCAAACTGCGCCCTCAGCCGAAGTGCCACGAGATCACTGCTAGGGATCTGGATTGGGACAGCTGCGGACCCATCGGTCACGTCAAGCGGAGACGCGGCGGAGTCCAAACCGGACAAATCGATTGGAGCAGCAGCAACGTAGTTTAGCCCCAGACCTTGCGAAAGGAGGCAACCAATGGGCTACCATACCTTCGGCGGGTTTATGGGCTTTGTGCCGTGGTTCCACAGGTACATACTGTTTGCCACAGAATCCGAATACTACGAATACATAGGCCGCTAAAGCCTAGGGGCGCTAGGAGTTAGGTTCCTAGCGCCGGGAAACCGTTTTTGTCAAGACAAGCAGAAAGGAGAAATTTCCCATGCTTAATGCTCAATACATCCACGAGGCGCTTTTAGGCCAGCCCAAGGACCAGACCGGCGTTTCCTTCGGCCCTGGATCCGGCACTGTCGCCCACACGTTCGACGATCTGCGCGCCGCGATCAAACCGTACTGCAACCGGGTCAACTGGCAGGTCCCAAACTCCGCAGCGGCCAAGTTGCTCAGTGCAGGAGTCGAACTCTGGCACAACGGAGACTACATATACATCTACCACCACACCGACCAGGGCTACACGCCGATCTGCTTTTGTTCGGCCCAACTGGGCGGCAGTGTGCGCCTGCTGATCACTACCAACATCCAGACTGTTGAGCGCCTTGGACCGCAGGGCTGGGCGTGTTTTAGAGCCCGCTGATGGAACTTTTCACGCACCAGTATACTGACACCAGACGGGCATAAAGTACGCTCTACAACGCTCTGTGGGCCTGTACAGCGCTATTGCTGCAATTTGTTCTGATTGGTTGGAACTGAATTTCGCTGACGGGCGAACTGCATTCGGATCGCTTGACAGAGAACGTGGCCGTTTGGTAAAATACGCTTGAGGAGTGGTCTGAATGAGCAAGTATGAAAAGTTGTTGTATTCTATTATGAGTGGACGCCAAGACAAGAATATTTTGTTTGCTGATTTATGCCTTGTTTTGGAACGAAATGGATTCGTCTGCCGCATAAAAGGAGATCACTTCATTTATACTAAAGACGGGGTAGCAGAAATCATCAACTTGCAACCCGTAGGCAATAAAGCAAAGCCGTATCAGGTGAAGCAGGTTCGTGATCTGATTTTGAAGTATCGTTTTGGAGGTGACGACAATGAGCAAGTATGAAATCATTTTGTACTGGAGCCAGGACGACGAGGCGTACATTGCGGAAGTGCCAGAGCTGGCCGGGTGTATGGCGGACGGACAGACTCCGACCGAGGCGGTCACAAATGTCGAACAGGTGATTCGGGAGTGGATCGAGACCGCGACTGAACTTGGCAGACCGATTCCCGTGCCAAAGGGAAGGCTGTGCTACGCATAGAGTATACCTATGCAGGCTCGCTGAGATAGCGGGCCTGTAATTTTTAGGAGTCGCAGAAATGCGGCTCCTTTTTTCATGCCAAAAATGAGGAGGGGAGCACTGTGGGCTCTGTGATTGGCGGCGCAATTTTTCTGTGCGCCCTGGCTGCCGGTGGGTTTGTTGCGGACGAACTGGACCGTAAGACAGACGGAAAACTATTTGATTACCTGATGGAAAGGATGGGACTGAAATGAAATTTACTGCTGATAACCTCAAGACTTGCGATGTGGTGGAGTTCCGGAATGGAAAGCGCTCCATGGTCCTTCGCGGCTTTGATGACCGCTTGGTTGGGAAGGTGGTGTGCAGCGACAATCCTAGAGCATGGCTGTATATCAATCTGGACGAAGATATGTGTTGGGATGATGGTGCCCCTGATTGGGATGTTGTCAAGGTCTATCGTCCGCAGAGCGTGGCGTTCTCCATGCAGGTGGATGAGGAGGAACTGCGAAACTGGGGTGTGGTCTGGGTCCGACCGAAGGAGATTTCCAGGGAAGAGGCACTCCGTATCCTGGAGGAGAAGTTTGGGTGCCCGGTTGAGATCATGGAATAAGAGGGGTGAAGCCCGTGGTGAGTTTTCATGGCCTAGACCCGCGCTCTGCAACGCCGACGTCGTTGGATCAGATGGCGCATACATACAAACCGCCAGCTACCAGCAAAGAGTATCTGGAGTTTCATAAGTTTATTTGCTACCTTCCAAAGTTCGTAATTTACGACAGCCTCGTGACCCGACAGGACGCGTATCTGCGTTGGCTGAACGGATCGGATCTGTCTGGGATTCTGCGCAGCGTCGTGGACTACATCGTCAAAGAAGAGCACCCTTGGGATCGGTCTGTCGTCTACAACACAGAGACAAAGTACACAGCTGATTGGAGGGAGTCGAGACGTGTCCGGCATGAACTGCGCCGCCTTGTCGAAATGTCTGACAAAGCCAGCAGATGCTTGGGCGAGTTAAAGGAGCGCCGCAAGCAAGTCAAGGCGCTGGAGCGGCGACTGTCAGTCCTGCAAGGCCAGTACGACCGGCTTTACGAGTCTGTGGCGGCGTCACGCATGATACGAATCAATGCGCTCAAGTCAGAAAATGCGCGTCTGAGGGCGGCATTAGAGCAGAAAAATTATTTGACGAATTTTATTGACAAACCAGCTGATGGTGTGATATGCTCACAGTAATCTGACGAATTTTAATTTACATAGAGGGAGTGATCAGCATAATGATCAAGTGGAAGTGCGTTCGTAGTCACGACAGGCTTCATTTTGAAGTCGGAAAAGTCTACGAAGAAGGGGAGGGCCGTAGTCTGTTTGATGGTCAGTATACATGGCAGGCGAATGGATGCGGCAGCGCTGTTGAGTGGTTGCGCAGACACTTTACAGGAATTGTATTTGAGGAGGTAAAAACAATGCAGTACAACGTAGGAGACAAAGTTCGGATTGTAAGCGCGTGGGGACCTGATTGTTGTCAGAATGAAGAGGGTAAGATGGACCACTGGCTTGGTCAGGTTATGACGATTCGAGAGTGCGCAGGCTCAGGATATAGGATGGAGGAGGATCAGGATGAGAACAACGATCGTGGTTGGTATTGGAGTGATGATGTGATCGCCGGACCTGCTGAGGAGCTGTTTACCTTGCGCAATGGCGATGTCGTAACGACGCGGAGCGGCCATCGTTACATCGTTATGTTCGGATATGGCCTGCACAACGAAGACGTGTTACTAAACGTCACTGATAGCGGATTTTTGCGCATTGAGTCCTACGATGACGAGTTGCGATTCCGAGATGGACAAATCGAATGGGATATTGTGCGGGTTGATCGGTCATCTGTATCGGGCAGATTCGCTTGGGGCGATTACCCCATAACTACGACCGTATTTGAACGGAAAAATGTAATTTCCATGGAGGAAGCGCTTCGTATTTTGGAAGAAAAGTTTGGAACCAAGGTAAGCATTAAGGAGGACTGAGTTATGCGGTACAACGTGGGCGATAGGGTCAGAATTGTAGATAGTTGGGTCGATGGATGCCGTGAGAACAACCAAGGCTACATGGATCAATGGCTGGGTCAGGTTATGACGATTAGGGCGGTGGATGAAGAATGTTACACCATGGTGGAAGATGAAGGGGAGTGGGCTTGGTTTGAGCCCGCCGTGGCCGGTCTTGCGAAATTTCATAATGCTGATCTGCGCAGCGGAGATGTCGTACAGTGCCGTAACGGACTGCAATACATGGTAATGTTGAATTGCGGAACATACGGCAAGGACATTCTGTTGAACGTGAAAGAGCCAGGCTATAACCTCTTGATCAGTTACGGTGCCGATATGAAGCATGACGGCGAGGATGCAGACTGGGATATTATGAAGGTTTGGCGCGTCAAAAATTATGCCAAAGAGTTTGTTCCAGAAAATATGCAGCTCGTGTTTGAACGTGCTGGGATCAAAGAGATTTCGATGGAGGAAGCTGTCCGCATCCTGACTGAGCACTTTGGAGAGCAGGTCGAGATCCAGTGAAGAACAAACGACTGTCTGTATCTGTCTGCGAACAGGTGTGGCGTGGCCGTAAGCTGAGAAGAGGGGATGTGTTTGGTGTGGTGGACGGTGCGCCGGTTGTTTTTCATGGCGGCAAGTGCAGGCGGGAAGGCTGCATAGAAGTGCATCAACTGAGCACAAATCAAATATGGAACTGCCGTGCTATACGCATTAAGTCTCACTTAGGGCAACGAATTATTGAAGTGATGGGGGTGGATTATTATGGATGACTTTCGGTTTCAGAGTAAATGTAAGACGCAGCCGCAAGATTTGTACAACAGTAGGCTTACGACTCGTGAGCGGAGTGCTGTGCTGTCCCGCGCACGCGACTTTGTGTGGCGCGTGGAGGACGAGAAACTGCTGACAGAGCCATATCGCGGACAACACCCTTGGAACGTGATTGCAGTTTGTTGGTGGCGCGGTAATATATATGGATTCGATGCCTTGACGCTGGAGCCGTGGGGCGAGTTTGGAGTGCCAGACAGTGTGCTTCCGAAGGTACAACGGACGATCGATTACTTCAAGCCTCAGTTTGAGGCTCTGTCCGCCAAGGGGCGGATTTTAAAACGGCTATAAGTGACGAATTTTAATTATAAGAAAGGAGTACATAAAATGGAAGAGATGATTTGCTCTCACTGCGGTTGCGTGATTGAAGACGAATGCTATGAGGTTGGTGACGATTTACTTTGTGACGACTGTGCTTCTTATTTAACAGCGATCTGTGATGACTGCGGTGAGCGGTTTTATCTCGAGGACGACTGCGGAGATGATGGGCGTTTTTTGTGCCGAAGTTGTTACGAGGACCACTACACCGTTTGCGATCGTTGTGGAAGACTGATCCACTACGATAACGTATGTTGCATGGACGACGGCCCTTACGTCCATGACAGTTTATGCGGTGACTGTTATGATACAGTTCGAGAGGAAATGGAGACTGCGATTCACGATTATTCCTACAAGCCCGACCCTGAGTTTCACGGAATCGGGCACGAGTATATGGGGGTAGAGTTGGAGGTGGATGGCGCAGGAGAGGACAACGATTACGCCGGTCGCGTACTGACCATTTTGAACGAGGATGAAAACTTCGCATACTGCAAGCACGACGGCAGTTTGGACGATGGGTTCGAGATCGTTACACACCCGTGTACACTCGCGGTTCATCGGTCTGAGGTCCCGTGGGAGGATGCTGTAAACGAGTTGAAGGATCTCGGGTATACCAGCCACGACGCCGTAACTTGCGGCCTTCATATCCATGTCAGCCGCAAGGCGTTTGGTGAAACCGAGGAAGATCAGGAGGACGCAATCGCGCGGGTTTTGTACTTTTTTGAGGCACATTGGGACGAACTGCTGCGGTTTAGCCGCCGTACGCAGAGCCAGCTGGCTCGGTGGGCAGCTCGCTATGGTTATGAGCGTGACCCTAAAGACATTTTGGATAAGGCCAAGGACGCGGATCGGTATACCGCTGTCAATCTGAAGAACCGTCACACAATCGAGTTTCGTATGTTCCGGGGAACTCTCAAACTGAACACGATTTTCGCCACGCTGGAACTGATCCACTTGGTGTGCGAGCTGGCCAACAGCTTAGACGATGAGGAAATGCAGGAATTGTCCTGGACCCGGTTCGTGTCCGATATTGATACAGATGAGTATCCGGAGCTCATCCAATATCTCAAGGAGCGCCGTATCTACATCAACGACCCTGTCGAAGCCGAAGCCGAAGTGTGAGGAGGATTTCAAATGTGTTGTTTATTTGGATTTGTCGATTATAATGGAACTATGAGCAAGGCTGAGAAGGACAGGCTGGTGCGTATTCTGTCTATTGAATGCGAGCTGCGCGGAACTGATGCAACTGGAATCGCGTACTACCAGGGTAAAAATCTCCACATTGTAAAAAAGCCGAAGGCGGCGCGAGACATTCGGTTTTCAATCCCGGCCAATGTGCGGGCCGTCATGGGCCACACACGCATGGCGACACAGGGAGAGCCGGAAAAAAACTACAACAACCATCCGTTTGAAGGAAAACTCTCCGATGGACGCAAGTTCGCCTTTGCACACAACGGCGTGCTGTACAACGAAGACGATCTACGGTTGCAGTATGACCTGCCGGACACAAAGATTCAGACGGACAGCTATGTGGTGGCGCAGGCGTTGGAGTCGATCGGGCGAGTTGATTTTGACTCCTTGGGAGAGGTGTCGCATGAGGTGCTTGGGTCCTTTTGCTTCACTACACTGACGCCGGACAATGCTCTCCATATCGTCAAAGGGGACAACCCAATGTGTCTGTATGACCTAACGAAAAAGGGTGTCTTCGTCTATGCCTCGACCAAGGAGATCCTGGATGCCGCACTGAAGCGGCTCGGTATGACAGGTGTCAAAAAGAGAGAAATTATTTTGACTGACGGTCAGATCATCAAGCTGAATATGGACGGCAAGACTGAATGTGCAGAGTTTGAGATGCCGGTAGAGCCTCTGTGGTACCGTAGCTATTACACAAGTGCGCCAGCTGTATCTAAATACGATTTTGAGGACAATGGTTATACAGAATACTACGAGAGCATCGTTGACTTTGCGGAGTCTCTTGGATTCACAGAAGACGACGTCAAATATATGCGCCATTGTGGATACACCTTAGAGGACGTCGAAGATTATCTGTATGATGTAACTTATTATCATCGCGGTCGTTACACGGACTTAGTGCCAATGTATATGTAAAGGAGAAAATCACCATGAAAAAAATCACCAACGCCGGATCCTTCAACCCTACCTCTGTTGCGACGGAAGTCAAATCCCTCGATGCCGCAGTTGCGGAGACCATTGTGAAAAACAGTCAAAACTACAACGGTGTGTCTTACGCCAGCATCCCCCTGCATCTGCTTCATATCCCTACATACCAGCGGCAGCTGCACTCCTCCGTTGCGAAGATTGCCGCCGCGTGGGATGACAAGAAGTGCGGCTCGATCACTGTGTCTTTCCGCGACGGTAAATTCTATGTGATCGACGGCCAGCACCGTGTCGCGGCGGCCAAGCTTGCAGGGCGCATCAACATCTTCTCCATGATCCTGACCGGACTGAGCCGTGAGGACGAAATCAATATGTTCGTCAACCAGAATCAGAACTGCAAGATCGTGTCTGCATACGATAAGATCTACGCTCAGTCGGATGGCGACATTGCCCCTGGCGCTGAACTGGTTGCCATGTGTAAAGCGGCTAACATCAAGCTGAAGAACCGTGGCTCAGCTGGTCCTGGTGAGCTGGCATGTGCGGCAGTACTGCGAAACTGTTACGACCGTGTCGGTAAGGATGGTGTTCTGTGGATTTTCGATGTGATCCGCACACTGGGGTGGCACACTGTTCGTCTTGGGTACAGCTCCACCGTACTACGCACTCTGGCCAGCCTGCGATTCCAGGGCGGAGACCCGACCGCACTTAAAAACCAGATCGTTGAGCGCACCGCCGGAATGACTCCGCTGGAGACGATTCGGAAGGCAACTACGCTGCGGCCTACTTACGGCGATACCGCAGCGCTAAACCTGTACTGGGGCGCATGAGCGCCCCAGTCATGGAAGGAGAAGGTCAACATGAATAACGTCGTAACACAACTGTCTGAGCAACTGGATGCGCACACAGAGCAAATGCTTCCGATCTGCGGAAAGCTTGTGTTGTATGGGGACTGGGACAGTCCGTTTCTGAAGTCTGTACGGAAAAAGGCGGAACAGTTTGGTGTGGAATGTGGTACACACGCCAGACGCCCGTTGGGTGTGATTATCGACGAAGAAACAGCGCGATTACCCCTTCATCTGCGTATCAAGGTTGACGACAATGACTTGGACATCGACGGCTGTAAAATGAACGGCATGACAAGTGCGGCACAGGCCACATATATGGTGCTCAATGAAATGAATTGTATTGAGGGAAAAAACATCTCGATTGTTGGACGCGGACACGCTGTGTCTGGATTGGCGGGCCGATTAGTCAATAAGAATGCGACAGTCACTGTGGCTCACAGTAAAACGCGCGACATCTTCTCTGCGGTAGACGGAAGTGACGTAATTGTGTATGCGACGCCGGAGCTGATTGTCCCACGGAGGCCAGAAGCGTGGGATCTGGTCGTCGATCTTGGTGGCGTATGGTCTGACGAGCCATACACAAATTGCGCATACATCGACCGGGTCGGCGCATTGACTGTAAGCATTTTAATGAACAGGCTGGCGGAGAAGTCGTTGTTTGAGCCATGCCTGTAAGCGTATATGATTGCGGAGGCGATAGAATGAGCAGGTTTGACTGGCTGTGCGCTGATTTTGCTGCCAACAAGCCGAATGAGGCCAACATGACAGAGCATCTACCGCTATTTACCGCATCTGGTTGGCCGCCTAATAAGTCTGCGAACGATCTGTTGATTTGTTTTTTAAAAGACAGTCAACATGAATACATAAACAGTTTTGGTGTGATTTGGTTCCGCTTCGGTGGTCAATGGTGTAGGGCAGAACACCGATACGATGGATGCAATGTGAAGTTTGACTTAATTAGAGAACCAAGGAGGGTTTGCAATGCAAGCGACGTGCATTGTGAGACGTATCGATGATCTCGGGCGGCTTGTTGTTCCGAGGGAGATTCGGCGAAAACTGAAGCTTTGTGAAGGAGATGCAGTCGAGATGTTCATTGATGGGAAAAATCTGGTATTGACAAAGCACAGTCCTGGCGAACCGATTCTTCAATCCGCGATGTCGTTGCGGGATGATGTTTTTGAGGCAGACTGGTTGGACGATCAAGCGCAACTGTTGGAGCTCATCGACGCGACAATCAAAGTGCTAAGGAAAGAATGTGGTGAATGATGTGAAAACTTTGTATTTTGAGGGCGCAGGATGGGAGGATGCTGAGAGTAGCAAGGCGACCATTGGAAACTGTCGGATCCGTACAGCCTTTCATCGGGCAGACGGACAACCGATTTACTTAGAGTTGTCATGTTCCTCTGTTGGCAAAACCAATCCAGTTTATGTCGGTCATGTCAATCATTGTTTCTGTATCACAAACGATGTCCCAAATGACGATGAGAATCAGCACAGTCTCATAAAGCAATTTTTACACATTGACAGTGTGGCCGTTAGAGGGTCGCATCGACCGAGGTCGGAGATCAGCAGTGTTAATTTCCCATACACAAAAGAAGGTGTACTCAAGGTCGTGACCGGTTTAGGTGGGGATTTCGACAACATTGAGGTTGTCAACTTGCTGGGCGGTTACTGCGTGTTCAAAAACTCTGGAAGTGGCGTAGATCGATATAACTATGGGGACGAGTTTGTTCTGGACAAAGAGATTTTACAAAGGCGTGAGGCGGTCCGTAAAGTTGTGTACGACATGGAATTGCGTGAGCTGAAGGAAGATCGCGCAAACCGCACTCACAATTTTGTGCATTCGCCCACTGGCGACTATCCGAATTTTTCACTTTGGCCGGAGGATGGGACTGGTGCTGTGCTGCACCTCTTACGTCATTTTAACGGATACAACAAACATTATATTATTAACGTAGAGAGCGGAGAGTCCATAGAGGACTGGGTAGCCTCAATGACCGAGGTTCCGCTGGGGAGGTACGGATGCTGATTCCTAAATATAGTTGTGGGACAGATGATATTTCATTCTGCTTCGATGGGGAGGCGTGCGGAGACACGACTTGTTTCCGCCACCCCAGCAACATGATTCACAAAGAAATCCCGCACAGCTTTGCAAAGTTTGCTGGGACTGCGATATGCCCGAAAAAGACAGAAAGGATGGGAGGACATGACAAGAGAATGGATTAACGCAAAATATGCAGAGCAAAAACGCAAACTAGATACGATGCATCGAACTATTGTTGAAAAGATACGAACTTGCGGGTTCATCACGCCCGATGAGCGTCGTAGCGTGGAAAATATTTACAGCCGAAGAACGGTATAACGGCTGGGCGAGCTTTCGGTTCCGCGTGATCAATAGTCTTGCCAGAACAGACCTGTTAATTGTTGAACTGCTGGAATTTCTTGACTCTATTGGTGTCCAGGACTACATGAAAAAGCTGCGGCAGTCAGATCGTAGGCTCGATCTATATCTTGACTCTATGCTTATAAAATTTGATGGAGATGTATTGATCACCGACCCTTGCTATATTGTGCGTGCTGATCATCATGGAATTACGCCGTTAACCAAGAACGACTGGGATGCCTGTCGTTGTGGATTCCGCATGGAAAAACTCGGGATTAAACATTATCTGACAAGGGACACCTTGTGTGGAGATTGGGGTTGCACCGTTTTTAATACAGATACAGGAGAAGGAATTGGGAAATTTTGCGCAGATGCTGGTCCCGTTTCTGTGTTTTTGCTAGATGCAGTCCTTCAGTACAACCCTAGTTATGACGGACATATTAAACGACCTTGGTCCGCCACAGTGATTCAAGATTTTTCCGGAGTCATACAGTTTGTTGTTGAACATGAGACAGGAGTGTACGACGAAGACACTGAATACTGGAAAAGGGGAGAGGTTTGGGAAGATTACGGTATCCATGTTGTTGGGCATGGCGTGAATAAGAAGACCGGAGAGCCGATCAACTTCCGCAGCATACAGACGAGTCTTTAAGACAAGACATAGTGATCAAAAGAGTGTAGAACGGATTTGTGTGATAAGACAAATAGAGGAGGATAATATGAACGAGAAGATGATTACATATAAAGGGACCGACAAGGACATGAAGTGTCATGGTGGGTTTCAGTACGAGCTGGGAAAAAAGTACGAGGATGATGGGGCCATCCGATGCGGCGGGCGCGGATTCCACTCCTGCAAGGCTCCGCTGGATGTATTCAGATATTTTGCACCGAATAAAAGCCGATATTTCGTCTGTGAATCTGGCGGGACCGTAGACGAGGATGATGAGGACAGCAAGATCGCGTCCTCTGAGCTGACGCTGACGGCTGAAATTGGGATTCCGGGTCTGGTCAAGGCGCACATTGATTATGTTAAGTCGCATACAACCACGGAGCAC
>ERZ779894.3598-NODE-3598-length-11814-cov-8.227825_pt1 | contig 11814 bp, 10 predicted proteins | sample MGYA00511587_ERZ779894 | MGnify/ENA primary metagenome ERZ779894 (study PRJEB29588, sample SAMEA2160490) | human gut metagenome | biome: human gut; feature: human-associated habitat; material: faeces | place: Denmark | collected 2008/2010 ... | reverse complement strand
ACTGTACTTACGGATGCGCTGGATACAACTCCTGTAACCGGTGTACCTCCTGCAAGTCTAATCCCGACTGTGACGTTTCTGACAAGTCCTGCACCTATGGCTGTGCGTCTTACAACAGTTGTTCAAAGTGTACGTCCTGCAAATCCAACCCTGATTGCAGTGCGACAGCGGTTTCCTGTGACTACGGATGTGCCTCGACCAACTCCTGCGGTATCTGCACGTCTTGCAAAGGTAATCCAGACTGCGACGTAGCCGACAAGTCCTGCGATTACGGTTGCGCGGCGACCAATTCCTGTGGTAAGTGCACCGAGTGCAAGTCTTGCAGCAATACCTGCGACAGCGGATATTCTTTAACAGCCTGTTCTTCTTCCCAAGTACAAACGTCTTCTAAGGCAAACCAGTGCGGAAACCCCTGTTATCAATGTCGTGCCAAAACTTGTGCCGACGGCGGCTACGAAGGAGCAATTCCTTCAGGAAAAACCTGTACCAAAGTTGCTTATGCCAACTTATCCTGCTATACGGATTGTACGGTAATCCAAGGCAATCCGAGACTCATTGTCAACTGGAGCTACGGCGCAGGTATTTCAACACCCGGTGTTCGGCTTGACGCAAAGAAAAACGGCAACAGCGTCCTTCTGGGGATGATGAAGAGCGGTACCAGCGGCACGCTTATTTATGAAGACGTTGCCGTTGGAGACCTCATCAGCTCTTTCAGCGGTTACGGAATTGCCAATGACAGCACCAGCGGGTCGGAAAGTTTCAATATTTCGGCCAATGTTCCCAGTATCAGCATCAGTGAGGCTAAAGATTATTATATCAATGTTACGCTTTCACCGGCAGACAGAACCCCTGCTCCAAATACCAAGGTACATCTTGCCGTCGGCTGCTACCTCCCGAGCGGATATACCTGTACGATTTCGTCCAATACACCCTGTGGTTTGAAAGCTGCTGACGGTATGAAAGTCGGCAACAACCTCTGGGACGGAGGAATGTCTTACGGCGGCGGTAACCTGGATATCGGTCAAAACGTTACCATTCAGATTGATTCCGAAATCAGATGCGAAACAGGCCAATATTATACTTTTGTCGTTGACTATATTGAGATTGGAGGAAAAAAAGTCGACAGCAACACGCGCAGTTTTTATCTTAAAGCCAATGGCGATCCCGGCAATGTTTGGGTCCGTTACCGGCTTAAGTAACAACAATAAAAATCCCGCAGCCTCTTGCTGCGGGATTTTCTTTCAACTCTGCCTAGGCCAGCTTGGCAAGGGCATAATCAATACGGCGCAAGGTTTCTTCCCGACCCAGCACAACGGCTATTTCGGTAGCTCCTCCGGGCGTGGTTTCCTTACCGCTGACAGCAATACGCGCAGGGTATAACACCTGTCCGTTTTTAACACCCATTTGTTCAGCCAAAGCCTTAAGACTCTCAAACAGAGCCTCGTTCGTCCATTCGGCTTGATTTGCCAATACCTTGCGTACCTCAGCCAAAGACTTTTTAGCCACATCGGCATCAGTTTTCATTTTCTTATTGGTATAAAGTTCAATTGCGTAATCAGGCAGCTCCTTAACAAAGTCCGTCTGAGTTTCGATATCCTTAAGAGTTTCTACCCGAGGCTGCAACGTGCGGCTTAAAGCTTCGCGGTTAACATTGGCCGGCATTGCCTCATAGTATGGCAAAGCCAACTGATGAAACTTCTCGGGGCTAAGGGCGCGAATATAGCAGCCGTTCATCCAGGTCAGTTTGGTGATGTCAAAAATGGCCGGGGATTTATTTAAGCGCTCAACCGAGAAAATCTTTTTCAAGTCTTCAAGTGAAAAAATTTCTTCATCATTGCCGGGATTCCACCCCAGCAGCGCAATATAATTGATAATCGCTTCAGGCAGATATCCCTTGGCAACCAAATCCTGAAATGAGGCATCGCCGTTGCGTTTGCTGAGTTTATGCTGTGCATCTTTCATAACCGGAGGAACATGGACGTAGTGCGGATGTTCCCAGCCGAAATCTTCGTAAATCAAATTATATTTGGGTGTGGAAGAAATATATTCGTTGCCGCGGACAACATGCGTGATGTTCATCAGGTGGTCGTCTACAACATTGGCGAAATTATATGTCGGAAAACCGTCAGACTTCAGCAAAACGCCTTCATCCAGTTCGTCATAATCAATTTCAATGTCGCCATAGACTTCGTCATGGTATTTGGACTTTCCCTTTTTATTGATGGTTTGACGGATAACATAAGGTTCTCCGGCGGCAATACGTTTTTTCGCCTCTTCCAAAGAAAGCAGCTTGCAAGGATCCTTGAACTTGATATTAAGTTCTTCGTTTTTTTCCTCATCCGCCTCGTTTTTGGAGCAAAAACAATAATGCGCCCCGCCTAATTCGACCAGCTTGTGAGCATACTCCGCATAAATGGGCTTGCGTTCCGACTGAACGTACGGACCATAACCGCCGCCGATGTCAGGACCTTCGTCCCAGTCCATTCCCACGGTTTTGAGTGTATTGTAAATTACGTCCGTCGCCCCTTCGACATAACGTTTCTGGTCAGTGTCTTCAATACGGAGCAGAAACTCGCCGCCGGCAGCTTTGGCAATTAAATATTCATAAAGCGCAGTGCGCAGGTTTCCGATGTGCATATAGCCGGTGGGGCTGGGAGCAAAACGCGTACGTGTCGTCATATTTTTAACCTCTGTAAATTTATTCGTTTAGGCTAAGATAGCGCAATTATTTTTTTAGACAAGAGTTTTTAACGGCCAATCAACCGGCAGCAGCCATAAATATAGGACAAAGAGCTGAAAAAAAAGCCGTAGCCAACTACAGGGGCCAATCCCTTACGCGCTTAACAAAACCTGAGCCGCGGCGCGCGCTTCGTCACTAATGGTTTCTCCCGCAAGCATACGGGCAATTTCCTCCCGGCGTTCTTCGGTTTCCAACTCACGTACGGTGGTGGTGGTAACATTTCCGTCAGTATGTTTTTCAACCTTAAAATGCGCAGAACCGCGGGCCGCCACCTGAGGCGAATGGGTAACAACCAAAACCTGTACCTGATTTCCCAGACGTGCCAGACGTTCTCCCACGGCCTGAGCCGTCGCGCCGCCGATACCGGCATCGACTTCGTCAAAAATCATGGTGCAGACATTGGAGCTGGCAGCAAGATTAACTTTCAGCGCCAACATAAAACGGGAAAGCTCACCGCCGGACGCTATTTTGTTCAACGGCCCCTGCGGCGAATTGGGATTGGTGGCTACGGTAAAATACACATCGTCAAAACCCTGTTCGGTCCAGGAGGTTTCAGATTGCTTTTCAATTTTGGTTTCAAAACGGGCCTTTTCCATTTTCAAAGGCGGCAGCTCCCGCATAATCAACCGGTCGAGCTCCGCAGCAGCTTTTGCCCGACTGCAATGAAGAGCGTTGGCCGCCTCAAGGTAAGCCATACGTTTTTCCTGCTCGATTTTGCGCAGGGCGGTTATTCCGTCTTCACCCAGTTCAATAGAAGCCAGCTTTTGTTTAAAATCAGCAAGCGTGTCCGCCAAATCATCTACCGCCACCCCATGCTTGCGGGCCAAATCTTTAAGCGTAAACAACCGGCTGTCAATATTTTCCTGCTCATTGCTGTTCAGGTTAACGTCGGCCGAGGCATTTTCAATCCGCTCCACGGCATCGGAGGTTTCTATCAAAGCTCTGTCGAGTGCGGCATAAATTTCATCATAACGGCCTTCAACATACTGGTTGGCCTTATCAACCGCCGACTGCGCCTGACGAATGGCGGACTGAACGTCACGCCCCTGCGTCAGCGCCGCATAAGCATAGTTCAGGCTTTCCATAATCTTTTCGGCGTGCATCAATTCCTGCCGGCGGCCGGACAGTTCCGCTTCCTCGCCCTTTACCGGATTAATGCGTTCAAGCTCTTTTACCCAATGACGAAGATTGTCTTCTTCCTCTTTGGCTTTGGTTACGTTTTCTTCCGCCGAAATCCGGTCTTTCGCGGCAGCCTTGTATTCATGATAAGCATTTTTTACGGCATTCAGCAGCTGCGGATAGCTGCCATATGCATCCAAAACATCCCTATGGTTGGCGGGATTTAGCAAACCCTGATTGTCGAACTGCCCGTGGATTTCAACCAGATATTTACCGATGTCTTTTAACAGTTTGGCGCTTATCGGCTGGTCGTTAAAAAAGATTTTTCCTTTGCCGTCGCGGTTTAAAACCCTTTTTATGATAATTTCGTCTCCGGCATCCAGTTCGTTTTCCGCCAACAACTCCTGCAGGGGACGATTGTCCGGTTCGGCGTCAAAAATTGCGGTGACACTCAGCTTGTCTTCCCCCTGACGAATCAAAGACGTTTCGGCGCGCTTGCCCAACACCAGCCCCAGAGAATCCAGCAAGATGGACTTTCCGGCGCCGGTCTCGCCGGTCAAAACGCTGAGCTGCGGCTTGAAATCGATATCAAGCTTATCAATCAGGACAACATTACGGATAGACAAAGACTGCAGCATCGGTTAACAAAGCCTATTTTTTCTTTTGCAAACGAAGGGCATCCTTATACCATTTACTGTCAGGATAATTATGGCCCAGAACCTTAAAAGCATCGGCGCTTTCTTTTTCAAGCCCCAAAATCTTATAGATTTCCACCTGACGATAAAGCGCTTCTTCAATCTGAGAGGTCGTTTGATAGTGGTTTACAACCTCGGAAAAACGGTTAAGCGCAGACAGGTAGTTGTGCTGGCCGAGATAATACCGCCCGACTTCCATCTCCTGCCCGGCAAGGTGATCATATATCAAATCAAGTTTGAGGCGCGCATCCTGGGCGTATTCGGTGTCAGGAAAACGGACAATCACCTGACGGAACGCCTCCAGTGCCTTTTTGGTATTATTCTGGTCTTTTTCCACACCGGTAATCTGTTCATAATAGCACAGGCCTTTCATATAATATGCATAGGCAATGTCTTTGTTTCCGGGATGAAATTTGATAAAACGGTCAAGGCTGATGATTGCGTCATCGTATTTCTGGTCTTTGTAATAGGCATATGCGCCCATCAGCTTGGCTTTGGTCGCCCACTTGGAATAAGGGTGTTCAAGCTCGACTTTTTCGAAAGTTTCCGCCGCTTTCTGATATGAGGTTTTGTTTAAAAGCTTGTATGCGGTATTATAAAGCTGTTCGGCCGATTTATTGTCCTCGGGTTCCGGTGCGGAAGAACAGGCAGTCACAAGTCCAAGCCCCAAAAGGCAGCAGAAAAGCAGGGTTAACTTTTTCATCTTGTATCCTTATCCTTAAATAATTGCGTAGTTAGAACTGTCCGCAAAAAGTTTTTTCAACAACTCATTATTATGATAATGACCGGTTTTATTGGCAGCCATTGCCCCTATAATATGGTAACCGGAAGTGTACATGTCACCTATGGCATCAATAACTTTGTGATTAACACATTCGTTTTCGAGCCTGAAGCCGCCCTCGTTCAGAATCGTATCTCCGTCCAGAACCACAGCATTTTCAAGGCTGCCGCCTTTGATAAGACCGACGGATTTCAGATAATCGACCTGATATTTTTCGCAAAACGTGCGGCAGGGCGCAATTTTTTCGGCAAAACACTGCGGCGTGATTTTTTCATTAAACTCCTGATGTCCGACAACCTTGGAAGGAAACTCAATGGTGAAATGGACTGAGAACTCGTCAGCGGGACGAAGAACAACGGCATTGCCCTTGTCATCGACAAAGTTAACCGGCTTCAACACCTTGAGAGACCGGCGTTCGGCGTCCTGCTCTACGGCTCCCGCATTTTGCAGGGCTTCTATAAAAGGCAGAGCGGAACCGTCCATAATCGGCATTTCCTGATTGTTGATTTCAATCAAAACATTGTCAATGCCGGCAACGGACAAGGCTGCCATAAGATGTTCAATCGTGGAAACGACATTGCCTTTTTTATCGCCCAGGCAGGTACAGTTGCGGGTATCCACCACATTTGAATAAAGAGCCCGAATTTCTGGCTGGCCGGGTAAATCGACACGCTTAAACACAATACCGGTGTCAACGGGTGCCGGTTTGAGGTTAAGAACGCTCTCGCATCCGGAATGGAGGCCGATACCTTTGATTTCGAGATTGCGGGCAATAGTTTGTTGTTTCATAAGTACACCTTCAGTCAGACAAAGAAAATTATAAGGCAATCTATAAGCCGGGTTCTGTATTCCGGCAGCTTTACGCATAACGCAAAGTCCGGAACGATAGCTATTCATCTGGGCCGAACATCGCTGCGCGGCTCGTTGCGACCTACCTCTGGAGTGGAGAGAGAACGCTCCGTTGTTGTTCAGTTTGCAAAGCCGAAGCCCGGCACTTGAACACCCCTAACTTGGTCTTGCATCAGACAGGGTTTACCTTGCCAGAACCGTTACCGGTCCTGCGGTGAGCTCTTACCTCGCCTTTTCACCCTTACCGGACATTTAGCCCGGCGGTATATCTCTGCGGCACTTTCCCTTGGATTGCTCCAGCCAGACGTTATCTGGTGCCTTGTTCTCTTGAAGCCCGGACTTTCCTCACCGAAAACCTGTTCCGGCGCAGCTATCCGACTGCCTTACAAATGGTGAGGTTATACGAAAATCCTCCATATTGCAACAGCTTTATCGTTTTAGTTAAACGCTTTTAAACAAAAATACAGAGGTTTCCGAAGAAACCCCTGTTTTTTTGATTTTCTGCCGCAATCAGCCTACTTTCAACACCTGAGGCGGATTGAACCGCGCCTGCGACATCGGCTGCGGAACATCGGTATGCTGCTCAAAGTAAACACTGCCGCAGCCGCGAATATACCGCAAAACCCGATATGAATTCAGGCGACCGTCATTTCCCCACCAGACAATGAAATTGCAGGCGTAACAATCTTTCGGATTGGAAATGTTTATCATCGGGGTGGTAATACACTCTATCCCGCCCCACAGCGGACAGCAGATGTTTATATCGCAGTAAACCCACTCGGTCGGTTTGTCGGCACGCGGCTCATACAAATCATAGTCAGCCTCGCTGCGGACAAAACGGTAACGCTCGGCCAGAACGTCCTTGCCGATACCGTAAAACTCGCCCTTGATAACATTTTGCGCGGCAAGCTGCCGATCGCCGAGTTCAACTGCGTGTTCCTGAAAACCGTCAATTACCGAACGGATAACACCGCCGGGCTTTACATCTTTCCAGATACGTATCGGTTCCTGTTTAACGGCTATGTAAACCCCGTTCTTTTTGGCCTTTTCCTTTGCAAGGGCATACAAGTCCTGCACAATCAGATATGGCACGCCGACCTCGTTGTAAACGACTTCGGGAACGTCGGTTTCTTCTCCGTTTACGACTGCAACGATTTTGCCGTCACGGTTAACCAGATAATTAGCACCCTCTACTTCCGTGATGCCGGTAGCTATCAGGAAGTGTACACCGTCTGCGGTGTGAAAACAATTATTGTTCATAATAAAACTGCGGGACTCAGATTTTTTCCTTTTCGACCGGTCCCATTAAGCCGAGAGGAAACATTTAATAACATATCGGATGATAATATACCACAGAATCGCCCGCCCGTAAATAGACAAAATAAATAAAATTCAATGATTTGAAAGAACAACGCCGCGGTTAGCAGAATAGTGTTAAAAGATAAAAAATATCCCCAATTTTTTTGCGCATGGAAGCTCAAGCCCTCTGCGGGCTTGGAGAGAATCGAAAAAAATTTATGCAGAACAAACACAGAACAGTTAACAATTTACTAAATTTTCCCATTGATTCCCATATTTTCCCATGTTATACCATAAATAACACAGGAATTAACGAGGGAAGCAAAGAGTTGCGCAAGTCATTTCTCTTTATGGATACAATCTATAACAAGGTAGACGCCAAAGGCCGCGTCTCCCTTCCCTCAGATTACCGCGCAATAGTTAAAGAAACGTCAAGCGAGATTGTATGCTACAGAAGCCTCAGCGCTCCCTGTATTGAAGGATGCCTGGAAGACCTGTTGGACAAGCTGGCCGCAGACATCGAAACTTCGCTCGACTTTTTTTCTCAGGAACAAGACGACCTGACCAACCTGATTTTCGGCGATGCAAAAAGATATCCCTTTGATTCGACAGGGCGGATTATGCTGAGCGAAAAACTGCTTAAGCATGCCGGCATCAAAGACAGCGCCGTTTTTGTCGGCAAGGGCCGCAAATTCCAAATTTGGAATCCGGAAAACTGGGAAAAAGAAGAAGCCCGCATCCGCGCCGAAGTCCTCAAAAAACGCCCATCCCTCAAAAGCCCGGCGGAGGACAAGTAAATGAACCCCAATTACAAAAGACATTTTCCGGTGATGTTGTCCGAAGTGCTCGAGGCTCTGGCCCCGGCAGACGGTAAAACGTATGTCGACGCGACTTTTGGCAACGGAGGATACAGCGAAGCCGTTTTGGAAAAAGCAAACTGCAAAGTCATCGCCCTCGACCGCGACCCGACGGTCAGCGCCAGAGCCGAAGAGCTGAAGGCCAAATTCGGCAGCCGGTTTGATTTCAGAGCCGGACAGTTCGGCGATTTTGCACAACTGGTAACCGAGGACATCGACGGTGCGGTTTTTGACATCGGGGTCTCCTCCATGCAGCTGGACGAAGCCGAACGCGGTTTCTCTTTCGGCAAAGACGCTCCCCTGGATATGCGGATGTCACAAAAAGGCACCTCTGCCGCCGATTTGGTCAATACCCTCAAAGAAGAAGATTTGGCCAATTTGATTTATCGTTACGGCGAAGAGAAAAAATCCCGTGCCATTGCCCGCAAAATCGTCGAAGCACGCAAGGCCAAGCCGATTGAAACGACCAAAGAGCTGGCCGAGATAATCTATACCGTCATCCGCCGCACGCCGAACGCCATCGATCCGGCAACAAGAACTTTTCAGGCTTTGAGAATCGCCGTCAATGACGAACTCAGCGAGCTTGAAAAAGGGCTGGCGGGAGCGACTTCCCGTTTAAAACCGGGCGGCAGACTGGTCGTTGTGGACTTTCATTCGCTGGAAGACCGCATCGTCAAAAACTTTTTCAAAGAAAACGCCGGTCAAAGCGCTCATGTATCGCGCTATCTGCCGGAAATAAGTTCAACCAAAGGCATAACGTTTGCAAAATGCTCCAAGGCAATCGCCGCATCTCAGGAAGAGATTGCGCAAAACGCCCGTTCGCGCTCCGCCAAGCTGCGTTATGCCATAAAAAAGCAACTCGAAGTCTAGGAAGGGATTCGAAAGATGAACAGCACAAAAATAGCCACTATCGCGTTATGGATTGCGTTGCCCTGTTTAATAGGTTTCAGCTCTTTGGTTATGAAAAACAAGGTTCAGGAGCTTGAAAACGAGTTAAATTCAATCAACCGTAACATTCAGGACGACATTAAGACTATCCACGTGCTCAAAGCGGAATGGAGCCATCTCAACAATCCGTCGCGTCTGCGGCAACTGGCTGCCAAACATATTTCGCTGAATCCGGTCCGGGCTGAACAAATTATTAACTATTCTGCGTTACCATTCAGCTATGAAAACGGCGAATCGAGAAAGATAGCCGCAAGAAAAAATATTTCGAGTTACGCCGAGCAGAACAAGGAACTTAAAAGACTTACCAATGCCCGCCGTTAACCCGTTAAGTTATGGGCAGAAGCAAATACAATGGCAGGAAAGTATTTTTCCAAAAAAGGCAAGGATGACTTTTACCTTCCCGGTGAAGAAATTAAGATTGACAAGAGTTCCTCTTTCAAAAGCTTTTCCTGTGAAAAAGACCCCGTATCCGTTTGTAAAAACCGCGTGTTAGCCGCTTTGCTCGGTTTTATTGCCGTATATACGGTTATTGCGGCGCGATTGTTTGACCTTTGCATTATTCCCAACCTTCATTTCAGTTCTGAGGCCGACGACGCCTCCCCCGGCATTTATGCCCAGAATCCCATCCGCCGCGCAGACATCATCGACCGCAACGGAACCATCATCGCCACTTCGCTGCCGACCGTTAACCTGTATGCCAATCCGCGCAAGGTGCTGAATCCCAAAAAAGCAGCCGAAGAACTGGTCCGGGTTTTGCCGGAGCTGAAATACGACAGCGTTTACAAAAAGCTCACCCGCCGGGGCAGCTTTGTTTATCTGAAACGAAACCTGACACCCTCGCAGCAATATCAAATCAACTATCTGGGCATTCCGGGGCTGGAGTTTGAAAACGGCGAAAAACGCGTCTATCCGCACAAAAACTTGTTTGCCCACGTTATCGGCACCACCAACATCGACAACATCGGCATTTCCGGCATTGAAAAAGAAATGAACGAAAGGCTCACCCAGTCGGACATTCCGCTGATGCTTTCAATTGACGTCGGCGTTCAGGACACAATCCGAGAGATACTCAAAGAAGGTATGGAAAAATTTAAGGCCGAAGGCGCTACGGCGGTTTTGCTTGACGTCAAGACCAGCGAAATCGTTTCCATGGTTTCGCTGCCCGACTACGACCCCAACATCAACAAGGTGAAAAAAGAACAGGCTTTGTTCAATATGGCAACCAAAGGCGTATATGAACCGGGTTCGGTCTTAAAAATCTTTAATACCGCAATGTCGCTGGAGAGCGGAAAAGTTAAAGTTGCCGACAGGTTTGACGCCTCTGAGCCGCTAAAACTCAAACACAACGTCATTAAGGACTACCGCGGCGAGAACCGCTGGCTGTCCGTGCCTGAAATTCTGGTTTATTCCTCCAACATCGGTTCGGCTCGTATGGCGTTGAAAGTCGGCGGCAACGAGCAGCGCAATTTTCTGGAAAAGCTGGGATTTTTTGAGCCGCTTAGCATTGAAGTGGCGGAAAAAGGCCAGCCGCTGGTCCCTAAAAAATGGAGCGAAGGAACAATTGCGACGGTGGCTTTCGGATACGGTCTGGCGGTTTCGCCCCTGCATGTCGTCAGCGGATATGCCGCAATGATTAACGGCGGCATTTATCACAGTCCGACACTGATTAAAGACAGCAGCAAAACCAAAGACGGACACCGGGTTATTTCGTTCAACACTTCCAAGGCAATGCGCGATTTGATGAGACTGGTGGTAACCGACGGTTCCGGCAGACGAGCCAACGTTCCCGGATACGAGGTGGCCGGCAAAACCGGAACGGCCAACAAGCTTTCGGCTCAGGGAAAATACGTCGACAAGAAAGTCCGCACCACTTTTGTCGCCGCATTTCCGATTTCCAACCCCAAATATGCCCTAATCGTTATGCTGGACGAACCTAAACCGCTCAAAGAAACCTGGGGGTTTGTGACTTCCGGCTGGAATACGGTGCCGACGGCGGCAAAAATCATTGAAGCAATAGCCCCGCAATTAAACATCAAGGCCAATTACGACCTTGACGAGCTGCGCCGCAACAGAATTATTGAGGCGGCATACTCCCGCTAAAAACGCTTGTTAAAACAAAAGCCTTATTTTTCAAACATAATAAAAGCCCTTCGTTCAAACAGGGCTTTTTTGTTATTTGCGGTCAACCAGCTCGATGTTGACCTGTTTGTTGTAGAGCGCCAGCAGACGCTTGAAAAAGACAAAATAATACCCCTTGCCTCTTTCCAGCCGGTGCATATAACGGTAAGACACTCTGGCCGCGTCGGCGGCCTGTTCAAAGCTCAAGCCACGCGCCAAGCGTTCTTTCCGCAGCATCAAACCGACGCTGCCGCGGACGGTTTTGGGGTCAATATTATCAATTATCATTTTTTTTAGCTCCTTTTGTTGATTAAAAACAAAAACCTCCTTGAAAAAACAAGGAGGTGGAGCTGAAAAACTGTCGAGAACAGTCACGTTTATTCGACCGTAAAACGGCTTATGTCACGC
>ERZ779894.3597-NODE-3597-length-11815-cov-2.875680_pt1 | contig 11815 bp, 10 predicted proteins | sample MGYA00511587_ERZ779894 | MGnify/ENA primary metagenome ERZ779894 (study PRJEB29588, sample SAMEA2160490) | human gut metagenome | biome: human gut; feature: human-associated habitat; material: faeces | place: Denmark | collected 2008/2010 ... | reverse complement strand
CTGCAGTGCTCTTCCGTCATCCGTATCCGCAATTGCGCAGGCAGCAGCTGACAACAGCGGAAGTTCATGCATATCTCAAGTTGCGGATTTTGATGATGCCGACAGCAATAAAGCTGATTTCATAGACTGCATGAAAACAGCAGCCGCAGCTGCGCTGATCGAAGCAAACAGCGGCAAACTTCTGTTGTCCGGCAACAGCAATTCACGCCTGCCTATGGCAAGCACCACAAAAACCATGACCGCGCTTGTTGTCATTGAAAACTGCGATCTTGATGAGACGGTTGAAGTAACTGCCGATGCCGCCGGAACGGAAGGTTCAAGCATGTATCTCAGCTGCGGCGAAAGACTTTCCGTGAGAGATTTACTGTACGGGCTGATGCTGCTCTCCGGCAACGATGCCGCGGTTGCACTCGCCGTGCATGTCGGCGGAACAGTGGAAAGCTTTGTCCGCATTATGAATGACAGAGCAGCGAAACTCGGGCTCACGAATACACATTTTGTAACTCCGAACGGACTGCATGATGCAGAGCATTACACGACAGCATATGAGCTTGCTCTCATAGGTGCCGAAGCGTTGAAGAATGAAACTTTCCGTCAAATCGTTTCGACGCAGTATTACACCGCAGAAACCGGAGACATGGTTCGAACCATGAAAAATAAAAATGCGCTGCTCTGGGATTATGGCAATGCTGTCGGCATCAAGACCGGTTATACATCTGCGGCAGGACGCTGTTTGCTGTTCGCTGCGGAACGCGACGGTATGCTGCTTGTTGGGGCCGTATTGAACTGCAGGCCAATGTTCGACGTTGCGCCCGAAATGCTCAATTTCGGCTTTGAGAACTATTCCATGTGCAAAATCATTGAAAAGGGAACCGTGCTGGCTCGCTGCACCGTACTCAACGGTGAAAAAAGTATATTGGCATTAGCGGCAAAAGAGGATATAATCATACCTGTAAAGAAGGGAACCGAACTTTCGGCTTCGGTGCATGTACGCCTTTATTCGGATGTTTGCGCACCAGTACATGAATCATGCGAACTCGGCACGGCCGAATTATTTTGTGACGATCTGTGCATAGGGCAAACATCCCTCGTTGCTTCGGAGAGCATAGCCGAAAGAAGCTTCCTGTTCTACTTTAACTACATCCTGCATTTATTCCGCTGCTGATGCTGTTGATTCCGGAGCTTGCACTGCCCCACGGCTGACACTGCTCTTTGTTATCAATTCGGGATTATCGGAAAGGTTTTTTGCAGGTTTCGAAAGGAAAACCGTTGAATGAGACTTCAAAAATACCTTGCCGATGCAGGCATTGCTTCACGCCGCAAATGCGAAGAAATTATTTCTGCCGGACGTGTAAAGGTTAACGGACATGTCGCCGTTTTAGGCAGCAGCGTTGAACCGGAAGATTCGGTAACGCTTGATGACAAGCCCGTTCGCCCTGCCGATGAGCGCATTGTTATTGCGTTTAATAAGCCTAAAAATGTCATATGTTCCAATGCGGACAGCGAAGACAGGGTTAAAGTCACCGACTTTTTCAGCGAATTGCCGTACAGACTGTACACGATCGGCCGGCTGGATTATGACTCCGAAGGACTGATTCTTGTTACCAACGACGGCGAAACAGCCAATCGGCTTATGCACCCGCGATACGGTGCAAACAAAACCTACCGCGTGCTCTGCACAGGTGAACTCAGCCGCAGTGAATGTCGCGCACTCGAACGCGGAATTCAGCTTGACGACGGGCTCACCGCACCTGCCCGTGTGCGCATACTGCGTTCGCATGATGCAAAAACGGAGCTGTTGTTGATGATTCACGAAGGGCGGAACCGACAGGTTCGCCGAATGCTTGCAGCTCTCGGTCATGATACTCTGCGCCTGCAGCGCGTTGGCATAGGTGCTTTAACTCTCAACGGACTCAAGCCCGGGCAGTGGCGTTACATAACACAGGAAGAGCTTGAAATGCTTTTAAAGTAAACCAATTGCAGTATGCTTGCGGTTGAGAACATTTGCGGCCGATGCCGCAGCGGGCAGCTGTCCGTTTGCTGCGCTGTATGCGGTCCGTAAAACTCTCGTTCTCTTTTTTCAACACAAAGTATATGCCTGCGTTCGCCTTTTCTTAAGAGGATTCTGTTTCCGCATCATTTTGGCAAAAATGTGATTTCAGGTCTTTTTGCCGAATTCAAATCATTCAGAGTGCTCCGAAATCAGCGTTCTCAGGCATGTTTTTCAGTTCAATTCAGTCACTCCTCATCGCTTAATGAAAATTCATTGCTTAGTATCATGTTTTTGCAGAATTGATAATATATGTTTTTTGTTTGCAGGAAAAAAAGGATTCGATGAATAATAACGATAAATGGGGGAGGATGAAAGAATGTTCGTTCTGCGATATATTATTTATTCGATTAACGCATCATTCGCAATCCCCCTAATATTTGGAAAGGACCGGTATTTTGCATGAACACCTTGATAGTTCCGCTGGTCGGACTTGCTGTTGTATTCGTCGGGCTGGTTGTTCTCATTGCCATTGTTAAGCTTATGGGCGTAATATGCGGATTTGTAACAGGACGGCGTGCCGAAACTTCAGGCTCTGTCTCCTCATCCGGTATTGAAGCCGAAAAAGTTGCAGCCGACGGCAATGCACAGAAGCTTACCGGAGAATCGCGCCGCGAACTTATCGCAGTTATCTCCGCAGCAATTGCTGAAACCATCGGCACGGATGCCGCAGGGCTTCGTATCAAATCCATCAAAAAAATCGGTTGAGCCGCACCGCTTTCTCCGAAGCATCATGTTCGGAGCGAACAAAACCGGCTGCATCGCTTTGATGCATTATATACTTGCAGATATTCGAAAGGGGCATTGAACACTATGCATAAATTCATTGTTAATGTAAACGGAACGAGTTATGAAGTTGAAGTTGAGGAAATCGATTCCGCTGCTGCGGGCGAGACAGCATCCGCTTCCAAAAAAGCTGCACCTAAAGCCGCACAGCTGAACGGCAGCGAAAAAACCATCCCCGCGCCCATGCCGGGCAGCATTCTTGCCGTTAACGTCAAACCCGGCGACAGTTTCCGCAGCGGACAGGTTCTGCTTATCCTCGAAGCTATGAAAATGGAAAACGAAATCATGGCTCCCTGCGACGGCAAAGTTGTCTCTGTTTCCGTGCAGAGCGGCACATCCGTAAACTCCGGCGATGTTCTCATCGCATACGTTTGACATTAAGCCGTCACATTCGAAAAGGCGGTGTGAATCATGCAATCCATCATAAAGGTTTTTACCGATTTTGCGCTTGAAACGGGTTTTGCTGCTTTCTTCACCCAACCGGGTGCCTGGAAATACGCTGTTATGATCGTTGTTGCCTGTTTCCTGCTCTATCTTGCAATCGTTAAAAAATTCGAGCCTTTGCTGCTGCTTCCCATTGCATTCGGAATGCTCTTAACAAACCTTCCCGGTGCAGGACTGTATAATGCCGATATATTTTCCGGCGGACATGTCAACTGGCAAATGCTCACACAAAAAGGCGGGTTAATCGACTACCTCTATCTCGGAGTCAAGCTCGGCATTTACCCGTCGCTCATTTTCCTCGGCGTCGGTGCAATGACGGATTTCGGTCCGTTGATCGCAAATCCCAAGAGTCTGCTCCTCGGTGCGGCAGCTCAGCTCGGCATATTTGTTGCTTACCTCGGCGCAAGGCTGATTTTCGGTTTTGATGATAACCTTGCGGCCTCCATCGGCATCATCGGCGGTGCGGACGGTCCTACTGCAATTTTTGTAACATCCCGTCTTGCTCCGGATAAGCTCGGGCCGATTGCCATTGCGGCTTATTCTTACATGGCACTCGTTCCCGTTATTCAGCCTCCGTTCATGAAACTGCTGACAACCCGCAAGGAACGCTCCATCGTAATGGAACAGCTTCGCCCGGTCAGCAAAACCGAACGCATTGTGTTCCCGATCGTTGTCACCATCGCGGTTGCACTCCTTGTTCCGTCCGCAGCTTCCCTCGTCGGTATGCTTATGCTCGGCAACCTTCTGCGCGAATGCGGCGTCACGGAAAGACTTTCCAAGACCGCACAGAACGAACTTTGCAACATTGTCACGATTTTTCTCGGCACAAGTGTCGGAGCGACAGCAACGGCCACTGCTTTCCTGTCGTTTGAAACTCTCGGCATCCTTGCAATGGGCATCTGCGCATTCATATTCGGCACTATCGGCGGCATTCTGCTTGCAAAGCTCATGAACTTCCTCTCCGGCGGGAAAATCAATCCGCTTATCGGTTCGGCAGGTGTTTCCGCAGTCCCGATGGCGGCACGAGTTTCGCAGGTTGTCGGTCAAAAAGAAAATCCCGGCAATTTCCTGCTTATGCACGCAATGGGTCCTAACGTTGCGGGTGTAATCGGCTCTGCAATTGCTGCCGGCGTATTTCTTTCCCTGTTCAGCTGATATTATTGATTTTTCGCGCCCCGCCGTGCGGTTCGGCTTAAGGCTCTGCACCGAATGGAATCGGGGCGCATGATTTAATGAGGTTAAAGAAAATGTCAAAGTTATTCATTACAGATACTATACTGCGCGATGCGCATCAATCCCAAGCCGCAACGAGAATGCGCACAGAAGAGATGCTTCCCGCCTGCGAAATTCTGGACAGCATGGGATACTGGTCTCTTGAATGCTGGGGCGGTGCAACTTTTGATTCCTGCCTCCGTTTTTTGAATGAAGATCCGTGGGAACGTCTCCGAAAGCTCAAAAAAGCACTCCCGCATACACGCCTTCAAATGCTGTTCCGCGGACAGAACATTTTGGGATATAAGCACTATGCGGATGACGTTGTTGAACAATTCTGCCGTAAAGCAATTGAAAACGGAATTGATGTTATTCGAATTTTCGATGCGCTCAACGACATTCGTAATTTGGAATCCGCAATTAAATTCACAAAAAAATACGGCGGACACTGTGAACCTGCACTGAGCTACACAATCAGTCCCGTCCATAACGAAGATTATTTCGTTAAACTTGCGAAAGAGCTCGTTCAAATGGGTGCCGACTCGATTTGTATCAAGGATATGGCAAACTTGCTTCTGCCGATGCCCGCATACAATCTTGTTAAAAGGCTCAAGGCTGAAATTAACGTTCCGATTCACCTCCACACCCACAACACAACGGGCACGGGCGATATGACGCTTCTCATGGCTGCATTTGCAGGTGTTGACATTGTTGACACGGCTCTCTCGCCCCTCGGCAACGGCACAAGCCAACCTGCAACCGAGAGCTTGGTCGCAACGCTCAAAGGAACGGAGTATGATACAGGGCTTGATCTTGAAAAACTCAGTGAAGCTGCAAAACACTTCCGCACCGTTGCCGACAGACTTAAGCGTGACGGCTTCCTTGATCCGAAGGTGCTTTCGGTTGACACAAACACTCTGATTTATCAGGTTCCCGGCGGAATGCTTTCCAACCTTATTTCTCAGCTCAAACAGGCAAACGCCGAGGATAAATATTATGATGTTCTTGCGGAAGTTCCTCGTGTACGCAAAGATTTCGGCTATCCGCCGCTCGTCACTCCGACAAGCCAGATCGTCGGCTCGCAGGCCGTTCTGAATGTTCTCGCAGGTGAACGTTATAAAATGTTTACAAAGGAATCCAAAGCGGTTCTGCGCGGAGAATACGGAAGGCTGCCCGGCAAAGTCAACGAAGCTGTTCGTAAAAAGGCCATCGGCAATGATAAAGTCATCACATGCCGACCGGCAGATTTGTTAAAGCCCGAGCTTGACACATACCGCAAAGAGCTTGGCGACCTTGCACAATCCGAAGAAGACGTTCTGAGTTACGCACTCTTCCCTCAGGTTGCCAAAAAGTTCTTTGAAGCAAGACGCGACGGAACCGTCCCCTCCGGTGCGGATAAAACCGTCTCCCCTGCCCCGGCATCCGCAAAGCCGGCTGCTTCATCCGCTTCAAGGCACACACAACGTGAAGTTCTTGTTGTTGAAGATTTGACCGAGGACACTCCCCTTTAATACTGATTCTGTTCAGAAAGCGTCTGTTCTTTTCTTTTTATACACAGGTACAGGCAAAACCGGCACGAACGAAAAGTTCATGCCGGTTTTGCTGTTTTTGTCCGTTATACAAAATCCCCTTCGGCCCTGCTTTGGACTGAGGGGGATTTCTTCCCATTTTGTATGCAGATACATGGATGACTGTCGGATTGCGATTGAACGTTCGCGACGGACATGCTCTTATTCCGCGTTTTCACTGCCGTCGCACAGCGGAAAAGCGACAGTTACGCAAGTCCCTTTTCCGGGAACACTTTCAAGAGTCAACTCCGCATTATGGTAGGCTGCCGCATGTTTCACAATGGACAGGCCGAGTCCCGTCCCACCGGAATCCTTCGAGCGGCTTTTATCAACCCGATAAAAACGTTCAAACACCCGTGACTGCTGCTCCTTGGGAATCCCTATACCGGTGTCGCGAACCGTAAGCAGAGCCTTGCCTTTTCTTGCATCAACGCCGATATCCACAGCACCTCCCGGAATATTATACTTCACGGCATTTTCACAGAGATTATAGGCAATTTCATATATAAGCCTGTCAACTCCGAAAACGACCGCGCTTTTGCCGTGTACCTTTACGGAAACCTTCTTTGCCTCAGCATTGCCGCGGAGAAGCTCCGCCGTTTCCGTTGCCACGTTCAAAAGGTCAACCTCGGTCTTCGGGATTTCCACACCTTCATCAAGGCGTGATAATCTGATTATGTCTTCTATCAGCGCAACAAGCCGTGCAGACTCGGTGCGTATGTTCTTAATGAAATGCGGCATATCCTCCGGTTTGACAAGTCCGTTCTCAATAAGCTCCGCGCTGCCCATTATGGATTGAAGCGGCGTCTTCAGTTCATGAGAAACATTCGCCGTGAACTCGCGGCGCATTTTTTCCGTTTCTGCCTGCTCGGTAACATCAAACGCAAGCAGCAGAATTCCCGCAAGATTTTCGCCGGACTCGACTCTGCTTATGTCGACCTTGTATTCGCGTCCGTGTTTCTGAAGGTTAAACGTTTCATTGCTGCCTGCAAATGCATTCATTATCCGCCTGTTGAACTCCGGATTGCGGTCAACGGTCAGAAAATCGCTGCCGATACAAGAATTATCGACCTCAAAAAGCTGTCTCGCAGCAGAATTGATTCCAAGCACACAGCCGTTAACATCCAGCATTACAAGTGCCTCGTTCATGCTTTCGGTAATCTGCTGCAACTCATCATTCTTTCGCTGAAGTTCCCGAATCTGACGCTCGATTTTTTTATGTTGAACATCAATCCGTGTCAGCAGGGGCGATATTTCGGGATACGTTTCGTTGTTCTCAAGCGGAGTATCAAGATTAAGCTCATTCAGCGGAGTAACAATACGTTTCGCCATTCTGTGTGCCAGCACGGCGGACAGAATAACCGCAATCACCGCAACAAAAATCATCGGTTGTATCATGCCGAGTACAAGCGCAGGAACGGAAGCGCTTTCCGTTGAAATACGCAGGAACGAACCGTCTTTGAGCATTTTCGCGCAATAAATAGTTTTTTGTGTAAGCGTTGAAGAATATCGACGGCTCATACCGTACCCGCCGTTCATTGCATCACGTATTTCCCGGCGATCAATATGATTCTCCATGGTCTGTGCATCAGACTTGGTATCGTAAATAACTTCCCCCGTGCTTGATATCAGCGTGAGTCGAATGCTGCCGCCATCCGGCCTTATGCTGCCGTCCGCAACGGTTACGGCTCCGGTGTGGAGCCTTTTTATATATTCTCCGCCCTGTTCTTCAACTGCCGCTGCGGCAATATCAAGTTCTTCACGCAGTTGTTTTTCAATTACCTGCGTGAAATATCCGTACAGCACGCCTATTGTGATAACAAAGCTTGCCAACAGAACAAGTGCTGCCGTTGTGATTATTGAACGAAAAATTTTATTTGACATAATTTAGTCCTCCCACTGCTTTTATGCGTAAATGCTCAGGTTCATTTCGCATTCTCTGCGTTCGACATTCTGTAGCCCACATTACGAACCGTTTCAATCAGTTTACCGTATGCACCGAGTTTTTGACGAAGTGTCCGAATGTGCATGTCCAGCGTGCGGGTTTCTCCGCAATAATCCATTCCCCAAATCTCGCTGAAAAGCTGTTCGCGTGAAAACGCAATGCCAGGTTTGCTCATAAAAAGCCTCAGCAGTTCATACTCTTTATAGGTCAGCGCAATCCGCTCCCCGTCCACAGCAACCGTATGTTCATCCTCATTAAGCGTGACGCCGGCAGCGCGAAGTACATTACTGCCCGGAGTTTTGCAGCGACGAAGCACGGCCTTGATGCGTGAAACCATTTCCAGCATTCCGAAAGGCTTAACGAGGTAGTCGTCCGCACCCATATCCAGGGTCTTTATCTTGTCATATTCCATGCTTTTTGCAGTCGCCATAATTACTGGAATTTCGCTCAGTTCCGATGAATTCTTCAGCCTGTGCAAAATTTGAACTCCGTCATCTCCCGGCAGCATAATGTCAAGAACAATCAGTTCCGGTTTTTGCTTGTGGATTGCCTCAAAAAGCTCCTTGCCGTCACGAAACCCCTGCGCCGCAAACCCGGTTGAACACAGTGTGTAAACTTCAAGATCGCGAATGCTTGCATCATCTTCAACACAATAAATCATGGTCATTCTTCCTTTCAAATCTCCGGCTTGCCTTTTGTTTCGGCGCGGAACACCCCTCAATTATTAATCAACCGGCGAGAGATTCCGCTGCGTGGCTTTCAAATTCATGCAGCGCCGCCAAAGTCAATCATTCGTTTTGAACATGCACCCCTGTCACGGAGAACATGACCCATTCTGCTATGTTTGTGGCATGGTCGCCGATACGCTCAAAATACTTTGCGATCATCAGCAGATCAAGTGCAAACTCGCCGTCACTCGGATCGGAAGAAATGCGTTCAATCAAATCCTGCTTGACACGATTAAAATAATCGTCAACAATATCATCCTGAGCAATAACTTCTTTTGCAAGTTCGACATCGCGTTTCACAAATGCTTCAATGCTGTTTGTGACCATTTTTGTTGCCGCCTTTGCCATTTTGTCGATATCTCCGCACTCCGCTCCGCTTCTGCCGTTCAAAAAGGCGATTATTTCCGCTATATCCTCGGCCTGATCACCGATGCGCTCCATATCGGTTATCATCTTGAGTGCTGCGGAAATCTGACGAAGATCCCCTGCAACAGGCTGTTGACGCAGCAGCAATTTGAGACAGAGTGTCTCTATATCGCGCTCCATTTTATCAATTTCGTTATCGATCGGTGCAACCCCGCCTGCGATTTTTGCGCTGCCCTCGGCAAGTGCCTTTGCGGAAAGATTGATCGCTTCCTCACACAATGCTCCCATTTCAATAAGCTCATTATTGAGCTGCCTCAGCTGGCTGTCAAAACTGCTTCTCATCATCCGAACCTCCCGGTAATATAATCTTCGGTGCGTTTATCATGCGGCTTGGAAAAAATCTTTTCCGTATCGTCGCATTCGACTAACTCTCCCAAAAGGAAGAAGGCCGTTTTGTTTGAAATTCGAAGAGCCTGCTGCATGTTGTGAGTAACTATAATAATAGTATACTTGCTTTTAAGCTCCATTGCAAGCTCTTCTATACGTGTTGTTGAAATCGGGTCAAGCGCGCTTGTCGGCTCATCCATTAAAAGCACGTCCGGATCGACCGCAAGCGCACGGGCAATGCAAAGGCGCTGCTGCTGTCCGCCGGAAAGACCGAGTGCGGATTTTTTGAGTCTGTCCTTCACTTCATCCCAAATTGCAGCATTTTTAAGAGACGTCTCTACAATTTCATCAAGTTTTGCTTTTGAGCGAATCCCGTGCGTCCGCGGGCCGTATGCAATGTTGTCGTATATGCTCATCGGAAACGGATTCGGTTTTTGGAACACCATTCCGATTTGTCTGCGCAGTTCGTTCACATCCGTGCCGGGAGCAAAAATATCTTTTCCGCGGTATTTAACGCTGCCCGTGATTCGAACATCCGGCACAAGATCGTTCATCCTGTTAAGCGTTTTTAAAAAGGTTGATTTACCGCACCCGGAAGGCCCGATAAGCGCCGTAATGCTCCCTTCCGGAACAGAAATGTTAATATCTCTCAGTGCCTGAGTTTTTCCGTACCACAGGCAAAGGTCGTTCGTTGTGATTATGTTCATCATGCATTTCTCCTCTTTTCAAAGTGTTTGCCTGCAAGCGTTGCCGCAAGGTTTATTGCAAGCGTCAGTATCATCAGAATGGAAGCAATGGCAAATGCGACATCAAATGCACCTTCCTCTTTTGCATAAAAGTACAGTGCAACCGTCAGAGTTGCGCCCGAGCCGGACATTGCCTCAAAAAACCCGTTCAGAACATGCGCAAACCCGGCAGTGTACAGCAATGCGGCTGATTCTCCCAGTATCCTGCCCACCGATAAAATGCAGCCTGTGACTATGCCATCCACACACCCCGGAAGAACAACCGTGCGAATCACTCGCCATTTGCCCGCTCCGAGTGCAAATGCGCCCTCGCGATAACTGTTTGGAACGGTCTTCAGGCTCTCCTGCGTTGTTCGCATAATCGTCGGCAGATTCATTATCGCAAGGGTCAACGCACCTGCAAACAACGAGGTTTGAAGCCCCATAAATTGGCAGAAAAACAGCATCCCGACAAGTCCGTAAATGATTGACGGAATACCGGAAAGTGCCTCCGCCGCATATTCAATTGCCGAAACAATCTTTTTATTTCGCGCATACTCCGTAAGATATACCGCACTTCCGACTCCAAGCGGCAGAACAATTATCAATGTTGCAAAAACAATATACAGCGAGTTCAGAATATCCGGCAGAATTCCGACTCTGCCCGACAGATAACTCGGTGCCGTTGTCAACAGTTCAAATGACAGATTGGGCAACCCCTTTGCAAGAACATAGACAACAAGAAACAGCGCAAGCGCAAGAGTGATTCCTGTTGCAGCCGTCATCAATGCACCAACCGAATAAATCCACGCTTTTCGCTTCGCGGACATCCCGGACTTTTCCCGAGGAAAACTCTCATTGTTTTGATTTTCGGCGGAACTGAAACCAAATTCGTTATTTTTAGATTCTTTCTTCATCGCCGCAGCTCCTTTCATTGTAAAGCTCTTTCCGTGTTTCATTTTTTTCTTCAGTTATTATGATAGCCTTTCCGTGTAAAGTTAAAAAGGACGCAATTGTAAAATTCGTGTAAAATCATCATTTTATTCTCTTGCTCGGCAAAGTTGTCAGCGGATTGGGTTGACTTTGGAATTTATTTCCATTATACTGTTTATGTATATCTCATCATTGTCATTTTACGACAGAAGGGAGGGTTGCTTCAATGAGCGATGAGCACGGCAGCGACTTTGTCGACGAGCTTATGGAATTTCTTCTTAGAAATTATTATTCCATGATGATTAAACGTGTGAAAAGATTTTTTCCAAACAAGTTCGATGCGGAAGATATCGTTACCGAAACCATAATAGTGCTGCTCGAAAACAAAAGTGCCGTTGCAGCGCATGAGGCACCGATTAAGTGGCTGCAAACAACGCTCACCCATCGTGTAAAGCAAAACAGCAGAATCGCCAAGCGAAACAGCGAGATGTTTGTTTCGTTGGAAACATTGGACGAATCCAAGCTGCCCTCCGTGCCGGATACAGCCGATGATTATTGTGAATACAGCGACTTCCCCTTTGAAACAATGCTCGGCATCATAGCCTCTGAATTGAGCGAAAAAGATGCAAAAACATTCAACGATGTGTTCGTTCTCAAACGAGATCGCGAAC
>ERZ779894.3596-NODE-3596-length-11816-cov-5.517133_pt1 | contig 11816 bp, 9 predicted proteins | sample MGYA00511587_ERZ779894 | MGnify/ENA primary metagenome ERZ779894 (study PRJEB29588, sample SAMEA2160490) | human gut metagenome | biome: human gut; feature: human-associated habitat; material: faeces | place: Denmark | collected 2008/2010 ... | reverse complement strand
AGTTTTGTACTTGTTTGGTTATATACCCATTTACATTTTTCTATATCTATTCCACTTTCGCTATCACTTTGAATTACTTCTGCTGTTATTGTTTCTCCTACATTTGCTGTTTGTTCACCTAATATTATTGTTGTTTCATTTGGTTTTGTTAAATCTTCTACATTTAAACTTGTTGTATTTCCTCCATTTGTTCCATCCCATAATCTTGCTGTTACTATACTTCCTAGCTCTAGATTTGTTATTTTTTCTCCACTTGCTATTTCTTTATATTCTCCTATGTTTTCTCCTACTGTTACTCTATATTGTATTTTCATACTATCACTTGTTGTTTTTGTTATTGTTACTTCTGCTTTTCCGTTGTTCCAACTTAAGCTACCAAATTCTATTGCTCCTTGTGCTGTTGGTATTTCTCCTGTTCTTCCTATTGCTTCTTTTGAGGCTGTTCCATTTGCATTTGTTGCTTCTACCTTTATTACATATGTTACATTTTGCTCTAAATTCTCTATTGTATAGCTTGTACTATTACTATCTTTTGCTAATTTAAATGCATCTGTAGTATCTTGCTTTTTATAATAATATTTATATTTTGCTCCTTCTGCTCTTTTTACTTCTATTTCTACCTTTATGCTATTTGTACTTGTTGTTAATTTTATTTCTTTTATTTTTACTGGTAGTTTATCTGCTTTTCCTTCTATTTCTGTTGTTATTTCTCCTGTTTCTTCATCTTTTCCTATAGTTATTACGTCTCCATCTTCTGTTATTATTTGCTTTGTTCCATCTCCATTGTCTGTTACATCATCTTTATCTATTATTCCTTCTTTTATTAGTTCTTCTATATAATTATCTACTGTTAATTCTTTTCTTTTTCCATTTTTATCAAAACTTGTTATTACTGATGCTTTTGCAAGCTGTAATTTTTCATTTAATGCCTCTTTTTCTTGCATTTCTTTTGCTTGTTCTGCTCTTCCTATTAGCCCTCCTTCACTAAATACTACATTAATACTTACTGTTGCAAGTATTACAAGTAGTATTATTGTTACTACTAGCGCTATTAGTGTTATTCCGCTTGTTTTCTTTTATCATTTTTAACATTTCTCCTTCTTTTGTAGTAATTTTTTATAAATTTATTTTACTATGTTATCTCTCATTTGCCAATATACATGTAAGTAAAAAAAGTACTTATATTAAAAGTTAGTATTATATCTAAATGATATAATACTAACTTTTGGTTTCAGCTATTTTGTTATCCATTTAACCAAATTTAAATTTGCACTATCTAATAACATTTCATGTTTTGGCATTACTCTAAATGTATATCCGTAGTTTCCACCATTTACCAATTGAATTTTAGCTGAATATGTGTATTCTTTTGCTTCTTTATTTTCTTCTATTAGCTTCATTGGAATTATAGATATATCATCTACTACTCCGTTTTCTTGAATACGTCCATAATATACTTGTGCTTCAATATTTTCTGGTGCAATGTTTGGTAGTTTTACTTTACATTTTACATCAATATTGTTGCCTGCATCTATTGTAATATTATCTAAATTATCATGTTCTTGTGTTATTTTTATATCATCCCAATTATTAAATAATTCGTTTTTCCAAGCATTATATTCTGTAACTTTATCTAAATTTGTATAATAGTTATTAAATAAGTTACATAGTGGCATATATAGATTATTTACATAGTCTATTAGCATACGAGATGTGCTAAATCTTCCCCCTGTTGAAATAATAGAGTTTTTCATAGTTGTAATCCATTTTTCTGATATACCATTTTCGTTTTGATCATAATACATAGGAATAATTTTATTTTCTAGTACTTCATAAATGCTGTTACTATCTGCTCTGTCTTGCTCTTCATAATTGTCATATTCAGCATTTGTTCCAATTGTCCATCCATTTTTAGAATTATATCCTTCTGCCCACCAACCATCTAGTACACTAAAGTTTATAACTCCATTAACAGATGCTTTTTGTCCACTTGTTCCAGATGCTTCCATTGGACGTCTTGGTGTATTAAGCCATACATCAACACCACTTATTAAATATCTTGACATTGCAATATTGTAGTTTTCAAGTAAGAATATTTTTCCTTTAAATTGTGGCTTCATTGATATTTCGTGAATATATTTAATTAAATCTTGTCCTTCTTTATCTGCTGGATGTGCTTTTCCTGCAAATATAATTTGAATTGGTCTATTTTGATTACTAAATATTTGTGTTATTCTTTCTAAATCTTTAAATATTAATGTTGCTCTTTTATATGTTGCAAACCTTCTAGCAAATCCTATTGTTAGCACATTTGGATCTAAAGATGATGTAATTTTATTAATTTCTTCATAGCTATATCCATAACGGTGTAATCTTGCAGTTGTACTTCTTCTTATTAAATCCATTAATTTTTGTTTTCTTATCATATGAGCATTCCATAATTCTTCATCAGGAATATTATTTATTTTTTCCCATGTTTGATCATTTTGAATATTATCTTGCCAATATGGAGTTAAATATTTGTTATACAAAGATTTTAATGGTTGTGCAAGCCATGAACATGTATGAATACCATTTGTTACATATGTAATTGGTGATTCATTTGCAGCAATGTTTGGCCAAGCTTCTCCAAACAATTCTCTTGATACTGCACCATGTAATTTACTTACTCCGTTTTTCTTACCAGCAATTTTTAATGCTAGAATACCCATATCAAATCCACTATCTAAATTTGAATTTGGTTTCATTCCCATTTTGAAGAAATCTATTTTTTCAATGCCAAGTTTTTCCCAGTAATTATTAAAATATTTCTCCATAAGTTCAATTGTAAATATATCATTTCCTGCTGGAACTGGTGTATGTGTTGTAAATACTGTTTTTGAACTTACAATATCTTTTGCTATATTAAATGAAACTTTCTTTTCACTAATTGTATTTTCAATTAATTTTAATGTTAAGAAAGATGAATGACCTTCATTCATATGATATACAGTTGGCTCTAAATGAAGATAATTTTTTAATAAATTAACTCCAGCCATTCCAAGTACTATTTCTTGGCGAATTCTCATTTCTTGATCTCCACCATATAGTCTTAATGTAACATCTCTATCTTCTTCATTATTTTTATCAATATCAGAATCTAATAAATATAATTTTACTCTTCCTACATTTATTTGCCAAACTTTTAAATATAATCTTCTTTTTGGAAATTTAACATATATTGTTAAATCCTCTCCCTTATCATCTTTTACTGGATTAATTGGTAAATCATATAAATCAATGTTATTATATTCTGTTTCTTGGTCTCCGTTTCCATTAATTTTTTGATTAAAATATCCATTTTTATATAATAGTCCTACTGCAACAAGTGGAATTCCAAGGTCACTTGCTGATTTTAAATGATCACCAGATAATATTCCTAATCCTCCAGAGTAAATTGGAATTGTCTCGTCAATTCCATATTCTGCTGAAAAATAAGCAATTAAATCATTTTTTTCTTCTGGATATTTTTTAGAAAACCATGTGTTTTTACTGTTCATATATCCGTCAAAATTTAATACTACTTTATCATATTCTTTTAAAAATCCTATGTCTTTTGTTACCGCTTCTAATCTTTCTTGAGAAACATGTTTTAAAAATTTAACAGGATTTTTATTTGATTCTTCCCATAGGTCTCCATCTATTCTTTGAAATAATCTTAAAAATTCTGTATTCCAAGACCACCATAAATTGTTGGCTATTTCTGATAATTTTTCAATTCTTTTTGGTAATTGTGGATTTACCGTAATTCTATTAAATAAGTACATTTTTTGTTTTTCCTCCTTCGTATTTTAAAGCTTTTTTCTTAATGTAATTCGATATTTCTATTATCTATTAAATATTTTTATTTGTCAAATGTTTTTTATTAAAATATTCGTATTATATCATTATATGTAACATATAATGACAACACTATTAAAATCGAAAATCCTAATAATTGTATATTTATTTCTGTTTGCTCTTTTAATGGTTTTCTTCTTATTGCTTCAATTATTAAAATTAATATTTTTCCTCCATCTAATGCTGGAATTGGTAACAAGTTTGTTACTCCTAAAGAAATAGATATTAATGACATCATATATAAAAATTCTTTAATACCATTAGTTTTAGATACAACTTCTGATATTCCAACTGGTCCCATCATTTGGTCTATTCCAACATTTCCTGTAAATAACTGTTTTAAATTATCAACAATAGAAAAAACGAATTCTTTCGTTGACATTGCTGCATTTAAACATCTATTACCAATCGTGTCCTCTGCTCTTTTTAAATTAACACCTAAGTACCATCTTTCTCCTTGTTGTTCTGCTATTTGCTTTGGAACTATATTATATTCTAGTATAGTTCCTTCTCTATCAATTTTTAAATTGATAGATTCTGTATTTTCTTGTATTGCTTTATTTAAATCATATAAATTATCAATTTTTTTATTGTTTGCCTCAATAATTTTATCTCCAGACTGTAATCCTATTTGTTGGGCCGGATATCCTTCTGTAGTTGAAACAATTTCATTTGTTATATATGTTCCTGAATTGGCAATTAATAAAAAATAAACTATAATAGCAAATATTATATTTACAATTGCTCCTGCTGCAACTATAGCTATTCTTTTTGGAATACTTGCTTTAGAAAAAGAACCACTTTCTTCTGACCTTTCTTCTTCTCCTTCCATACTAACAAATCCACCTAATGGAATTAATCTTAATGCGTATTTGGTTTGTTTTCCTTGTTTTTTCCATATAGCTGGTCCAAAACCAATAGCAAATTCGTTTACTTTTACTTTACATAATTTTGCTACAGTAAAATGTCCTAACTCATGAATAAATATCAAAAATCCTAATAAAAATATTATTTTTATTGCTGATAAAATAAAAGATATCAATGTGTTCCTCCTTTTTATAACAACGTAAATAATGCATATGCAAATGGTGCTAAGAATATTAAACTATCTATTCTATCTAACATTCCTCCATGTCCTGGTATTAAATTACTATAATCTTTAATATCAACAAATCTTTTTATACTAGATGCCGCAAAATCTCCAATTTGCCCAACTAAACTTAATATAATTCCTATTCCTGTTATAAATAAATATGAATAATTCATTCCCCAATAAGTATTTGCAACATAAGTATAAATAAGCATTAATATAACAGCTCCTACTGTTCCACCAATACATCCTTCAATTGATTTCTTAGGACTTACTTTACTAAATTTATGCTTTCCAAAATGTTTTCCTATTAAATAAGCAAATATATCTGTTCCCCATGCTGCTAAAATTACATACCAAATTAAAATTTTTCCATTTGGCATTCCATCAATAAATGCCACAAACATAATAAAAAATACAACATAAAATATTCCAATAAATGTGTACGCTATATCCTTAAATGTTGTTCTCATTTCTGTAGCAACTACTTGGGCAAAAAGTACTATTAAAATAGTTGGAACTCCTAATGTTACTATCATATTTAAATATTCTTTTGGTACTACATGAATAAAAGCTATACTAAAACAACTTAAATAGCCTAACCATCTTACTGGTTTTGATACCTTTGCTATAGCATTAAAATATTCACTCATAGCAAGTAATGCTATAATTGATAATGCTATATCTACTACTATTTTGTCTCCAATTAGTAACACTAATAATACTAATGGAAATCCTAATAATCCTGAAGTCAATCTTTTTATATCCATCTCTTTTCCTTTCTTCTTATAAATATTTATTATTTTGTTTTAATTTGCTCCAAATTTTCTGGTTCTTTTTTGGTATTCTATAATTGCTTTATCTAAATCTTCTTCCTCAAAGTCTGGCCAATTTTTATCTAAAAATAAGAATTCAGAATAAACAAGTTGCCATGGTAAGAAATTACTTAAGCGCAACTCTCCACTAGTTCTAATCAATAAATCTGGATCTGGCTGTCCTTTAGTATATAAATTATCAGATACTAATTTTTCTGATATTTCTTCTATATCTATTTCTTGATTTTTTACTTTTGCAGATATTTGCTTTATTGCTTTTATTAATTCGTCTCTTCCTCCATAATTTAATGCAATATTAAAAGTTACTCCAGTATTATCTTTAGTTCTTTCCATACACCTTTTTATGCTTTTCTGCATTCCTTCAGACAAGGCTGTTATATCTCCTAATATTTTTACCCTAATATTTTCAGTATCTGCTCTTTTAGAATATTCATCTAAATAATTTTGCAATAGCATCATAAGTGCTTTTACTTCATCTTCAGCTCTTTTCCAATTTTCTGTTGAAAATGCATATACTGTAATATATTCTAATCCTATTTTATTAGCATATCTTACGATTTTTTCTAATGTTTTTGCTCCTTCTTTATGTCCAAAACTAACTGGCTTTCCTTTTGCTCTTGCCCATCTTCTATTACCATCCATAATAATAGCAATATGCTTTGGCATTGTTTCTTTATCAAACTTCATTTTCTGTTCTCCTTTAAGGATTTTTTATCATAGTTCTTAATTAATTTATTATATAATCAAATTAAGTATTATTTTAAATCCCCTATTTATTTCTATCTTTTATATATAAAGCTAATTCTCTTAAAAATTCAGCTCTATCTCCATATTCTTTTAATTCCTCTATTGCTTCTTTTGTTATTTCTTCTAGAATTTTTTTTGCCCCTTGAAGTCCATATTTTGAAACATATGTACATTTTTCTAATTCTTTGTCATTACCAACTGGTTTGCCTAAAATCTCTTCATTTCCTTCTTCAGATAAAATATCATCTTTTATTTGAAATGCTAATCCTATTTTTTCCGCATACTTAGTCAATTTTTCTAAATCCTTTTCATTAGCATTAGCTAAAATTGCTCCCATCCTAACACATAATTTTAAAAGTGCTCCTGTTTTGTTTTTATGAATATATTCCAAATACTCATCAGTTATTTGCTTTCCCTCATATTCTGTATCTATATATTCCCCTGCAATCATTCTATCTACCGCAGTGGAAAATTCATTAAAAACTTTTAATTTATTTTTTAATTCTTCACTTTCTGACTTTATTAAATCTTCACTAATTACAATATATGCTTGATTTAACAATCCATCTCCTGCAAGAATTGCAGTTGCCTCATTAAATTTCTTATGGTTAGTAGGCTTTCCATGCCTAAAATCGTCATTATCAATTCCTGGCAAATCATCATGAATCAACGAAAAATTATGTACCATCTCAATAGCAACTGCATATGGAATACATTTATTAATATTTTTTCCAAATATCTCATATGTTGCAATTACTAAAATAGGTCTTAATCTTTTTCCACCTGCCATAAGACTATATTCCATAGAATTATTTAATATTTTTTCTGGTACATCTTTTTTTCCTGAATATTTTTCCAATTCATTATTTACTTGTTCTTGATATTTTTTTAATTGTACTTTAAAATCCATAAACCGCTCCTTAGCTATTTATACTGACATAATTTCTTTTTCTTTTCCCTCTAGTATTTTATCTATCTCATCTATTTTTTTATCAGTCATTTTCTGAATTTCATTTTCTGCTTGTTTTAACTCATCTTCTGTTATTGTTCCTTCTTTTTGCTCTGCTTTTGCTATATCAATACCTTCTCTTCTAATAGATCTTATTGCTACTTTAGCCTCTTCAGCCATTTTTCTTATATCTTTTACTAATTCTTTTCTTCTCTCTTCATTTAATTCAGGAAAAGCTAGTCTTATTACTTTTCCATCATTATTTGGATTAATTCCAATATCAGATGCCAAAATTGCTTTTTCAATATCTTTTAAAACACTAGCATCCCAAGGTTGAATAACAATCAACCTAGCTTCAGGTACAGACACACCTGCAACCTGATTAATAGGTGTAGGAGTTCCATAATAATCTATTTTTACCTTATTCAAAATTGCTGGATTAGCTCTTCCAGCTCTAACCTCTGATAATTTTTCACTATAAACACTAATTGACTTTTCCATTTTATCATCTAAACTTTTATAATCCATTTTACCTCTCTCCTTTTTGAGACACTGGGGACACCCCTCGTCTGTCTCATTTTTCTTTTCAACATATTATGATTTTTGTTTGAGACACTTTTCACCTGTCCCCTGTGTTTCATTTTACTATTGTTCCAATTTTTTCACCTTTTACTGCTCTTACTATGTTTTCTGGATCTTCAATTCCAAATACTAATAATGGCATATGGTTATCTCTACACATTGCTGTTGCTGTTGAGTCCATTACTTTTAAGTCTTTTTCTAATACTTCCATATAAGATATTTCTTCGTATTTTTCTGCTGTTGGATCTAACTTAGGGTCAGCTGAATATACTGCATCTATTGATTTTCCTAATAATATTATGTCTGCTTTTATTTCTGTTGCTCTAAGTACTGCTGCTGTATCTGTTGTAAAATATGGATGTCCTGTACCACATGCAAATATTACAACTCTTCCTTTTCCTAAGTGTTTTTCTGCTTTTCTTTGTATAAATGGTTCTGCTATTTCTCTCATTTCTATAGCTGTTTGTACTCTTGAATATATTCCTCTTGCTTCTAATGCGTCTTGAAGTGCTAATCCATTCATTGCTGTTGCTAGCATTCCCATATAGTCAGCTGTTGTTCTTTCCATTTGATGTCCATTTCTTCCTCTCCAGAAGTTTCCTCCTCCTACAACAATTGCTACTTGTACTCCCATTTCTACAATTTCTTTTATTTTATCACATATTTTTCCTACTGTTTCTACATCTACTCCTGTTTTTTGTTTTCCTGCTAGTACTTCTCCACTTAATTTTAATAGTACTCTTTTATATTTGAGTTCTGACAATTTTTCCACTCTCCTTAATTTATTTTTGATAGAATCATTCTACCATATATTTTGAAAAAATACAGTAGTTTTTTGAGATTTTGTGAAATTTATTTCCGTATTTGTTCGTGTGCAAAAATTTATAAAATAACTTTCTTAATATATAAAAAAGAGACACTTCAATTCGTGTCTCCATAAATTTTCTTATTTTAATTGATTCATTACTTCTTCAGCAAAGTTTTCTTCTTTTTTCTCAATTCCTTCACCTTTTTCAAATCTTGCAAATTCTACTACTTCTGCATCTTTTTCTTTTAATAATTGAGATACTTTCATATTTGGATCTTTAACAAAATCTTGATCTACTAAACAAATTTCACTAAAGAATTTTCCAATTCTTCCTTGTACTATTTTTTCAGCAATTGCTTCTGGTTTTCCTTCATTCATTGTTTGAGCTTTTAAAATTTCCTTTTCTTTTTCAACTCTTTCAGCTGGTACAGAAGCTTCATTTAAAAATTCTGGTCTAGCAGCTGCAATTTGCATACAAATATCTTTTGCAACTTCACTATTTCCTTTTTTCATGTTTACTAAAACTGCTATTTTTCCATCTCCATGAATATATTTTTCTACTAAGCCTTCAGATTCAAATCTTGCAAATCTTCTAATGTTCATATTTTCACCAATTGTAGCAATTTTGTCAACTAATACTTCTTTAACGGTTTTTCCTGGTACTTCAATTGATTCTTGAGCTAATAATTCTTCTACATCTTTTGGGTCTTTTTCTACTACTTGTTTTGCTATATTCATAACAAAAGTTTTAAATTCTTCATTTTTTCCAACGAAGTCTGTTTCTGAATTAACTTCTACAATAGCTCCTATTTTTCCATCTTCTGAAATAAAAGCTTCTACTAAACCTTCTGCTGCAACTCTTCCTGATTTTTTAGCAGCTTTTGCAATTCCTCTTTCACGTAATAATTCAATTGCTTTCTCCATGTCTCCATCTGTTTCTGTTAAAACTTTTTTGCAGTCCATCATTCCTGCACCTGTTTTTTCTCTTAAATCTTTTACTTGACTAGCTGTAACCATTTTTTATTTCCTCCTTTATTTATTAAAAACACTCTTATTTTATAACATTTTAAAATATTACAAATATCTATGTTTATTTTTTCTATATTAATCTGATACTATACCTTCAAAATTAATATAGTAAATAATAAAGAAGAATAGAGCAGAAAAGCTCCACTCTTCTTTTACTTTTAGAATTATTCTTCTACTTTTTCTTCTTCATTTGCTACTACTTCTTCAATTGTTGTAGCTTCTTCATCAACTGGTTGTTCTTCCATTTTTGGTTCAAAGCTTTCACCTTGTTTTCCTTCAATAACTGCATTTGCCATTACGTCTGCAATTAATTTTACAGCTCTTATAGCATCGTCATTTCCTGGAATTGCATAATCTACTTCTTCTGGATTGCAGTTTGTATCTACTAATCCTACAACTGGAATTCCTAATTTTTTAGCTTCTAATATAGCAATTCTTTCTTTTTTAGGATCTACTAAAAAGATAACTCCTGGTAATTCGTTCATTTCTTTTATTCCACCAAGATTTCTTTCTAATTTTTCCATTTCTTTTTTCAATAGAATTACTTCTTTTTTAGGTAACACATCAAATGTACCATCTTGTTCCATTGCTTCTAAATCTTTTAATCTTTGAATTCTTTTTTGAATTGTACCAAAGTTTGTTAACATTCCACCTAACCATCTTTGATCAACATAGAACATTCCACATTTTAAAGCAGCTTCTTTCATACATTCTTGTGCTTGTTTCTTTGTTCCTACAAATAATACTGTTTTTCCTTCTTCTGCTTGTTCTTTAACGAAAGCATAAGCTTCATCTAATTTTTTTGATGTCTTTTGTAAATCGATGATATGAATTCCATTTCTAGCTTGAAATATATATTCAGCCATTTTTGGATCCCATCTTCTTGTTTGATGTCCAAAGTGAACACCAGCTTCTAGTAATTGTTTCATTGCAACTACTGCCATTTTAAATTCCTCCCTTTTTGTTTTTCTTCCATAAAGTTCTTCACCCTCTAGGACCTAAAACTTCTATTATTTCTTAGGCACTACCTTTTAGGCTCTCTTTATGTGATTAATACGTTTCTTATTGTACCATGTTTTATCAATGATTTCAAGTGTTTTATATAGATTTTTTAATAAATTTTGTGCAATAAAATGCTATAACATTTTTTATCTATGTTTTTAAATTTCTATTTCATCATAAGTAGTCACTAATTTTGCTCCCTGTTTTATTAGCTCATTTGTTCCAGCAGAATTAACAGAATTAATATTTCCTGGTATAACATAAACATCTCTTCCCTGCTCTAATGCAAAATCAACAGTTATTAATGTGCCACTTTTTTTCTTAGCTTCAATTACAATAACGCCTTTACTCATTCCACTAATAATTCTATTTCGTGCCGGAAAATTCATTTTTTCTGGTCTAGTTCCAAGTGGATATTCAGATATAATGGCTCCACCTTTTTTTAATATTCTATACAACAACTCTTTATTTTCTACTGGATATACACTATCTAACCCATTTCCTACAACTGCTATAGTTTTTCCAACTGTGGATAACGTTCCTATATGTGCATAACTATCCACACCTTTTGCCAATCCACTAATAATATTAATATTTTTATTTGCTAAGTTATATGAAAAATACCTAGCTGTCTTTTTTCCATAATCTGATGCTTCTCTACATCCAATTATTGCAATAGATGGATTGTTTAGAATATCTTTGTTTCCTTTTATATATAAACTTATTGGCGGATCATATATCTCCTTTAATATTTGCGGATATTCTCTATCATTTATTGAAATAATATCTATTTTATTTTTCTCCATATATAGAACATGTTTTTCAATATTTTTTCTTATACTTTCGTTTAATATATTATCTGCTATTTTTTCTCCTATCCCTTTTACACTTATT
>ERZ779894.3580-NODE-3580-length-11858-cov-9.120139_pt1 | contig 11858 bp, 11 predicted proteins | sample MGYA00511587_ERZ779894 | MGnify/ENA primary metagenome ERZ779894 (study PRJEB29588, sample SAMEA2160490) | human gut metagenome | biome: human gut; feature: human-associated habitat; material: faeces | place: Denmark | collected 2008/2010 ... | reverse complement strand
AGCGGCGTGTGCAGCGTCATCCAGTAGATGAGGTTTGAGAGCTGGCAGAGCCCGCCGCCCGTCGCGGCCAGATATCCGCCGTTGCGCAGGATCATGCCGGGCAGATACCCCTTCCCCGCCGTCGGCTTTCCGATGAGATACCAGTAGCTCATCGTTTCACCGGGGCGCAGCAAAAGCCCGTCGAGCCGCGCACAGGCGAGGCGGAGATTCGTCACCTTGTTGCGCTGGAGCTGCATGTCGACGTCCTTGAGCTTTCGCATGAGCGGCGTATGGTGGGAAAACGCCTGATATGAAAGGTCTTCCCCGCTGCGCTCGCGCGCAAAATGCTTCCGCATCGAAAGCCATCTGAGTTTTCGCTGCGCACTGAAATACGCGCCGCCGAGCTTCAGCCGCAAATTAGAGCGTTTTTTCGGTTCGCGGACGGTCATATGCTTCCCTCCCCTGTTTTTCTGCTTTTATAGACGCAAAACGGCGGGAAAAAGTTCCAACATTTTCTTATTTCAGGCTCATCACGTAGATTTGACACGGGTTCCACTCGTCCCAGAGCGTCGGGAATACCTCAAACTCACCAAAACCGAGGGCGAGATAGAAGCGGTTCGTCGCGTCGTACTCAGGGTACTTCCCCATCTGCACGGTCTTGACCTGCAAAAATGAGTAGCCAAGCTCCTTCGCCCGCCGCTTCGCCGCGGCAAAGAGCGCCTTGCCGACGCCGCGGCGGTGGTATTCTTTCAGCACACCCATGACGTAGAGCTCCGCCGTGTCCTTCCCTGTTTCAGCGAGACAGAGAAACCCGACGGCGCTTTCGCCGTCGAACGCGGCGAAAAACGGCTGCGCCGCGCTTTTTTCGATGTATTCCTCCCGCGCCTCGGGAATGCCGAACCAGTCTGGCAGGGCTTCTAACACAAGGCGTGCGATGCGCTGCTTCTCCCCCGCCGTTGCGATCTCTCTGATCTCCATGTTTGTCCTCCGTCATTTTGATAGAAAAAAGCGGTATGGCGCTGCCATACCGCTTTTTGTTGCGCGTTTACCGCTGTCCCTTGTCGTAAGGGACACCCTCGGCCTTGGGGGCGCGGGAGCTCTTGGACGTGAACGCCAGCACGAGCAGCGTGACGATGTAGGGCAGCATGCGGTAGAAATGGGCGCTGATGCCGATCTCCGCCAGCTTGAAGATGCCGTCGCCGTTGATGTCGATGCTCGCATAGCTTGCCGCGATGCACTTGAAGAGGCCGAACAGCAGCGAGGAGACCGCGATATTCACGGGCTTCCAGTTGCCGAAGATCATAACCGCCAGTGCGAGGAAGCCGAAGCCCGCCACGTCGCCGTTCGAAGCGCAGTTCGCCGTGGTCAAGGCATAGACGAAGCCGCCCATGCCCGCGAGCGCGCCGGAAATGGTCGTGCCCGCGTAGCGCATCTTGTAGACGTTGATGCCCAGAGAGTCCGCCGCCTGGGGATTCTCGCCGCAGGCCCGCAGACGCAGGCCGAACTTGGTCTTGTACAGGATGACGGACAGGATGATGAACAGCAGGATGCAGATGTAGGTGGCCAGATAGATCTTGTTCAGGAAGGTTTCCCCAAAGAAGCCCCAGTCCACGCTCTTGTCCACGCCGAAGGTGGACTTTTTCAGCATGAACCAACTGGCAGAGTCGCCGGTGGCCATTTGCAGGGTATTCTGGTTGGCGATGATGCGGATCAGGAACAGCACCAGAGCGGGGGCCATCAGGTTCAGCGCCGTGCCGCCGATGGTCTGGTCCGCCCGGAGGTTGATGGACGCAAAGCTCAGCAGCAGGGAGAACACCGCGCCCATGGCCGCCGCCACCAGCATGGTCAGCAGCTCCAGCCCCTGAAGGGCCACCCAGTCGCCGGCCTGCTTGGCGGCCAGCACCGCCTCGGAGCCCTGCATCAGCCGCACGAACAGCACGCCGATGAAGGCGCCGAAGATCATGATACCTTCCAGGGCCAGGTTGATGATACCGCTGCGCTCGGCGAACACGCCGGCCAGGGCCACGATCATCAGGGGCACCGCATAAATAAGCGTCTGTTGGATCAGGAACGTCATGCCTGGTCGCCTCCTTCCTCCGTCTGAGCCGCTATCGGCTCTGCCGGTTCCGCGGGTTCCTCCGCCGGTTCCTCCGCCGGTGCGGCGTCCGCCGCCGGGGCGGCAGTCTCCTCCACATGGGCATGGGGCTTTTTCTTCCGGGACAGCATCATGCGGATGGCCAGGGAGAAGGCGGACAGATACACGATGACGGAGATGATCACGTCGGTGATGTATTCGTTATAAGCCGTCAGGTTGGTCAGCTGCTGGCCCACGATGTTCAGCATGGCCATGAAGATGCCGGTGAACACCACGGCGATGGGGTTGTTCAGTGCCAGCAGGGCCACGGGGATGCCGTTGAAGCCCACGGCGGGCAGGGACTGATAGGTGGACCAATAGAACTCCGTGTTGCCGGACAGCCAGTACAGCGCAGCGCCGGCGCCGGCCAGCGCACCGGCGATGGCCATGGACAGCACGATGTTGCGCTTGTCCCGGATACCGGCATAGCGGGCGGCGTGGCGGTTGGCGCCGCAGGCCTTCAGCTCATAGCCCAGGGTGGTCTTGTTCATCAGGATGTACATGGCGATGGCGATGACAATGGCCACCAGGATGCCGCCGTTGACCTGGGAGCCGGGGAACAGCATGTCCAGGCCCAGCTTGGGCGTGGCCACGCCGTTGAAGGTGGTCTTATAGATGTAGCCGGACTTGGTGCTCTCGGTGAGGTTCTTGAAGCTGCTGATGTCGAACATCCAGGTCACCAGGTTGGCGGCGATCCAGTTGGTCATGATGCACGCCAGCACCTCGTTGATGTTCAGCAGGGCCTTTACCAGGCCGGGGATCGCGCCCCACAGAGCGCCGGACAGGCACCCGGCCAGGAAGGCCAGCACCCAGATGACGCCCACGGGCACGGACTCGGAGGGGATGGACAGGGCCACCATCAGGGTGACCATGGTGGAGATCAGATACTGACCGGGGGCGCCGATGTTGAACAGACCCGTTTTGAAGGCCACGGCCACGGAAAGTCCCGTCATGATCAGGGGCGTTGCCCGGAACAGCATGTTGCCCAGGTTCACGGCGTTGAAGCCCCAGGTCAGGGTACCGGCGGCGTCCCGGCCGGTGCTGAAAATACCGGCAAAGATGATGCGGATACCGTCCCACGCGCCGGTCAGAGAGATCTTCTCATTGCACAGGCCCACGATGAGCACGGCGATGCCGCCCACCAGCAGACCCGCCAGAATGGAGATCAGGGATGAGAGCACCTTTTTGGTGCCGTCTTTTTCGTAAAGCGCTGCCAGTGCGTTCTTTTTCATGCCTGGTCACCTCCCATATCATCCCGCTTGGCGCCGGACATGTACAGGCCCAGCTCGGCCACGGTGGCGGTTTTCGGATTCAGCTGGCCCACAAGCTGGCCCTCGTACATCACCAGGATGCGGTCGGACAGGCTCATGACCTCGTCCAGCTCCAGAGACACCAGCAGCACCGCCTTGCCGCGGTCCCGCTCGGCCACCAGCTGGCTGTGGATATACTCGATGGCGCCCACGTCCAGGCCGCGGGTGGGCTGCACCGCCACGATCAGGGCCTTATCCCGGTCCACCTCGCGGGCGATGATGGCCTTCTGCTGGTTGCCGCCGGACATGCTGCGCACAATGGTCACGGGGCCCTGGCCGCTGCGGACATCGTATTGGTCAATAAGCCGCTGGGCATATTCCCGGACGGCGGCGTTCTTGATGAAGCCTGCCGTCTGGAACTGGGGCTCCAGATACCGCTGGAGCACCATGTTCTGCTCCAGGGTAAAGTCCAGGATCAGGCCGTGCTTATGCCGGTCCTCGGGGATATGGCTCATGTTTTCGCCCCGGTGGCGGATGGAGGCGTGGGTAATGTTCTTGCCGCACAGCTCCACAGTGCCGCCGGTGATTTTGTCCAGGCCCGTCAGGCCCTGGACGAACTCCGTCTGACCGTTGCCGTCGATGCCGGCGATGCAGACGATCTCACCGGCCCGGACCTCCAGGCTCACGTCGTGGACGGCGTCCCGCTTGTGCTGATGGGAGGCCACGCACATGTGGCGCACCCGCAGCACGGGGTCCTTGGGCTGGGCGGGCTCCTTCACCACCTGCAGCTGCACCGGGCGGCCCACCATCATGTTGGACAGCTCCTGCTTGTTGGTGTCGCAGGTGTTCACCGTGCCCACATAGCGGCCCTTGCGCAGAACGGTGACCCGGTCCGCCACGGCCATGATCTCGTTGAGCTTGTGGGAGATGAACAGGATGGACTTGCCCTCCTTGGTGAGGCTGCGCATGATCTCCATGAGCTCGTCGATCTCCTGGGGGGTCAGCACGGCGGTGGGCTCATCGAAGATGAGGATCTCGTTGTCGCGGTACAGCATCTTCAGGATCTCCACGCGCTGCTGCATGCCCACGGTGATGTCCTCGATCCTGGCGTCCAGGTCCACCCGCAGGCCGTACCGCTGGGACAGGTCCTGCACCTTCTGCCGGGCTGCCTTCTTTTGCAGGAAGCCCATTTTGGTGTCCTCCGCGCCCAGGATGATGTTGTCCAGGACGGTGAACACATCGATGAGCTTGAAGTGCTGGTGCACCATGCCGATGCCCAGTGCCGTTGCGTCGTTGGGGTCGTTGATCTTCACCGGCTTGCCGTTTTTCCGGATCTCGCCCTCCTCCGGCTGGTACAGGCCGAACAGGACGGACATCAGCGTAGATTTGCCGGCGCCGTTTTCGCCCAGCAGGGCGTGGATCTCACCCTTGCGCAGCTGCAGGGTGATGTCGTCGTTGGCCTTAATGCCGGGAAACTCCTTGGTGATGTGAAGCATTTCGATCACATACTGGGGAGATTGCTCCATGCCGCCACCTACTTTCTCTCATTTTCTGTCTGCCGCAATCGTTTCCGAGGCGGACAATATAACAAGTTTATTATAACGTCCAATGCAGGGAATTGCAAGAACGAACCGGAAAATAGGGCGGTATTCACAAAAATTGTCTCCCTCTCTCCGGCAAATAGACGGAAAAAACGCCGCCCAAGCGGACGGCGTTCTTTCCGGAACAAAAAGAAGGAAAACAATAAAAGGATGGAAAGCGGATTTACTTGTGATCCACGGAGTACATGTGCTCAATGAGGCACAGGATCTTATCGGAATAGCCGATCTCGTTGTCGTACCAGGAGACCACCTTTACGAAGGTGTCGGTCAGGGCGATACCGGCCTTGGCATCAAAGATAGAGGTATGGGTGTTGCCCAGGAAATCGGAGGACACCACAGGCTCGTCGGTGTAATCCAGAATACCCTTCAGCTCGCCCTGGGCAGCCTCCTTCATGGCGGCGCAGATCTCGTCGTAGGAGGCGGGCTTTTCCAGATTCACGGTCAGGTCCACCACGGACACATCCAGGGTGGGCACACGCATGGACATACCGGTGAGCTTGCCGTTCAGGCTGGGAATCACCTTGCCCACGGCCTTGGCGGCGCCGGTGGAGCTGGGGATGATGTTGCCGGAGGCAGCGCGGCCGCCGCGCCAGTCCTTCACGGACACGCCGTCCACGGTTTTCTGGGTGGCAGTGGTGGAGTGAACGGTGGTCATCAGGCCGTCGGCAATGCCGAAGTGATCATGCAGCACCTTGGCAATGGGGGCCAGGCAGTTGGTGGTGCAGCTGGCGTTGGAAACGAAGGTCATGTCGGAGGTGTAGGTGTCCTGGTTCACGCCCATAACAAACATGGGGGTGTCGTCCTTGGAGGGGGCGGACATGACCACATGCTTGGCGCCGGCCTCGATGTGGCCCTTGGCCTTGTCCTTGGTCAGGAACAGGCCGGTGGACTCGATGACGTACTCCGCGCCGATCTCCTTCCAGGGCAGGTTGGCGGGGTCGCGCTCGGCGAACACGGGGATGGAGCGGCCATCCACAATGATGGCGTTCTCGCTGGAGGACACCTGGGCGTCGATCTTACCGTGCATGGTGTCATACTTCAGCATATAGGCAAGGTAATCAGCGGGACACAGGTCGTTGATGCCCACGATCTCGATCTCGGGGTGGTGCAGGCTGCACCGCAGGACCATGCGGCCAATACGGCCAAAACCATTGATACCGACTTTGATGCTCATAAATACAGCTTCCTCTCTGTGATGGAATATATCAAACATATGGTACGTTTAGTATTATATGCGAGAATTCTGGAAAATGCAATACCCGCGTGCAAATTTTTTTATCTTTTAGCAGGTTGCGACAAATATCTTGTGTTTTTCCTTTGCGTTTGATATAGTATGGTATAAATTCGCATGACAGCCAGATCATTCCGGGGATAAGTCCTATGCCTTCCCGGAATCGTATACAGGGGAAGGAGGCTGTATCATATGGAGTACAGCGAAACGGAAAAGCAAATGCTCCGGGAGATCCTGCCGGGCATCGCCACGCAGCTGCGGGGCTCTCTGGCCAACATCCACGCAGCTTTGGGCCGCCTTGCCCCGGAGCAGGCGCGGGACGCCAGCACCGACACCGACCGCAGTGCCGCCATTCTGTGCCAGAGCTATTACCGCATCCTGCGGGTGGTGAACAATCTGTCCGACGCGCCTATGCTGGCAGAGGAAAAGCCTCTGGATACGGAAAATGTGGAGCTGGTGCGCTTTCTGGACGGCCTGTGCCGCCAGGGGGAGGCCCTGGCCCAGCTGATGGAGCTGCGGCTGACCTTTACCTGCCCGGAACGGGCCCACACCGTGGCTGTCAACCGGGAGTATCTGGCCCGGCTGTTCTGGAACCTGGTATCCAACGCCATGAAATTCACTCCCCGGGGCGGGACCGTGGACGTGTGCCTGCGCTCCGGCCAGGGCTGCGTGCTGCTGTCGGTGAAAGACAGCGGCTCCGGCATTCCGCAGGACAAGCAGGCCCAGCTGTTTGACCGGTGGCAGCACAGCAATATGGACCTGCCGGCCCATGGCCTGGGGCTGGGTCTGCCTCTGTGCCGCCGCATTGCCCAGGGCCACGGCGGCAGCCTTGTGGTGTCATCCCTGGAGGGGCAGGGCACCACGGTGACGGTGCGCCTGCCGGACCGCCGCAGCGGCGTGACCCTGGTGCGGGACATGCCGTTCCACTATGCCGGCGGCTTCAACCCCACGCTGGTGGAGCTGGCGGACGCCCTGCCGTATCAGGCGTTCACCAAAAACTATATTGAGTAATTTTTCCCGGTTTTACCGGATTTATGCACAGGAGGTCTGGCGTGGAAGGAAAACGCGTATTGGTGGCCATGTCCGGCGGCGTGGACAGCAGCGCCGCGGCGCTGCTGCTGCGGCAGCAGGGGTACGACTGCGACGGAGCCATGCTGCGGCTGTATAACGGGGAGAAGGCGGGGACCTGCTGCTCTGCCGACGATGCGGACGATGCGCGGTCCGTGGCCTACCGGCTGGGCATGAAATTCTATGTGTTCAACGAAACGGAGCGCTTCGCCCGGGAGGTCATGGACCGCTTTGTGGCGGAATACTGCGCCGGGCACACGCCGAATCCCTGCATCGACTGCAACCGCTGCCTGAAGTTCGGGGCCCTGCTGGACCGGGCTCTGGTGCTGGGGTATGACTATATCGCCACCGGGCACTATGCCCGGGTGGACCGGGACCCGGACACCGGACTGTACCGCCTGCTGCGGGGCCGGGACCGGCGCAAGGACCAGAGCTATGTGCTCTATCAGCTGACCCAGCACCAGCTGGCCCATCTGCTGCTGCCGGTGGGGAACTACGACAAGCCCGCCATCCGCGACAGTGCCCGTCAGGCGGGGCTGCTGAACGCCGACAAGGCCGACAGCCAGGATATCTGCTTCGTCCCCGACGGGGATTATGCGGAGTTTCTGCGGGAGTATGGCCATGTGGCTATGGAGCCCGGGGACTTTGTGGACCAGGACGGTCATGTGCTGGGCCGCCACAAGGGCCTCCCCTGCTACACCACCGGCCAGCGCAAGGGCCTGGGGGTATCCGCCGGGAAGCATGTGTATGTGGTGCGGAAAAACGCCGCCGACAACACCATCCTTCTGGGCGACAACGAGGATCTGTTCACCGGCCGCCTCACTGCCTGCCGGGTGAACTGGATTGCCGGGCAGGCCCCGGCGGGCCCCATCCGGGTTACCGCCAAAACCCGGTACAGCCAGACGGAGGCGGAGGCCACGGTCACCCCCCTGGAGGGGCAGCGGATAGAGGTAGTCTTTGACCGGCCCCAGCGGGCCGTCACCGCCGGCCAGGCCGTGGTGCTGTACGACGGGGATCAGGTGCTGGGCGGCGGCGTCATCGAGGACTGACAAGCAGATACCCACACGCGCAAAAAATCCCTTGACCGTGCCGGTCAAGGGATTCAGCTTGTTCAAAAAGGGCAATGCCCTTTTTGGACAAGCTGAAAAGCATTTTCAAAACTTTCATAAAAGTTCTGAAAATGCGGTGATTGAAAACGAAAGACACCCCTGATGGGTTTCTTTCGTAACTATCTTCCTTTCCGAAGGCGGAGGCGAGCCTACTTTTTTGACAGACTGAAAAAAATCCCTTGACCGTGCCGGTCAAGGGATTTTTCAGCTGTTACAGGTGTTGCAGGCTCTTTTGGCTTACAGATACTTGCGCATGCCATCAGTAGCCACAGAAGCGTCGGCGGTAAGGGTCACGGTGAACTTCACGGTGTTGGCGTCGCTGAACTTGTCCAGCCAGCACAGGAACTTTTCCACGGCGGTGAAGTCCTCGCTATGTACGATCTTGCAGAGGTTGTCCACATAGACGTGGGAAATATCGTAATTGCCCGCATACAGACCGCTGATGAAGCCCCGCAGGCACTCAAAAGAATCCAGGTGGTATTCACCAGCATTGACCAGACGCACGCTGGACTTGATATCATACGTCATATCAGCGCCGGGCTCGATGCAGACGACACAGCCGCCCTCCTCGGCCACGGAGGCATGAACCAGCTCGATGAGCTGCTTGGTCTTGCCTGCGCCGTTGTCGCCCATAATCAATCTAACCATAAGAGATCACTCCTTTTGCATATATGTATACCATACCATAACTCGACGGAAATGGCAATGGGAAAATATACGGTTTTTTACCGGCCCAGCTTTTCCCGCAGGGCCTTGCCCATGTCCTCATAGCCGGGCTTTCCCAGCAGGGCGAACATATTCTTCTTATAGGCCTCCACGCCGGGCTGATCGAAGGGGTTCACGTCCAGCAGATAGCCGGACAGGCCGCAGGCGTATTCAAAGAAGTAGATCAGCTGCCCCAGGGTGTCTGCGTCCAGTGCCCCGCAGCGCAGGATGATGTTGGGCACGCCGCCCTCCTCATGGGCCAGCAGGGTGCCGTCCATGGCCTGGGTGCGGATAAAGTCCATGGTTTTTCCGGCCAGGAAGTTCAGCCCGTCGCCGTCGGCGGCGTCGAAGGGCACCGCGCTTTCCCCTGCCTCCGGGTCAAAGCGCACCACCGTTTCAAACAGGTGCCGCTCGCCCTGCTGGATATACTGCCCCATGGAGTGCAGGTCGGCGGTAAATTCCACGCTGGCGGGGAAAAGTCCCTTGCTCTCCTTGCCCTCGGACTCGCCGTACAGCTGCTTCCACCACTCGGACATAAACCGGAAGGCAGGCTCATAGGCCGCCAGAACCTCGATCTTCTTCCCGGCGCGATAGAGCTGATACCGTGCTCCGGCATACTGCCAGGCGGGATTCTGCTCCATATCCCCGGCGGTGCAGGCCTCCTGCATCCGGGCCGCGCCCTGCATCAGCGCCTGAATATCCACTCCGGCCACGGCGATGGGCAGCAGGCCCACGGCGGTGAGCACGCTGTACCGTCCGCCGATGTCATCGGGCACCACAAAGCTCTCATACCCGGCCTGGACGGCCAGGGCTTTCAGCGCGCCCTTGTGCCGGTCGGTGGTGGCGTAAATGCGCTTTGCCGCCCCCTCCGGGCCGTATTTCTTCTCCAGCAGCTCCCGGAAGAACCGGAAGGCCACGGCAGGCTCCGTGGTGGTGCCGGACTTGGAGATGACGTTCACGGAGAAGTCCACCCCCTCCAGCATCTCCATCGTCTCCCGCAGCTGCCGGTCGGACAGGCCGTTGCCCACGAAATAGATGTTGGGCGTGTTCTTCCGCTTCAGATTATAGTTGGGGGAGCACAGGCACTCGATAACGCCCCGGGCCCCCAGATAGGACCCGCCGATGCCGATGACCACCAGGGCCTTGGAATTGCCCTGGATCCGGGCAGCCGCCGCCTTGATCCGGGCGAACTCCTCTTTGTCATAGTCCCGGGGCAGCGTCACCCAGCCGGTAAAATCACCGCCCGGTCCGCTGTGAGTGGCCAGCATCTCCGCCGCCTGCTCCAGACGGGGCTTCCGGCTGGTCAGATAATCCGAGGGAAGGAAGCTGTCCGCATTGGTCAGATTGAGTGTCAGCATAGAAAAATCCTCCTTTGAGAATGGAATTTTACCTCTCTAGTATAGCATAGATTCCGAGGTTTTTCACTGAGAAAGCCTCTTTTTTCCCACCAGAAATTTCCGCAGGGAAAAACTAAAATTTTTCAAAAAAAGAATTGACTATTCGGTCACTCTGTGGTATTATAACTAACGTCGTTTGGACGATTAGCTCAGCTGGTAGAGCATCCGCTTGACGTGCGGGAGGTCACAGGTTCAAGTCCTGTATCGTCCACCATCAAAACCGCTGTTTTCAAAAGAAAACAGCGGTTTTTCTTAACTTTTTTGCGGCGTTTGCATTTTTGAGATCGCTGCTGACCACAGAACAAGCCACAGACAGAGAAAAAGGCCGCCCTTCGGGAATTGCTCCCGAAGGGCGGTTTTCGTTCTTCAGCCTGCCTTTCTCCCGGCTCTCAGCGGAGCCAATTCCTTTTTCATGGCGGCGATCAGCTCCGCCAGCTGTTCCTCACATTCTTCTTCGGTAGCGGCGTAGATATTCCCGGGCGATGCGTTTTCTGTTGACCTTGGAAGCGCAGCGGCCTTTCCAGAGGTGGTCATTGATTTGGGTGATACACCCGGTTCCCGGCTTCCGGTATTTCCCCTTGACCGCCTGGAAGGTGGATGGGACTTGCTTTGCTCCGGCGGGCTTCGAGGTCGGCTTTGGCAAGATCACGCTGCGGCTGAATGCTTTGGTTTTCGGCTGAGAGATGACCAGTTCCCCTTTGATCCGCTGTACCTGCCGCTCCACCCGCAGTGCTCCGGTTTCCATGTTCAGGTCAGCGCCAAGGTCTCCCCACGGCGCAGGCCAATGGACAGTTCCAGCAGGAGCAGCTCAAAACAGCCGTCCTCTTTCGCCTGGATCAGCAGCCGCTGGACCCCATCTTTGGACAGAAGCTCCATCTCTTTGGGGTGAGTGACCGGAGCTTTGCAGAATGATGCAGGGTTGGTGATGATCAGTCCTTCTTTTACCGCTTGATCCAGAGCCAGTCGGCAGATCACATGGCAGCTTTTGACCATCCGGTCAGACAAGCCCGGGCCATAGCGATCTGCCCGCAGCAGCCGTCCGCCCTGCTTCAGTCTATGGTAGAACTGTTGGAGATCCGATTGGGTCAGATGGGACAACGAAATCTGCCCCACCTCTGGGATGATGTGCTGGTAGATGCGGTTTTCATGGTCAGCCTTGGGACGCTCTGGTTCCTCCTTAAGGATACTCTCTTTCAATGCCTTCAGTTTTGCTGCACACTCCGCTTTGGTCTTTGCCAGCACATTTTTCGTCCTGGGCAGACCGTCCTCATCGTAGCCGATGACATACCGCCCCTACCAGAGGCCGTCTTCCCGCTTGCGGACCATGCCGCCTCCGGATGGATGTCTCTTTCCCATGAGCTTATCCCTCCTCCCGATACATCGT
>ERZ779894.3566-NODE-3566-length-11896-cov-2.656617_pt1 | contig 11896 bp, 8 predicted proteins | sample MGYA00511587_ERZ779894 | MGnify/ENA primary metagenome ERZ779894 (study PRJEB29588, sample SAMEA2160490) | human gut metagenome | biome: human gut; feature: human-associated habitat; material: faeces | place: Denmark | collected 2008/2010 ... | reverse complement strand
ATCGACGCTGCTGAAGTGGATGTACGATCCCGCACTGACGGAAGATTACATCGAATCCACAGGCGAGCGCATCATCGGAAAGGAGCGGCTTGGATATCTGCCGCAGGAACTTCCGGAGGCGGAGAAAACGAAGACGGTGTATGAGTATTTCTATGAAAAAGAAAAGTTCTGGGATCAGACACCGAAGGATCTGGCGGTGCTGGCAAGAAAATTTGGTCTGACGGAAGAGTTTTTCTATCGGGATCAGCAGATGAGGGAGCTTTCCGGCGGCGAGAAGGTGAAAGCGCAGATGATGCGTCTTCTCATGGAGGATGCCACGGTCCTTCTGCTGGACGAGCCGTCAAATGATATTGATCTTGCGACACTGGAACTTCTGGAGAAACTGATCCGCGAATGGGAGCATATTGTTGTTTTTATTTCGCACGATGAAACGCTGATTGAAAACACGGCAAATATGGTCATTCATATTGAACAGATTGTGCGGAAGACAAAATCGAGATACACGGTTGCGAAACTTCCCTATCGGACGTATGTAGAGGAGCGCCTGCAGAATTTCGAGCGCCAGGAACAGAAGGCGCAGAGTGACAGGAGAGAGAAAGCGCTGCGCGATGAGAAATACCGAAAGGTATACCAGAGCGTGCAGAACGCCTTGAACAACTGTTCCCGTCAGGCACCGTCCGTGGCGAAAAATCTGAAGGACAAAATGCATACCGTAAAGGCGATGAACCGCAGATTTGAAAAAGAAGATGCCCGCATGACAGAAATGCCGGAGCAGGAGGAAGCGATTTACTTCCAGCTTGGAGGAGCAGAGGCAGCCATGCCTGCCGGGAAAACGGTCATCGAATACCGTCTTCTGAAACTGGAAACGCCGGATGGAGAGCGGGTTTTGGCGGAAAATATCACCTTAAAGATAAGAGGACCGGAAAAAATATGCATTGTCGGCCCGAACGGGGCAGGCAAGACAACACTGCTGAAAAAGATTGCGGCAGAGTTGAAAGCACGGGAGGATCTCCGCGTAGATTACATGCCGCAGAATTACGAGGATCAGCTGGACCTTTCCATGACGCCGGTCAATTTTCTGGACTCCACCGGGGAGAAGAGTGAGAGGACGAGGATTCGAACGTATCTCGGATCGCTGAAGTACACGGCAGACGAGATGGATCACCCCATCCGCGAACTGTCCGGCGGCCAGAAGGCAAAAGTATTGCTTCTGAAAATGAGCCTTGGCAATGCCAATGTGCTGATTCTGGATGAACCAACCCGAAACTTTTCACCCTTATCGGGACCGGTCATAAGAAAAATGCTCCGCGAATTTCCAGGCGCCATCATCAGCATTTCGCATGACAGGAAGTATATCGGGGAGGTGTGCGGGAAGGAGTATCTGCTGGAAAAAGACGGACTCAGACTGATCAGAGAAGAAAAATAAAAATATTCGATAACGAAAAATACGACGGTAGCTGGCCGTCGTATTTTTCCGTAGAGAGATTATGTTTGTTTTAAGAGAAGGTTTCGCAGCAGATTCTGTTCCGGTGAAGTTGGGAAAAATGTTAATTCTATATTGAATTAGGTAGGGAAAAATGTTAAATTAGAGTAAGAATAACCAGGGAAAAATGTGAAATAATAAAAAAGAGAAATGGAGGAAAGTCAGCATGCGTCGATTTGCAATGGATAAACTATTAGACTGGAAGAAAAAAAGTAACAGAAAACCACTGATTTTAATGGGAGCCCGGCAGGTTGGTAAAACGTGGTTAATGAAAGAATTTGGTAAGACATATTATGAAAAAACAGCCTACATTTCTTTTTACAATAATCAGAGAATGCAGGCAGTTTTCGATACGGATTTTGATATAAAACGTATTATTATGAACCTCAATATTGAATCAGGCGTAACGATCACCCCAGAGAATACATTGATTGTTCTGGATGAAATTCAAAATGCACCGAAAGCGTTAGAATCTTTGAAGTACTTTTGCGAAGAAGCACCGGAATATCATGTAATAGCAGCGGGATCGCTTCTTGGTGTGGCACTTCATGAGGGAATATCCTACCCGGTGGGAAAAGTAGATTTACTGGACTTATATCCATTCAATTTCAGAGAATTCCTGTGCGCTATGGATGAAGAAGGACTGGAAAGCGCGTTGGAAACAAAAGATTATAACTTGATTGACAATTTTTCAGATAAATATTTGTTCTGGTTAAAAAATTATTATTATACAGGCGGCATGCCAGCAGTTGTAGATGCATTTCGCTTGAATAAAGATTATGCAGAAGTACGACAGATACAGAGTGATATTGTACGGCAGTATGAGGGTGATTTTGGAAAGCATATTAAAGCAAAAGTTCTCCCAAGAATACGAATGGTATGGGATTCTATTCCGATGCAGCTGGCGAAGGAGAATAAAAAATTTTTCTTTGGACAGATAAAGAAAGGAGCCAGAAGCAGCGAATTTGAAATAGCAATTCAGTGGCTTCTGGATTGTGGATTAGTATATAAAGTCAACCGGGTAAATGAGCCTCATATGCCGCTGAAGGCGTATAAAAATATGAATGCATATAAATTATTCGTACTGGATGTAGGACTGCTCGGAGCAATGAGTGAACTGCCAGCAGAATCCATATTGGAGGGTAACGATATTTTTGTTGAATTTAAAGGCGCGCTTACAGAACAGTACGTTCTGCAGCAGTTGATTTCAGATACCCCTTATACGCCATATTATTATGGAAATGAAAAAGCAACTTTCGAGCAGGATTTTCTGATTCAGAAGGCAAAGAGTATTGTGCCGATTGAAGTAAAGGCGGAACAGAACATTCGATCCCATAGTCTTAAAACATATTGCGAAAAGTTCCAGCCGGAAGAAGCAGTTCGATTTTCAACATTGAAGTATAAAGAGCAGGAGTGGATGGTAAATATACCATTATACGCTGTTTGCAACTTATAAATTAAAACAGCTATAAATCCCACGAAAGAAGGTGATCCCCATGCCATTTAAAATCATCCGAAACGACATCACAAAAGTTCATGCCGATGCGATCGTCAACACAGCCAACCCTTAGCCAATTTACGTGAAAACGTATCAGAGGGGCGGTTACTTTAATCAAAGCCAGACGTTCCACCCGTTTTACCAGCCGGAGAAGATCAAAAAGGGAAGAACTGGACAAAATTCTCGAAGCCGACAGCATCGCTGATGACAGCACAATCCAGAATGCTTTTTACGATGCCCCGACAGTTGTCTATCTGTTTGCACCGTATACCTACCCAAACGACGCACAGGACTGCTGCGTTGCAAAATCATTTACGATCAGGCAGAATAAACCGAAAAATCCCGGGGAAATATGTGAACTTCCGGGGTTCATTTTGGATGGAAATATTCTTGCAATTTTACAACGCAGTTATTATAATAAAGACAAGTTCTGCGGTAAACTCATTTTTCGCAGAAAACGCCAGAAGCGGAGGCTGACGTTCAAAAAACAAAAAAGGAGCGTAAGAGAAATGGCAAAAATTTTAATTAGCCCTTCTAAATATTTACAGGGCGCAGGGGAAATGAAAAACATCGGAACATATGCGGCAAAATGCGGAAAGAAAGCACTGGTTCTGATCAGCCAGGGAGGCTACAGACGGATCGGAGCAATGATCGAAGAAAGCTTTGCGGGAAGCGACTGCGACGTTGTTTTTGATTATTTCAACGGCGAGTGCTGTGAGAGTGAGATCAACCGTCTGGTTGCTATCGTGAAAGAAAAAGGCTGTGATCTGGTTATCGGTGTCGGCGGAGGCAAAATTTTTGATACCGCAAAAGCAGTTGCCTACTACGCAGAAAAACCAGTATTCATCTGCCCGACCATTGCATCGACCGATGCACCGTGCAGCGCACTGTCTGTTGTATACACAGAAGAGGGTGTATTCGAGAGATACCTCTTCCTTCCGGCAAACCCGAACCTGGTTCTGATGGACACTGACATCATCGTAAAATCTCCAGTCCGCCTGACCGTAGCCGGAATGGGTGATGCACTTGCCACCTATTTTGAAGCAAGAGCCTGCCAGAGAAGCGGAGCTACTTCCTGCGCCGGTGGAAAAACAACCGAGGCAGCGATGGCACTCGCGAAACTCTGCTTTGACACTCTGATGGAAGAAGGTGTAAAAGCCAAAATCGCTCTTGAAGCCGGCGTATGCACCCCGGCAGTCGAGAAAGTCATTGAGGCCAACACCCTCCTTTCCGGAATCGGTTTTGAAAGCGCAGGCCTCGCAGGAGCCCACGCCATCCACAACGGCTTCACCGTACTCGAAGAGTGCCATCACATGTACCACGGTGAAAAAGTAGCCTTCGGAACCCTGACTCAGCTCGTCCTGGAAAACGTACCGCTCGATGAACTCGAAGACATCATCTTATGGTGTATCGAAGTCGGTCTCCCAGTCACCTTGGCTGAACTCGGTGCCGGAAACGTAACCGACGACCAGCTCATGGAAGTAGCCAAAACCGCATGCGCAGAGACCGACACCCTCCACAACATGCCATTCGAAGTAACCCCGGAGACCGTCTTCGCCGCCATTAAAGCAGCCGACGCCTACGGTAGATACTATCTCGACGAAGAAGAATAACCCGTATGAAAAAAGATCTCCTGCCAACCCCAGGAGATCTTTTTTCATACCCAAATTTAATCAATACAAAAAATAGAAGTTTCCAACTCCCTTCCTATATGTTAAAATAAACTCACCCCATTTCACAGAAAAAACATAAACCCATGCTAAAGTAAAATGGTAAAAATATCAAACATAAAAACACAACGAGATCAGGAAAAAGCACGAGCGGGCGGGCAGCCGTTTTTTTTCCGTCCGTCAAATAAAGGAGACTTTCAATCATGGACAAATTAAAAATCCTAGTAGTAGACGACGAAAGCCGCATGCGCAAACTCGTCAAAGATTTCTTAGTAAAAGCCGGATACGACGTCATCGAAGCCGGTGACGGCGAACAGGCCGTAGACACCTTCTACGCCCAGAAAGACATCGCCCTCATCATCCTCGACGTCATGATGCCCAAAATGGACGGCTGGCAGGTCTGCCGCGAAATCCGCCAGAACTCCAAAGTCCCGATCATCATGCTCACCGCCAAAAGCGAAGAACGCGATGAACTCCTCGGCTTTGACCTCGGCGTAGACGAATACATCTCAAAACCATTCTCCCCGAAAATCCTCGTCGCCCGCGTCGAAGCCATCCTGCGCCGCAGCGGCAAAACCGGCGAAGACGACGTATTAGAAGCCGGCGGCATCCGCATTGACAAAGCCGCCCACATGGCATCCATCGACGGAAAACCAATGGAGTTAAGCTATAAAGAATTCGAACTCCTCACCTACTTCCTCGAAAACCAGGGAATCGCTCTCTCCAGAGAAAAAATCCTGAACAACGTCTGGAACTACGACTACTACGGCGACGCCCGAACCATTGATACCCATGTAAAAAAACTGCGGAGCAAGCTGGGGGACAAGGGCGACATGATCAAGACCATCTGGGGCATGGGCTATAAATTCGAGGCGGACGAATCATGAACGGAACAGAAAAACAAAATGGGACTTCCATGGAGATGCCTGCAGAAGATTCCCGTGTGACAATGGGAAACCAGACGGAGAAAAAGCACCGGTTTCACTTGAAAATGCCACAAAAGGGAAGAAAACACTCTGTCAAAAAACGAATTGCCTACACTTTTATTGCGACCATGGCAGCTACCCTGCTTATCATCGGCCTGATCAATTACTTCTTTCTCGGGTTCTTTTATATCCGGGATAAAGAACACATTCTGGCAGAGAGCTTTCAGAAACTGAATGCGACAGGCGGAGACAGCGACGATATCCCTGATACCTTCGAGCAGTTCTGCGTTACCAACAACCTGAAAGTCATTATTACCGGACCGGAGCTCAGCAGCTTCGTCTATTCCAACGCAACCGACCGCCAGAGCCTCCAGACCCTGATCTTCGGCCTGATCAGCGGAAACGAGCAGGCAAATACCAAAGTCGTTGACAGCAAAGACAACTATCAGATCCAGAAATTCTACGACAGCCACGCCGATGCCGAGTATCTGCAGATCATCGGCTGGTTTGACAATGGAAACTGCTACTTTGCAAGATGCCCGCTGGAGAGCATCACGGATGCGGTCGGCCTTTCCAACCAGTTTTACCTCTTTATCGGCATTCCGATCATCATCATCGGTGCCATTGTGATCTGGATCATCACCCGCCAGATCGTCCGTCCGGTGCAGGAGCTGACCGAAATTTCGAAAAAAATGGCAGCCCTTGACTTCGATGCCCGCTACGTGAGCGGCGGAAAAGACGAGATCGGCGAGCTTGGAAACAACTTCAATGTCATGTCCGAACAGCTTGAGCAGGCGATTTCCGAGCTGAAAAGTGCGAACGTTGAGCTGCAGAAAGATATTGACAAAAAAACGCAGATTGATGAAATGCGCCGCGAGTTTCTCTCAAATGTCACACATGAGCTGAAAACCCCGATCGCTCTGATTCAGGGTTATGCGGAAGGCCTGAAAGACAACATCAATGACGATGAGGAAAGCCGCGAGTTCTACTGCGATGTCATCATCGACGAGGCGGCAAAGATGAACGAGATGGTCAAAAAACTCCTGAACCTGAACCAACTCGAGTTCGGTGAGGATCAGGTCAATATGGAACGGTTCGATCTGAACGCCGTGATTAAAGGTGTGCTGCAGTCCTCCGACATCCTGATCCGCCAGAAAGAGGCAAAAGTGCTCTTTACCGGCGGCGACCCGCTCTATGTCTGGGGCGATGAATTCAAAGTCGAGGAGGTTATCACCAACTATCTGACGAATGCCCTCAACCATCTGGACTACGACCACACGATTGAGATCAGCTGCAAAAAAGAAGGGAATGTCGTAAAGACAACCGTTTTCAATACCGGGGACCCGATCCCGGAGGAGGATCTCGACAAGGTATGGGTGAAATTCTTCAAGGTGGACAAAGCGAGAACAAGGGAATACGGCGGAAGCGGCATCGGCCTTTCCATCGTAAAAGCCATTATGGATTCCTTCCAGCAGCAGTGCGGCTGCCAGAATTACGACAACGGTGTGGCATTCTGGTTCACACTGGAGGCAGATGGAAAAACGGAAGAAGCATGATTGCAAAAAGCGTGCCAGAAAAAGGAAATACAGCCTTTTCCTGGTGCGCTTTTCTTGCATAAAGGAAAAAGATGGTGTAGAATAATAGCACAAACGGTCGAAAAGAGAGGGAGAGAAGAGATGGCGGATTCCAACAGTACAAAGAGTGCGCTTGCAGATGCAATGAAAAAATTGATGGTACGCAAGTCTTTTGCGAAAATCAGTATTTCAGATCTCTGCGAGGAATGCGGTCTGAACCGGAAAAGCTTTTATTATCATTTTAAAGATAAATACGATCTGGTAAACTGGATCTTTTATGTGGACTTTCTGACAAACATGGGCGGAAAGAACTTTGAGAATGAATGGGATGTGCTGGTGGCGGTCTGCAATATTTTCTATCAGAATAAAGCATTTTACCAGAGTGCCCTGAGGATCGAAGGGCAGAACAGTTTTAAGGATTACTTTTACGAGATGCTCGAGCCGGTCATGGCGTTTTTTGTACAGGATCTCTTTCAGGTACAGAATCAGAAACTGTTTGTAACGTTCTTCTGTGATGCCTTCCTGACCGCGGTTCTGCGCTGGTTTTCCATGGAAAGCGAGCTGGAACCGGAAACGTTTGTCGAAGAACTGAAAGAAGTGATATGCAGATCATCAGAAAAAATAGCAGCCAAAGCGGAACCAAAGAAATAAAATTCCGCTTTGGCTGTACTTTTATGCATCTGCGAGCAGTTCACGGTAAAATATATTCCGAAGAGACAACTCTTCAAAGGAAACGGTGGGCGTATCGAGTGTGCGGGCCATGTGATCCGGCAGAAGCAGCAGATACGCCGGATTGGCGGTGATAATCTGCTCAATTTTGCGGGAGTCTTCCTGCACTTCGATCGGGAAGAATGGCTGTATGGGGGTGAAGCGGTACTGTTGAACAACATCGGAAACAGCCCGGATACTTTCTTTTGAGCACGAATCATCTGCGACCAGAAAGAAAAAGACACTCTGTTCCATCTGGGAATACAGGTGGTCAAAAGAGAGCAGATAAGCGGCAGCATCTGCATCCTGATAGACTTTGTGCATACCGAACAGCGTTTTCTGACGGCGCAGGGCTTTTGCCATGGAAGCCGTTGAGGAGGCATCAATTGGAAGAGAAACCATCAGGTTCGGGCAGGATAAAAGCAGTTTCTGCTGTTTTTCGGTAAGCGGCGTATCGGAAAGAAACCAGAGAAACGCGCATTCCGGATGCGACTGGATAACGGCAAGGTAGGATTCCATATCCTCATGATGATCCATGGAGCGGAGCTGATAAGAGTAGATGCCGTATGTCAGACCGGTTCTGACCACGGATGCAAAAAACGAGGAATCGTAAGTGTCCGGGATGCGGCTGTCGAGACGGAGCTTGACAACCCAGGGAACAGCAAAGGAAAGTTCTTTCTGCTTCTGGCGCAGAATCTGCGCACCGTAGGTAAAACTGTTGTAGCCGATGTTGATGCCGAACTGACGAAGCGCTTCCGGATCGTTGCTGCGCAGCAGAAAGTCGATCGCCTGATAATACGGGCTTTCATCGTTGCGCAGAAGATCCTGAAAAATGGCAAAAATCTGATTCTGAAAGCGGCCGCGGGAAAATTGGCGGCCAAGATCGCAGAGCTTGCGGACGCTGCGTTTCGGATCTGCGTCCATCTCCACCATCGCGCGTGCAACTGTTGTGTCGATCAGTGCGCGGGTGATGTCCTGTGAATTCATAATGTGTTCCTCCGATCAAGTAAAATAAGCTGTTTTTATCATAGCAAAAAGAACACGGTAAAAACAGGGACAAAGAACAGGAATTGTCTAAAAACTCCATTCTTTAAGGAAAATTTACCAGATCTTCAGAAGAAATTTCTTTTTCTTTTGTGGAAAAAGTGGTAAAATAAAGTTAGATGGTACAAACTATCGATTCTGCCGCGCCAAAAACGCGGCGGAACCATCCGAAACGATTCCAGAAAAATAGGAAAAACGAAATGGTTTTCGAACATGGAAGATAAAAGGAGGCGTTTTGCATGAAATTTGATATGCACTGCCACACAAAAGAGGGTTCGATGGATGGAAAAGTCATGATTGAGGAGTACATCCGAACACTGAAACGAAAAGGATTTGGAGGAATGTTGGTATCCGACCACGATTCCTATGACGGATACCGCGAGTGGAAGAATGCCATCAAGGGAAGAGCACACCAGGATTTTGTGGTATTAAAAGGTGTTGAGTACGATACGTGCGACTGCGGCCACATTCTTGTGATTATGCCGTTCGGCGTAAAATTAAAAATTCTGGAGCTGCGCGGCCTGCCGGGATCGATCCTTGTCAAGATCGTCCATGCGTACGGCGGAATTTTAGGACCGGCGCATCCGTACGGCGAAAAATTTATGAGCATGATCAGCACGAATGAACGGAAGAAAAAGTATCAGCAGCGGATTGCCCAGCTTCTCCCGCAGTTCGATTTTGTTGAAATTTTCAATGCGTGTGAGAGCGCGGAGACGAACGCAAAAGCGAAACGGCTGGCGGAGAAATTCAATAAACCCGGCTTTGGCGGAAGCGATGCGCACCGGCTGAACTGCATCGGAAAAGCGTACACCGAGCTGCCGGATACCATCAGAAGTGAGGATGATCTGATCGCCTACGTAAAAACGTGCCCGCAGATCGAATGCGGCGGAGAACATTATAACGGAACGACGAAAGACCGGATCGGCCGCCTGAACATGGTGCTTGTGGATTCGTTCTATTTCTACAACAAACTTGCAAATGGCTGGCGCTGGCGGAAGCGGAGACGTGAGCTGTTTGATATCATAGAAAAAAAACTCTGATGAATGCCTGGCAAAAAAGCGTGCCGGAAACGTTTCGTTCGGCACGCTTTTTCCTGCCCTGCATTTGAATCGAAAAAGAGAGGAAACATACGTATGCTTGCAATATTTCTTGCGCCGGTCTACATACTGGCAAATGTATTTACCGCCTACTGGCTGCTGCGGTGGATGAAGGAGGTGCATCCTCTGTTCCGCCATCCGGCCGTGCTGGGTGTCATTTTGGTGCTGTATGCATTTTTTGCACTTTCCCTGCTGACGAGCTTTCTGATCAAAAGAGATCCCGTTCACCGGATTTTAAAGGTCATCAGCAACTGCTGGCTCGGCATGTATCTGTATTTTCTTGGCTTCACCGCGATTCTGGTGCTGCTGCGCTTCATTTTTGCGCATACGGCACTGACGAAAACTTGGCTGTATTCTCTGATGGGATTGAAAGCGGTCGGCCTTGGCGCGATCCTTTTTGTGACGGGAATGTGCATCTACGGAATGGTGCATGCAGTCCATATTTACACGACACGATATGAGGTTCCATCGAAAAAGGATGCACATCTGAAAATTGCGCTCGTCGCAGATCTTCATCTGGGGTACAGCATCGGCAGTCATCAGATGGAAGAGATGGTGGAAAAAATCAATGCTGAGGAGCCGGATGTCGTTGTGATTGCCGGGGATATTTTTGATAATGAGTACGATGCCATCTATGAGCCGGACCGCGTGGCGGATCTTCTGGCGGGCTTAAAGAGCCGGTACGGCACGTACGCCTGCTACGGCAACCACGATCTCGATGAGAAGATTCTCGCGGGCTTTACGTTTGAGACGAAGGAGGAGCGCATCGCCGACCGCCGGTTCGGTGAGTTTCTGGACCGCGCGAAGATTCATCTGCTGGAGGATGATGTGGTCTGTATCGATGATGCCTTTTATCTGGCGGGCCGAAAAGATCCCGACCGTATCCGCAAAACGCAGGAGACACGCGACACGCCGTCCGAACTGCTTACAGGACTGGACCAGTCGCTTCCAGTTTTTGTGATTGACCACCAGCCGTCGGAGCTGACCGAGCTGGCAGAGGCAGGCGCAGACCTTGATCTTGGCGGCCATACGCACGACGGACAGCTCTTCCCAGGCAATATCCTTACCGGCCTGATGTGGGAGAATGCCTGCGGGATGAAGAAAGTCGGAGACATGTACAGCATCGTCACTTCCGGCGTGGGTCTCTGGGGACCGCCGATGCGGATTGGAACGAAAGCGGAAGTGGTGATCATCGATTACGGAAAATAAGGGTTGACAAAACCGGAACGCAGAACTATAATACAACAAAATTACGAAACAGAGGTTATCAACGATGAACGAGATGCACAGCGTACAAATGCACAGGGACGACGATTGATAGCGCTTGTATCAAAGTGAAGACTACTATACTTCACAGGTACAGGCGCTGATTGTGTTGTACCTGTGTGGAAGATAAGGCAAAGGGAAACCACACCGGGAGAAAAAGAAATACCCCGTGTGGTTTTTCTTTGCCGCTTTTTATCCATACGGGAATGACTTTAAAATTTACATCAGAGAAGGGTTGTGATCGTATGGGACATACAGAGTATGTCCATATGGATTTTCTGCTGATTTTGCGGCGATAAAGAAAAATCAGAACAGAAAGGCAGAAAAGACTATGAAGACAGAAATGAATACCGTAAAAGTAAGAAAAACAGAGGAACTCGAAGCAGAGCAGTTAGGAGCACACATCGGCGAAATCGTGCGGCTGCATGGAAGCATTTACAAAATCCGAAAAATGAGCTCATTTGCATTTGTGCTGCTTCGGACGAAACGGCAGATGGTACAGTGCGTGTACGAGCCGGCGTATGCCCGGTTTGCATTGGAGGAATTAAAAGAAGAGGCGTGTGTCCGGTTTACCGCGGAGGTGATCCGTGAAGAGCGTTCCAGAAGCGGGTATGACCTGCATCTGTTAGA
>ERZ779894.3563-NODE-3563-length-11907-cov-9.660564_pt1 | contig 11907 bp, 7 predicted proteins | sample MGYA00511587_ERZ779894 | MGnify/ENA primary metagenome ERZ779894 (study PRJEB29588, sample SAMEA2160490) | human gut metagenome | biome: human gut; feature: human-associated habitat; material: faeces | place: Denmark | collected 2008/2010 ... | reverse complement strand
CCCGCATGAAGAAGATCACCGACGAGGTGATGGCCGACATCGACAAGGAGACCGTGGACTGGACGCTCAACTTCGACGATACGATTCCCGAACCCACGGTGCTTCCCACCAAGATTCCGCTGCTGATCGTCAACGGCGCGAGCGGTATCGCCGTCGGCATGGCCACCAACATGGCCCCGCACAACCTGAGCGAGGTCGTAGACGCCTGTTGCGCCTATATCGACAATCCCGAAATCACGGGCGAGGAGATGCTGCAGTATATCAAGGGCCCCGACTTCCCGACGGGAGGTATCATCTACGGCTACGAGGGTGTCCGCGAGGCGATGCTTACGGGCCGCGGCCGCGTTATGATGCGCGCCAAGACCGATATCGAACATACCCCCAGCGGCCGCGAGTGCATCGTCATCACCGAGATTCCCTACATGATCAACAAGGCCGAGATGATCAAGAAGATCGCCGACATGATCAACGAGAAGAAGATCGAGGGCATCTCCTATATCAACGACGAATCGGACCGCAACGGCCTTCGCATCATCATCATTCTCAAACACGACGCCGTCGCCAGCGTCGTGCTGAACACGCTCTTCAAGAATACGCCGCTGCAGACTTCGTTTGCAGTGAACAATATCGCGCTGGTGAACGGCCGTCCCCAGATGCTGCCGATGCGCGATCTGGTCAAGCATTTCGTCGATCACCGCCACGACGTGGTGGTGCGCCGTGCGCGCTTCGACCTGAAGAAGGCCGAGGAACGCCTGCATATCGTGCAGGGTCTGCTGATCGCGCAGGACAACATCGACGAGATCGTGCACATCATCCGTTCGTCGCAGACGCCCGACGCCGCCAAGCAGACGATGATCGAGCGCTTCAACCTGAGCGACATTCAGGCTTCCGCCATTATCGAGATGCGCCTGCGCGCCCTGACCGGACTCGAATACGGCAAGCTGATCGCCGAGCGCGACGAACTTACCAAGCAGATCGCCTACCTCAAGGAGGTGCTCGAAAACGTCGGCATGCAGATGCAGATCATCAAGGACGAGCTGCTCGAAATCAAGGAGAAATACGGCGACGAACGCCGCTCGGAGATCGTTTACTCTTCCGAGGAGTTCAACCCCGAAGACTTTTACGCCGACGACGACATGGTCATCACCATTTCGCACATGGGCTATATCAAGCGTACGCCGCTTGCCGAGTACCGCACGCAGAACCGCGGCGGCGTCGGCGCCAAGGGCAGCGCCACGCGCGACGAAGACTTCATCGAACATATCTACGTGGCCTCAATGCACAATACGATGCTCTTCTTCACGGAGAAGGGCCGCTGCTTCTGGCTCAAGGTGTACGAGATTCCGGAAGGCGCCCGCTCTTCGAAGGGCCGTGCCATCCAGAACGTCATCCAGATCGAACCCGACGACAAGGTCCGCGCCTACATCAACGTCAAGCGTCTGAACGACGAGGAGTACGTCAACAACAACTTCATCATCATGTGTACCAAGGACGGTACGATCAAGAAGACCAAGCTCGAAGCCTACTCGCGTCCGCGTCAGAACGGCGTGAACGCCATCGTCATCCGCGAGGGCGACCAGCTGATCGAAGCCAAGCTCACCAGCGGTCAGGCCGAGGTGATGATCGCGGCCCGCGACGGCAAGGCCATCCGCTTCAACGAGAGCACGGTGCGTCCTATCGGACGTGTCGGTGCGGGTGTCCGCGGCATCTCGATCGAGGAGAGCGACGAAGTGGTCGGCATGATATGTGTCGAACCCGATTCGAAGCAGGACGTACTGGTGCTGAGCGAGAACGGTTACGGCAAGCGTACCGATCTGGACGAATACCGCATCACCAACCGCGGCGGCAAGGGTGTGAAGACGATCAATGTAACGGAGAAAACCGGCAAACTTATCTCCATTCAGGCCGTTACGGACGACAACGACCTGATGATTATCAACCGTTCGGGACTTACCATACGTACGGCAGTGTCGCAGATCCGCCTTGCGGGCCGCGCGACGCAGGGCGTGCGTATCATCAACCTGCGCGAGGGCGACGCCATTGCTTCGGTGATGGCCGTACCGGCAGCGGGCGATGAAGACGAAGAAGTACAATCCGCAGAGGTCGCTGCAACCGGGAATGACGCCACTCCCGAAGCGGACCGTCCGGCGGAGGAGTAACGAAGAAATGACTTTAAAACATTAAAATTCAATCTGTTATGAAAAAAGTATTTTTGACGGTCCTTGCGGTGGCTCTCGTAGCAGTTACTGCCGTTCAGGCCCAGAAAGTAAACAAGTCGGCGCTTGTATCCAAGATCGAGAAGAGCGACGCCGACATCGCCGATGCGAAGAAGGGCGCCAAGGCTGCGACGTGGATCAACCGCGGCAAAGCCTTCTACAAAGCGGCTATCGAACCGACGAAGAACCTTTTCGTCAATATGGACGCCGCGATGCTCAAGCTGGCCGTCGGCGAACCCGCCTCGACCGAATCGGTGACGCTCGTCAACGTTCCCTACGAGGCTTGGGTCTATCCTTGGTTCACGGCATATATCAAGGACGGCAAGATCGCGACTTGGAGCCAGACGCAGTGGGTGATTGAAGACGCTCCCGCCAAGGCTATCGAAGCCTACAACAAGGCTTATGAAATGGACCCCAAGACGGCCGATAAGGTCAAGGAGGGTCTCAAGCAGATCAGCGACTTCTGCTCGCAGGTGGGCAACACGGGTATCGACACCGGCAATTACGCCGATGCCGCCGATGCCGCCGACGCCTATGCACTGGCTTTCGAAGCCCAGTCCAGCCCCGCTCACGGCAATCCCGAACCCGCGCTGCTCTACTATGCGGGTTATCTGCGCACGGTGGACGGCGCTGCGAACCCTGCATCGTACGTCATCGGTGCCGATTACCTGAACAAGGCGCTCGATCTGGGCTATAACGACGAGGAAGGCAATATCTACTATTACCTTTTCCACTGCTATTACGGCCAGAAGGACGCCGACAAGGCCAATGTCCTGAAAGCCAAGGATGCGCTGGTCGCCGGTATCAAGAAGTTCCCGAAGAACGAGCGCATTCTCGACGGTCTGGTGCAGCTCTATACCAATCCTGAGGATTCGGTGGGCGACCCCGCCGACTTGGTGGCGCTGATCGACGCGGCTATCGAGAGCAATCCGGAGAATGTGGACCTCTGGTTCGGCCGCGGCCGTATCTTCTTCGCGCTGAAGCAGTACGACGAAAGCATCGCATCGTTCCGGAAGGTCGTCGAACTGAAACCCGACCTCTTCGAAGGCAACTACTATCTGGGCGTGTTCTACACGATCAAGGCCGACGAGATGAACAAGGTGATGAACGAGAAGCAGTACAGCAGTCAGGCCGCTTACGATGCCGACCTGAAAGCCGCCAATGCGGTCTATATGGAGGCTATTCCGTGGTTCGAGAAGGCCCACGAGCTGAAAGCCGACGACTTCAATACGCTCGACATGCTCAAGCAGCTCTGCTTCCGTCTGCGCGACGAACCCGGCATTCAGGAGAAGTACGACAAATACTTCCCGCTCTGGAAAGCCGCCAAGGGCGAATAACCGCCGCATAACGGGCGGGACAGCCCTCCGGCAATATAGAACCACCCGGCTCGTAGTAGCCGGGTGGTTTTTGTTTGCGCTCTTTTGTCCGGCGCTTTATCCGATGCTATGTCCGGTGCGCACTCCGAATAAGGAATAGCCCTCGAACTCAGTTCGAGGGCTATTCCTTCTCCAGCTCCATCTGCCGCAGTATTCCCCGGCGGTCGAGGATAAAACGCTTCATCAGCTGGAAGTGGGAGGTCTCCTCCAGCTCGGTCGGTTCCAGTCCGCGGTCCGTGATTTCGTATATCTCGGCGCCGGGGTAGGACATGACGATCGGCGAGTGGGTGCTGATGATGAACTGCGATCCCTGCTCGGCCAGCTGCTTCATCCGGCACAGCATGTACATCTGGCGCGAGGGGGACAGTGCGGCTTCCGGCTCGTCGAAAATATAAAGTCCGTGTCCGAAGAGCCGGTGTCCGAGCAGCGCCAGAAAACTTTCGCCGTGCGACTGCTGGTGCAGCGACTTGTCGCCGTAATATTTCAGTACGCCGTCGGCGACGTTTTCGATTTCCGTCGCCACGTTGTAGAAACTCTCCGCCCGCAGGAAATAGCCGTCGCGCGGCTGGAGTCCGCGTCCCAGAACGACATGTTCGTAAAGGTCCGAATGGCTGGCGCGCGTTGCGAACCGGAAGTTCTTGGACCCTCCTTCGGGATTGAATCCCGCCTTGACGGCTATGGCTTCGAGCAGCGTCGATTTCCCCATACCGTTCTCGCCCATGATGAAGGTCACGGGCCTGCGGAATTCCAGCCGCCGGAAGTTGGCCAGCGCCGGAACGGTGTACGGATAGGTCTGCGGCGTTTCGTCCTCCTCTTTCAGGCGGACGTATTTGATGTAGAGCGAATCAGGGGTCAGTTCCATGGCGGTCAGGCTGTCGCTTTCACATAGATCGACCGCAGGCGGTGCGTCATGAAGTATTGGAGCACCCCGCGCAGGAACATGTAGAGCGTGAACGCCAGCCAGAGCGCGTTGTTGCCGATTATCGCGTAGCCGACGTAGAAGATGCCGAAGTAGGCCGCCGTGGCCCAGAACATCGAGTTGCGCATGACGCGCGTCTCGGTCGCTCCGACCATGATGCCGTCCATGATGAAGGGCATGGCGCTGGCGACCGGAATCAGGATGATCCATACGATATACTCTCCCGCCAGCTCCACGATCGTCGCGGCATTGGGCGCCGTACTGTCCACGAACAGCCCCACCAGTTCGCGCCACCAGCCGATATAGATGCCGACGAACAGCACCGACACGGCCGTGCCCCACGCGATGCAGCGGCGCAGGCAGTCGCGCAGCGCCCCTTCGTCGCGTGCGCCGATGAATCGGCCCGTCAGGGCTTCGGCGGCGTATGCGAATCCGTCGTTCATGTACGAGAAGAGCGTAAACAACTGCAGCAGCAGCGTGTTGACGGCCAGCAGCGCCGGTTCGTCCATGCGGGCCGACGCCCCCGTGAAGAAGGTGTAGACGGCCACGATGCAGAACGTGCGCAGCATGATGTCGCGGTTTACGATGAAGAAGGTCCTGAGCGGTTTCAGGTTCACCACCTCCGCCCAGTCGATTCCGGTCAGTATCCTGCGGTAGCATGCGAAGAGCAGCAGGGCGGAGAGGGCCACGCCCGTCCACTGCGCGATAACCGAGGCGTAGGCGATGCCGACGATCCCCATGTCCAGTCCGAATGCGAACCAGAGGCTGCACAGCACATGGACCACGTTGACCGTGATGGCCGTGAACATCGGTATCAGCGCGTTCTGCATTCCCGTAAACCAGCCGTTGAAGCCGAACAGCAGAATCCCCGCCGGCACGGCCCAGATGCGGGCGTAGAAGTACTCGCGCGTCATGTCGTTGCCGTTGAGTCCCCACAGGGCCAGCTCGCCCAGCGGGTATTGCAGCAGCAACATCAGCAGGCCCATTCCTCCGGCCACGAGCAGCGCCCGGACCAGCATGTTGGTGCATTCGCGGAAGTTGCCCGCGCCGAACGCCTGCGCCGTCAGTCCGCTGGTCCCCATGCGCACGAACGAGCAGTTCCAGTAGATGAAGTTGAAGATCGACACGCCGATGGCCAGCGCGCCGATCGTCGCGGCCGTGTCCGAACCCCAGTGCCCGGCGATCGCCGTCGAGACGATGCCCATGAGCGGCACGGTGATGTTCGAGACGATATTGGGGAGCGCAATGCGCAGTATTTCACGGTTCATGTTCATGGAAAGCGACGGGGGAAATACCCGGCAAACGGCGCCGGGCGTTGTTTATGGATGCAAAGATAACGCAAAAGCGGCGAATTTGTAACGGCCTGCGGCTTTTATCTCCGAATCGGGCACGCAATATGCTTTTATCCGGAAAATTCGATTAACTTTGCCGCGTAAACATTCAAACTGATTATGAAAGACTTTAAAAACGACTCGACCTCGGTGCTTACGCGTTTCGGACGCGACAAGCGTCAGCGTACCGTGACCGCTACGGCGGAGCGTGTCGAGCGTCGCCCGCGTTTGCAGCGTGATGCTGCCGATTCGGAGCAGCCGTCCGATGACCGCAAGCCCGTCAAGCGGGCGTCGTACAACCCCCACTTTACGGAGGACAACCGTCCCGCATTCGACAAACCGCGCCGCAGTTTCGGCGACGAACGTTACCGCGACGGCGACAAACCGCGCCGCTCGTTCGGCGATAAGCCCCGCGGCGAAAAACCCGCCTACGGCGACAACCGGGGTCCCAAGAAATTCGGCGACCGCAAGTTCGGCGACAAACCCTACGGAGAGCGCAAATCCGGCGACAAGCCCGCCGGCGACCGTCGGTTCGCAGACAAAAAGTCCGGTGACCGCAGGTTCGGCGACAAACCCGCCGGCGACCGTCGGTTCGCGGACAAAAAGTCCGGCGACCGCAGGTTCGGCGACAAACCCTATAAGCCCGGATTCCGGAAGCACGACGACAAGCCGGCTTCCTATCCGAAGTTCACGCCCGAAAAGCAGATCGGCGAAATGCGCCTGAACCGCTTTCTGGCCCAGTCGGGACTCTGCTCGCGCCGCGAGGCCGACGATTTCATCACGGCGGGTCTGGTGACCGTCAACGGTCAGATCGTCACCCAGCTGGGCACCAAGGTGCTGCCCACCGACGAGGTGAAATTCAACGACAGCCGTGTGCAGGGCGAAAAGAAGGTCTATCTTGTGCTCAACAAGCCCAAGGGCTATGTGACTTCGCTCGACGATCCGCATGCGGGCAAAACCGTCATGGAGCTGGTGCAGGGCGCCTGCACGGAACGCATCTACCCGGTGGGGCGTCTCGACAAGAACAGTCTCGGACTGCTGCTGTTCACCAACGACGGCGATTTGACCAAGCAGCTCACGCATCCGGCCTTCCGGAAGAAGAAAATCTATCAGGTGTCGCTCGACAAACCCCTGACGCGCGCCGACATGGACCGCATCGCTGAGGGCATTACGCTCGAAGACGGCGAGATTTTCGCCGATGAGATCTCCTATGTCAAGGACAACAAGCAGGAGGTCGGCATCGAGATCCATTCGGGCCGCAACCGCATCGTGCGCCGTATTTTCGAGTTCCTCGGCTATACCGTCACCAAGCTCGACCGCGTCTATTATGCGGGTCTGACGAAAAAGAACCTCAAGCGCGGTGCATGGCGTTTCCTCTCCCGCGAGGAGGTCGAACGGCTCAAGTCCGGCCAGTACGAATAACGGAAAAGGGTGATTCGCAAGAATCACCCTTTTTCATTCAATGCGTGTCCCGGTACCAGCTCGTCTGCTTGTTCTCCTCGACGTATTTGTCCGACGGTTCGCTGAACGACACTCCCGAATAGTAGGCGACGGGGTTCATCCGGCCGTTGTACGCCGAGTAGAATCCCGGTGTGCTGAGCCGTGCGGCTTTGGGAAACGCCTTGTCCAGCTGCGCTTTGAAATCCTCTTTCAGCCCCGCGTCGCCGCAGGCCAGTTCGACCCAGTGGCCCAGATCGTAGAATATGTGCGAAGACATTCCCTCGTAGCTTTGCAGTTCCTCGGCATAAGACTTTTTCGGCGCTGCGTTGATGCGCCGCATGACCTCCTTCATACCCTCCATTTCCGACATCACGGCCAGCGAAATGCAGCCCGATTGGGTCGTCGCGTCGTTCATGTAGAAGTTCCAGAACGCTTCGCACACCTTTGTCAGATCGCGGGTTTTGCCGCCGTCGGTGAAGAACCACGGCATCGCCCGCTCGTAGGGGAATCCCTCTCCCATGATTTCGCAGGGCGCGGCAATCACGTAGTCCGTGCATTCGCGCAGGTCGTAAAGCGTCTCGATATTGGCCATGAAGCAGGCGTCGAAAAGCAGGTAGTCGGTCCTGTAATTCTGGGCCTTGACCGCCGCCGCGAAGTCCGTAATGTCGATCGACCGCCCCGTGTCGCCGAACGAACGGGTCGTCAGCGCCCCCGGCGCCGGGGTCCATAAATCCTCCAGCTCCTTCGACATCCGGGCCGAGTAGCTGAGCGCTCCCTGATTCGCGGGCACCCACGCCTTGCCGTGACAGCCGACGATGATCCCGTAATGCTGCGCCGGGGCGAATGCCTCCACGTCGGCCAGCATGCGCTGTACGCATGCGGGATCGGCCGCCGCGAAATCGTCGTAGCTTTTCAGCAGCGCGAATGCGGCCGCCTGCTTTTCGGCGTTGAAATACGCCTCGTACATTTCGGCCTGCGAGTGCGCGTTGGGCTGATAGCAGACCAATACGCGGCCGTCGCCCGGAACGTTCGCATCGACGGCTTTCAGGACGCCGTCGATATTCTGCTTGTAGAATTTCAGCAAATCCCGTCCCGGCATGTAGAGCAGCATGGTCTGCGTCGCCGTCGCCGGACTCTGCGACACGGTGACGCTGCACTGCGCGCCTCCTGCGTTCAGAGTCAGCGCGACCGTTCCCAGCTTGACGCGGCTGCGGCCCGGATTCCCGTCCGACGCCGTCACCGTTACCGTCGTCTCTCCCCGGCCGCCTGCGGCCGGGGAGATGCCGAATCCGCCGCCCGTGGTGGTCAGCGTCCACGGTCCGGTCGCCGTCACGGTGAACGCCGCTGCCGATCCGGCCGTGCTGCGCAGCACCGCTTCTTCCTGTGAGCTCGTTATTTCCGCCGGCTCCCGCTCCTTTTCGCAGCCGGTGAAAACCGCCAGCGCCAGCAGCAGGCACAATGCGCGCCGGATTATTTGTACGTACGGGGTTTGAGGTTGTTGAACTGCCATGTGCGGTCGCGTTTATAGGTATAACCTTCGGGTTTGTTCCAGTATATGCGTCCGAAGTCGTAGTAGAGTCCCTTGCGCTTCTTGCCCTCCACCGTGTAGGGTACGGTCAGCGGGATGAACTCCACCGTTCGGCTGATGATGCGGCTCTTGTCGTACGAAAGCCCTTCGGTGGCCATCACGTCGAGCGCGTGGTCGAACATCAGGATATGGCGCGGCGTTTTCTGCGTCAGCGCGTCTCCCGACTCCCGGATCGCCCGGATGACGCCCTGCATCCGGTTGTAGTACATCTTTTCCTGCAGTTTGTTGCCCAGCGCGCCGTGGGCGTAGGCCATCAGGTTGAGGATCTTGGGGCTGAACGGATCGCGGGCCAGCGCATCCTCGCCCGTGTAGAGCATTGCTTCGAGCGTCTCGACGGCCGGTTTGTCGGGATCGAGTCCCGAAGCCATCAACAGCAGCTTGTCCAGATCGGGATTCGAGTCCAGCGGTTTGTAGCTCTCCTGATAGGCGTAGCCGTAATAGAGGTAGTGGTAATCCTCGTCGGTCAGCGTTTCGTCGCCGGCGTTGTAGCGCATCATCAGCGACGGATAGTAGAACGGCGACTCGGCGTCCATCGTCTTGTTCTGAATATCCTCCTCGTCGGGAACCTTCGCCGCGGCCAGCGCCGGAAGCAGAAGCAGTAACAGCAGTAAGTTTTTCATATCCGTGTTTTAGTCCGTATTTTAGACACTAACGCGGAATCAGCGCAAATCGTATTCCGCAATCAGCCGGCTGAACTTTTCGCGCAGCGCCTGCGAACCCTCGACCAGCGGCAGCCGCATCGTGGGGCCGATTTTGCCCATCATCGAGAGCGCGCATTTCGCACCCACGGGATTCCCCTCCTCGAAGAGCGCGTGCACCGCTTCGTCGAGCGCCCTGTACTCCTCTTCGGCGCGGTCGAAATCGCCCTGCTTGGCATGACCGACGCACTGCATGAAACGTTTGGGAAATACGTTCGCCGCCACCGAAATCACGCCTTCGCCGCCGCGGCGCATCAGGTCGAGCGTCATGCCGTCGTCGCCCGACAGCACCAGAAACCCTTCGGGGCGGTTGTCGAGGATGCGCTGCATCTGCTCGATGTCGCCCGACGCCTCCTTGATGCCGATGACGTTCTTCATGTCGCGCGCCAGCCGCAGCGTGGTCTCGGCGGTCATGTTCACGCCCGACCGGCCCGGTATGTTGTAGAGTATCACGGGCAGGGGCGAATGCTCCGATACGGTGCGGAAATGCTGGTAAAGTCCCTCCTGCGAGGGTTTGTTGTAATAGGGCGTCACGCTCAGGATGGCGTCCGCGCCCCGCAGGTCGAATTCGCGGAGCTGGTCCAGCACCTCCGACGTCGAGTTTCCGCCGCAGCCCATCACCAGCGGCACGCGGCCTGCGATATGGTTGGTGATGAACATGGCGATCACCGCGCGTTCGGGCATGTAGAGCGTCGGGGTTTCGGCCGTGGTGCCGAGCGCCACGATGTAATCCACGCCGCCCTCTATTACGTAATCTATCATGCGCGCCAATGCCTGATAATCGACGCGTCCGTCCGATGTGAAGGGGGTTATCATCGCGACCCCCACGCCTGTCAGTTTCTCTCTTATCATCGTATTCCGGTTTTGTTCGTAGTTTCTTTTCCTGCGGCCGTCTTCCGCGATCCGGCGCTTACGCCGTTCCCGCCGCCGCGTTTCCTGCTTCTGCTATTGTGTTTCCTGCTTCTGCCGCAGCGTCTTCGTTTGCCGCCCTGCGTTTTAGCCTTCTTTCGGCATTGCGTCTCCTGCCTTCACTGCCGTGTTTCCATTTCCGCCGCCGCGGCGTCTTCTGTTCCCGCCGTTGTCGTCTCTTCCGTTCCCGCTGCCGTTTCTTCGTACCGGCGGGGACGGCCTATCCGGTTGCGCCTGCCGCTAAAACAGCTCCGGCTCGGCCGCATCCTTGTGCGCCTCGCTTCCTTCCGTCCGCTTTTCCGCCGCATTTGCGGCGGGTATTTCGTCGCTGCCGATCATGGCGATAAAATCCTCTTCGGAGATGATCTTCACGCCCAGCTTCTCGGCTTTCTTGAGCTTCGCCGGACCCATATTCTCGCCTGCCACGATGTAATCGACGTTCGCCGATACGGCCGCGAGGTTCCTGCCGCCGTGTATTTCGATCAGCTCTTTCAGCTCGTCGCGGCTGTGGTTCGAGAATTTGCCCGATATCACGAAACTCTTTCCCGCGAGCGACTCCGACGCCAGTTCGCGCGCTTCGGCTTCGAACTTCACGCCCGCGTCGCGCAGGCGGCGGATGATGGCGAGGTTCTTCTCGTCGGCGAAGTATTCGATGATCGCGTCGGCGATGCGTCCGCCCACTTCGTCGGCTTCGGTCAACTCCTCGCGCGTGGCTTTCATCACCGCGTCGAGCGACCGGAAGTGTTCCGCGAGGTATTTGGCCGTGGTTTCGCCCACGAAGCGGATTCCCAGCCCGAACAGCACGCGCCTGAAGGGCACTTCGACCGATCCCCGGATGCTCCGGATGATGTTGTCGGCCGACTTCTCGCCCAGCCGCGGCAGACACGCCAGCTGCGGAGCCTGCAGGTCGTACAGGTCGGCCACGTCGCGCACCAGCCCGTTTTCGTAAAGCAGCTCGACGGTCTCTTCGCCCAGCCCCTCGATGTCCATCGCCTTGCGGCGGATGAAGTGGATGATGCGTCCGATGATCTGCGGACGGCATCCGCCCTGATTGGGACAGTAGTGCTTCGCCTCGCCTTCGTATTTGACCAGCGGCGTGCCGCATTCGGGACATACCGTGATGTACTCGAACGGCCTGCTGTCTGCCGGCCGCTGCGAAAGCTCCACGCCCGTGATCTTGGGAATGATTTCGCCGCCTTTCTCGACGTATACCATGTCGCCCGGACGTATGTCCAGCAGGGCCATCTGTTCGGCGTTGTGCAGCGTCGCCCGGCGTACCGTCGTGCCGGCCAGCAGCACCGGTTCGAGGTTGGCCACGGGCGTTATGGCTCCCGTGCGTCCCACCTGAAAGGCCACGCTGTCCAACCGCGTCAAAGCCTGCTCGGCCTTGAACTTGTAGGCCACGGCCCATTTCGGGGCCTTGGCCGTGA
>ERZ779894.3561-NODE-3561-length-11910-cov-6.198229_pt1 | contig 11910 bp, 9 predicted proteins | sample MGYA00511587_ERZ779894 | MGnify/ENA primary metagenome ERZ779894 (study PRJEB29588, sample SAMEA2160490) | human gut metagenome | biome: human gut; feature: human-associated habitat; material: faeces | place: Denmark | collected 2008/2010 ... | reverse complement strand
TCGTCCAGGATCAGCACCTTGCAGTTTGCGGAAACAGCCTTTGCAATTTCCACCATCTGCATCTGTGCGATGCTCAACGTACCCAGCTTTGCGTGGGACTTGATATCCAGCTTCAGCTTTTTCAGCAGTTCATCGGTATCTTTGTACATTTTGGCGTGATCCACCACTGTAACAGGGCCGTACTTTTTGGTGGGGTAGCGGCCCAGCCAGATGTTCTCGGCCACAGTACGTGCCGGGATCGGCTGCAGTTCCTGATGCACCATGGCAATGCCGCGGTTCAGTGCATCCAGAGGGGTGGTGATGGTAACTTTTTCGCCCTCGTATTCAATTTCGCCCTCGTCCATCTTGTAAATGCCGAACATGCATTTCATCAGGGTGGACTTACCGGCGCCGTTTTCACCCATCAGCGCCATGACCTTACCGGGGCGAAGCTCCAACTGGGCGTGATCCAGCGCTTTGACGCCGGGGAAGGTCTTGACCACGCCTTTCATTACCAGACGGTATTCTGACATTCCGCAGAGCCTCCTTGTCGTTTATTATAAGACCGCAGAAAAACCTTTTTTTCAAAACAAGGCGCGTGCGCGGAGAATATTTCTCGCACGCACGCGCTTTATAGCTTTGTTCAAGCCGTCAAGGTCCACTGCGCACCTTGCATTGTTTCAGGAAAACTTTGGTCTTACTTCACGTACTCGGAAGCGTTGTCCTTGGTCACCTTCACATAGTCGACCCAGTAGTACTGCTCGACCTTGGAGCCTTCAACGTACAGCTTGGTAGCCTCAGCAGCTGCGGTAGCCTGACCCACGTCGTCGTTCAGCACGGTACCGGTCATGTTGCCATCCAGAACGTCCTGAACAGCCTCAGCCAGTGCATCGACACCAACCAGATAGATGTCCTTGCCGACGGTGCGGTTAGCCTGCTGGATGGACTGCAGAGCGCCCAGTGCCATTGCGTCGTTGTTGCAGAAGACAACTTCGATCTTGTCGCCGTACTGAGACAGAGCGTTTGCAACGTCCTGCTGAGCGGTGGTCTGATCCCAGTTGTCCAGGTACTCGTACAGGCACTCAACTTCCTTGCCTGCATCGGTCAGGGCCTTGATGGAGTACTCGGTGCGGTACTGAGCATCGATGTTCTCGGGGTCGCCCTTGCACATAATGTAGGTGATCTTGCCATCGCCGTTGATATCGCCCTGAGTCTCGGTCTCCAGGATCAGCTCGCCCTGATAAGTACCGGACTGACGTGCGTCAGCACCAACGTAGCAGCACTTGTCTGCGTAGGAGTCCAGAACGCTCTTGTCGGGCTCACGGTTGATGAAGACGATGGGAGTCTCAGAGGGCTTGATGGTATCAACGATGGTCTGAGCGGAAGTGGTCTGGACGGGGTTGATGACCAGGACGTCCACGCCCTGCTGCAGGAAGGTGTTGATCTGCTCGGTCTGGGTGTTCTGGTCGTTCTTGCCGTCCATGATGGTGACGGAGTAGCCCATGTCCTTCAGGTACTCTTCCAGATCGGTGCGGTACAGGGTCATGAAGTTATCAGCAAACTGATAGATGCAGACGCCGACGTTAGCAGAGCCGGAAGCAGCAGCTGCGGTAGAAGAAGCAGCGGTAGAAGCTGCAGTAGAGGAAGCAGCAGTAGAAGCGGAAGAACCGCCGCAGGCAGCCAGAGAGAGCGCCATGCTGGCAGCCATTACAAAAGCGAGAAACTTTTTCATGGTTTTGATCTCCTTAGGTTGTTTTCAATTGCGCAGCAGGGCGGTTCCCTGCCGCTTTGCTTTCAGTATACCGCATTTGCGCTGTTAATTCAATGACAAAACGGCGTAAAAAACATTACAAAAGCATAACAAAGCGCAGCCTCCTGCCTCTCTCGGCGAGGGAGGTACCCCGCAGGGGCGGGACCCTCTCACAGAGGGGGCCAAGTGGGGGGTTACGGCAGGCGGTTCACCGTGACGTTCGGGGTTTCCGGCAGCGTATCCAGATCCGAGTAGGCATCCATCTTCAGGACGCTGGTGCGCAGATCCTCATACAGCGTGCGGTAGTCGTCCTGCGTGAAGCTGTCAAACCGCCAGGGCGCCCCGGCCACCAGCGCGACTTCGCCGTTCGTGAAGCCGGCCTTCTCGGTTTGGCCGCCGGTCTGGCCATTCCAGGTGCCCGCCGCAAAGAAGGTGTACAGCTGACGCTGCACGGCAGCGTTGTAGCACTTGATGGCGCTGCCCAGCACACGGTCCCCCAGCTCTGTGTTGTCGTAATCCGTCGTGATCGCCTTGCCGCCGGTCTGGTTGACGGCGTCGGACACACCCTTGTACAGGTTGCCGCCGCTGACCATAATAAGCGACGTACCGTTATTATACCAGTCGATCGTCCGCTGGGTAATGGCGTCGTTATTCTCATAGGTATCGGTGAACCAGGTCTGCAGGGTGACATACTCGCCCTGCAGCTCGGCAGCGGCCTCCGCGCCCTGCAGAAAGCCGGTGCAGTACCGCACAATGCCCGGTATTTCCCGCGCGCCGATGAAGCCGAGCGTGGTGTAGCCATCGGTCACAGCGGCGTACCCGGCCAGATACCCGGCCTGTTCCTCCTGAAAAAGGACGCAATGGACAAGGCTGGCCGTATTGTAAGCGCTATAGTCGTCGCTGTGGGGCTCGCTGTCAAACAGCAGGTAGTGGACGTCAGGGTAGTTTTCCTGCATGCGGTAGAGCGCCGCGCCCATGGTGTCGCCGCGGCAGACCACGAGCTTTGCGCCGCTCTCGGCGGCAGCGCGCAGGGCGGCCTCGGCCTCGTCTGCGGTGTTGCCCGCGGCAGTCTGGGCGTCGGCGGTATAGCCGTACGTGTTGGCGAACGTCTGTATGCCCTGCCACAGCATGGCATCCTCGCCGGATTCCGTGCCGCCGGGGCCGGTCACCAGCACGACGGACTCTCCGCCGGGCAGTGTGGCCGCCGGGTCATCGGGCTGGTAGACAAAGGTCGCGTCGTTCGTCGGGGCGGTTACAGTGTGCTGCTCCTGTGCGGTGCTGGCAGCCTCCGTATCCTTGCAGGCGGTCAGCCCTGCCAGCAGCGCCAGCGTCAGAAGCAGTGCTAAGAATTTCTTCATGTGGTAAGGGAACTCCTTTGGTTTTCTGAAAAAGCCTCCCCTTGCGGGGAGGTGGCCCCGCAGGGCCGGAGGGGTGGGCGGGAGACTCCGCGTAAATCGTGCGGCACCCAGCCACCCCTCACCCGCTGCGGCGGGAGCTCCCCTCAAGGGGAGCCAAAGAAAGTAATTTTACTCCAGATTTGCCGGGCCGAAGCCGTAGGGCAGCAGGTCGCCGAGGGTCGTGACGATGTAATCGTCCTCACTCCTGGCCATGATGACGGTCAATTCGGGGCCGCCGAACTCATAGAGCGCCTGACGGCAAACACCGCACGGGCCGGTGACGAGGGTGTTCGTCTCCCCCACCTTGCTGCCGACGATGGCGATGGCGTCAAACTCGCGCACACCCTCGCTGACGGCCTTGAACAGAGCCGTGCGCTCGGCGCAGTTCGTGGGGGTGTAGCTCGCGTTCTCAATATTGCAGCCCCGGAACACCTGTCCGTTTTTGCCGCGCAGCGCCGCGCCCACGTGGAAGTGGGAGTACGGTACATAGGCGAATTTCTGCGCGGCGAACGCCTCGCGGATGAGCGCCTGAATCTCAGCCTTTTCCATGCTCACTTCTCCAGAAATGCGTCAACGCCCAGCGCGACCTTCATCATGGCGGTGAAGCTGGTCTGGCGCTGCTCGGCAGTCGTGATCTCCGGCGAAACAAAGCTGTCGGAGATCGTCAGCAGGCAGGCGGCGCGCTTGCCCAGGACTCTGGCGTTGTGGAACAGCGCAAAGCTCTCCATCTCGACGGCCAGGCAGCCCTTTTCGTCGCGCAGTTTTTCCCAGTAGGTCGGTTTCTCGTCGCTGGGCTGGCGGTAGAACACGTCGGAGGAATGGATGTTGCCCTCGATCAGCGGAATACCGGCAGCCTTGGCGCTGGCGCGCAGGGCATCGTTCAGCGCGGCGCTCGGGGTCTGGATGTCGTCGGTGTCGCCGCTCTGGGTCACGGCGTAGTTGCTCTCGGAGTAGGCACCCGTGGCCAGCACCACGTCAAACAGTTTTGCCTTGTCGGTGTAGGAGCCGGCGGAGCCGATGCGGATGATGTTCTCGACGCCGTACTGGGTGTACAGCTCGTAGGAATAGATGCCGATGGACGGCATGCCCATGCCGCTGCCCATCACGCTGATGGGGCAGCCCTGATAGGTGCCGGTGTAGCCGTACATACCGCGGACGTCGGTGACAAGGCGCGGGTCCTCGAGGAAGGTCTCGGCAATGAATTTGGCGCGCAGCGGGTCGCCGGGCATCAGGACGGTCTTGGCGAAATCGCCGTTTTCGGCGCGGTTATGAGGGGTAGACATAAAAGCACTCTCCTTTATTTTGCAATATTGGTAGATACAGTATACCACACTTTCGCCGTTTGTGGTAAACTAAAAGCAAGAAATTTTGTGAAAGAGGCATTTTATCATGCAGATACCCCATCACTGCACCCTTTGCCCCCGGGCCTGTGGGGCGGACCGCGCCGCAGGGCAGCCCGGCTTTTGCGGGGCAGACAACACCCTGCGCGTGGCCCGCGCCGCCCTGCACCACTGGGAGGAGCCGTGCCTGAGCGGCGACCCGAACGCCGAAACCGGGAGCGGCACGGTATTTTTCAGCGGCTGCACGCTGCGCTGCCGCTATTGCCAGAATTACCCGATCAGTCAGGGCGAGGTCGGCAAGGCGATTTCTGTGGAGCGGCTGACCGAGATTTTTATGAATTTGCAGAACGGCGGGGCGAAAAATGTAAACCTCGTCACGGCATCGCAGTATCTGCCGTGGGTCACTGCCGCGCTGGATGCCGCGCGGGCACAGGGCTTTTCCCTGCCCGTCGTCTACAACACGGGCGGGTATGAGACGGTGGATGCCGTCAGGGCGCTGGCCGGGTATGTGGACATCTGGCTGGCGGATTACAAGTACGCGGACGGTGCGCTGGCAGCGGAGCTTTCCGCCGCGCGGGACTACCCTGCCGTGGCGGACGCAGCGCTGCGGCAGATGCTTTTGCAGACCGGCGCACCGGTGTACGACGCGGACGGGTATTTGCAGAAGGGCGTCATTGTGCGGCATCTGGCCCTGCCCGGCCACGTGGCAGACAGCAAGGCCGTGCTGCGGCGGCTGGCAGCGCTGCGGGAGGAAACGGGCATAGAATTTATCCCCAGCTTAATGAGCCAGTTTACACCCTTTTATAAGGCGGCAGAGCACGGCCTCGGGCGGCGCATCACGACCTATGAGTACCGGCAGGTCATCGACGAGGCCGTGCGGCTGGGACTGACCGACGGGTATATGCAGGAAAAGAGCAGTGCCCGGGAGGAGTATACACCGCCGTTTGATTTGGAGGGTGTGTAAGCTCACCCAAAAGCCTCCTCCGCTTGCGGGGGAGGTGGCCCGAAGGGCCGGAGGGAGAGAAGCTGCCGGGAAAATCCCTTTTCAGGGTTGACGGTGGTTCCTTTAAATCGCGCCGCTCGACGCGCCGATGGTGCCGTAGGACTGGTAGATGGGCACGATGACCGCGGCTACGACGCCGCCGACCACGAGACCCATAACAACGATCATAACGGGCTCCAGCAGCGTGACAAGGCGCTTGGTCGCCATCTCGGCCTCATAGTCGAGTGTCTCGCTGATGGTCGCCAGCAGGCTGTCCAGCTTGCCGGTCTCCTCGCCGACAGCGACGGAGGAGGAGAGCTTCACTTCAAAACCGTCGATGCCCGCAATCGCCTCCGACAGGCTGTGGCCTGCGCGGATGCTGTCCAGCGCGTCACCGAACTGGCTCTCGATCCAGCGGTTGCCGATGGCGTCGCGTGCCGCGGCCAGGGTCGTGATGATGGGCACGCCGCTGCCGTACAGGTTGGACAGCGTGCTGGCAAAGCGCGCCGTGCAGATCTTGCGGTTCAGCACGCCGACCACCGGCGCGTGCAGGATGAAGCGGTCCCACTGGCGGCGGACCTTCGGCTGCGCCAGCAGGAGCTTGCCGCCAAAGACGATGAGCGCCGCCACGACGAGCAGCACCGGCCAGTTGGCACCGACAAAGTCGCTGACGTCAAACAGCAGCTGGGTCAGGAACGGCAGGGTCTCCATCTGGTCAAACATCGGTTTGAACTGCGGCAGAACAAAGGTCATCAAAATCGCAATAACGCCGACGATCAGCACGGACAGGATAATGGGGTACATCATGCTGTTGCCGACCTGCTGGTTCATCTTGTGCTCGCGCTCATAGTAGGTCGCCATGCGGGCGCAGGCGTGGTCGATGCTGCCGGTGCCCTCGGCGCTGCGGATCATGGCCAGCAGCAGGGTGGGGAACGCGGGTGCGCAGGACTCCATCGCATCGGACAGCGGCACGCCCTTGCGCAGCTCGCTCAGGATGGCCTCGTACAGGGCCTTCTGGCGGGCGTCGATGGTGCGCTCGTCCGCCATGATGCGGAACGCACGCACCAGCGGCACACCGGCAGTCAGCAGGGTGCCCAGGTTGCGGCAGAAATCCGCCAGCACGGCGGTTTTCAGCGGGCGGAACGTCGCGTGGGCCTTCTGGGCCTCCTGCGCGTCGGTCATGTACAGGCCGTCATTGCGCAGCTTGGCGTAGAGCGCCTCCTCGCTGGGGGCCTCAAGCAGTCCGCGGACGGTCTTGCCCTTCTCATTGGTGGCAGTATAACGAAAACGTGGCATGAGGGAGATTCCTCCGAAAACAGGTTAAAAACTTTCAGATTGTCGAAAAACTCTTGTAGGGGCGAGCATTGCTCGCCCGCGCCCGCTTGCTTTGTAAGACAACTGTCCCGGAAAAAACGTTGCTGCGGTAAGTTGACGGGCGACCAATGGTCGCCCCTACACACGCAATAAGGCAAGAATGCAATTTTTTGACGGTCTGAACATCACAAAAACGCGCAGTACCATTCCAAAACGGGCTCGCCAAACAGCATCGCGATCACGATGCCCGCACACAGAAACGGGCCGAAGGCGAAGTGGTCCTTCTTCCCTGCCTTTTTGGCGGCCAACAGGTATATGCCGTATATACCGCCAAAAACAATGCCGAAAAACATCGCCAGCAGCGTATTCTGCCAGCCCAGGAACAGCCCGGCGGCTGCCATCAGCTTGATGTCGCCGCCGCCGAACGCGCCGTCGATGACAAGGCAGAGCAGAAACATCGGCACACTGACGCAGAGCGCACCGATGACGTGCGGCAGCCAGTCGGCAGGGGAGAGCAGCACGCTCACCGCGCCGCAGACCGCCAGTGCCAGATTCAGCCGGTCCGGGATGGTCTGCGTCTCGGCATCAATGAGCGAAACGCTCAGCAAGATCCCGCAGACCGCCAGCGCCAGCAGCGCGGCCCAGCTCATGCCGAACAGCCCGCCCGGCAGGGCGTAGGCGGCGCCGTACCGCCAAGTGCAGCCCAGCGCCAGCACGCCGCCCAGAAGCTCCACCAGCAGGTACCGCGCCGGAATGTGCGCACCGCAGTGGCGGCACCGCCCGCGCAAGAATAACCAGCTGAACACAGGCACTAAGTCCGGCGCACCCAGCGTGTGGCCGCACTGCGGGCATACGCTGCGGCCCTTCAGCGGGTCCATGCCCCGCGGCAGCCGCCACGCGACGACGTTCATAAAGCTGAACAGCGCCGCGCCCAGCAGAAAACGAATGAGTCCCAACAGAAGCTCAAGCAGCAGCATGGCCCACCCCCGCGCCGTATTGCAGCCGGTCCTCCGCGCGGAAAACGCGGTAACCGCTGTCGGCATCATAGATGGCGTACATGCCGTTCTCCTGATACAGGAGCCGCTGCACGGTGTAGCCGTTCGGGTCGATCTGCAAAAGCGTCACTGTGCCGGGCAGTGAGCCCAGCGTGCGGATTTCCTCGGCGATGCCGTCCGCAAAGCCGTCCGCGCTTGTCTGGTCGGCGAACGTCTGCCCGGCGGAGTAGCACTGGGCAGACACGGCACTGGCCGCCAGCCGCGCAGCCTTGACCTGAGCCAGGGCCTCCCGCGCACGGGCCTGATAGCGCAGCTCCGCCGCGCCGGTCACAATAGTATACAGGACAGCGCCCAGCGCCAGCAGTACGGCGAGCTTTTCCGCAAGCGCAGCTTTGGCCCAGCGTTCCCCGGTATGGCGCAGCCATGCGCCCAGTCGTGCTGCCAGCATTGTTACACATCCTCTACCATATAATAACACGCTATTTAGTATACCGTGCCGGACCTGTATTTGCAAGGAATTTCGCGAAAAAAAACTCTGTTTTTTTTTCAAAGATAACGGAAATTATGGCGAAATCGTGCACAACCTGCCGCTGACCTACTATATTTGGTATAAATTTGCTGAAATCTCGCGGAGTTTCTTGCGAAAACGTCACATTCCGAGTATAATACCAATATATATAATCTGATATTGTGTCTAATTGTAACCTTTCACCGGAGAAACGACGGGAGCATCTATGGTGCAGTACAATAAAAATATAAAAAACAAAAAGAAAGGCTTTACGCTGGTGGAGTTGATGGTCGTTCTGGCTATCACGGCCATTCTGGCGGCGCTGGTCGGCGGCGGGCTGATCGCCTACACGCGGCTGGCCCGGTTTGAAAAGAACGAGGCCAACGCCCGCACACTGTTCCAGACGGCGCAGATCTCCCTGACCTGGATGGAGACGGCGGGGGAGCTGGATGCGTTCCGCGATAAGGTGACGAAAAGCGGCAGCATGGGTCAGCACTTTGCCGAGGGTCTGACTGATGCGAACGGAAAATCTCTCGATGGGCGCACCCAGAAAGACTTGAACACCTATATCGCGGCACTATACTATGACAAGACCGGCGCAGCGGACGGCAACCATAACGCGCTGGTCAAGGAGCTGCTAGGCGATTACATCTACGACGCCTCGCTGCTGAATGCCTCGATCTGCGTTGAAATCGACATTCAAAGCGGGCAGGTCTACTCGGTCTTTTACGACACAAATTCCAGCAAACTGCGCTTTAATGAAGCCGATGCCACAAATATTTATGACCGCAGCTATGACCACCGCCGCAATGACAGCCTTGTCGGCTACTACTCTGCCGAGGACCGCGTCAACGTTGTGCAGCTGGTGCAGACGAAGCTGAAGGTCAAGAATCCCCGCCTGACGAACGGCGAGACGCTGACCCTGAGCTGGAGCGGCAACTCCAGCCTCGGCGATCTGGACACCTCCTACACGGCCACGGCCTACGATGCTGCAAAGGAAAAGCAGCTGTTTACTATTACCATTCAACGAGATGTCAACGGTACGGCGGGCGATGACAAACAGGTCATCACCAAGATGCCTGTTACCATTTACCACTACAGCAACACGGGCGAAAAGACGAGCGAGACGAAAGAACTCTACTTCCCGTTAAGCTACAACAAGGGCAGCTTTGTGCTGACGCTGGACGCCATGGCGGACGCGGCCCTACTGCGTGCCAGTGAGAACAGCGCTGACGTTGCTGCCACGAGCCTGTACAGCATCACCCGCCTGCTGAACGACCCGCAGGACATCTACATTGCCATGCGCGCCGAGCCGCGGGAGAGTTATAAAGATATTTATACCGCCAGCAGCGAGGTGTGGACTCCTACCGATGAAAACACCCTGCTGGCCAAGGGCGGCACGGCGGTCACGGCAGACCTGAAATATTTCCGCCATCTGTACAACCTGCGCTGGTCTGCCGACTGGGACATCACCGACAAGGGCACCTACATGCTGACCCCCCAGGCCAGCAACAGCACCGGCCTGAACTGGACGGGCGGCGGCGTCACGGTCTACTGCGCGTCGGGTGATCAGTACCCGGCGGCCAAGGTGCCGTCCCTCAATGACCCTGTCGCCTGGCCGACGATCCCGGAGCTGGGTGAAAAAATCGTACTTACGAGCAAAACAACGGGCCTTGCCAACAACAAGACGACCCGTGTGCCCATCCTCAATCTGCAATTGAGCAGCAAGTCCGTTGCAAAAACCGGCAGGGCAGAGAAGGACGAGCTGGCCGACCACTATGTCGGCCTTATCGGCGAGAACAAGGGCAAAATTTCTTACATCACACTGCGCGACCCGGACATTCAGGTCAACGTCAAGACCGAGACCGTCGCCGCCGATACGCTGCCGAAGGCAGACCAGCTCAAGCTGACCGCGACCAAATTCGTCACGGCGCTGGCGAAGGAAGACGAGAACTGGCGCGATGTGCGCGCCGTCGGCGCACTCTGCGGCGTCAACACCGGCACGCTGGAAAACTGCGCCCTGACCCGCGGCACGAACTCCTCGACGAGTGCGCTGGTGGCCGCGGCGCTGGCGTTTAACAACACTACCACCGCAACGCAGCGCAAAGCGCAGACGCTGGACGCTGACAGCAAAAGCTATACCTATTATACAGACGAGCCGCGCGGCATTGGCGGTCTCGTCGGCGTTGCCATACCCGAAACGGATTCCGTCATGCAGAATCTGACCGTTGCGTCGGACGTGACGGTAGCGGGTCTGCTTGTGGACAAGGACACGCAATCCGTTGCAGAGACCACAGCGGCAGACCAGCAGGCCGAGAAGGCCCGCTACGCTGCCGCGGCAGCCGAGCCGAATGACAAGAACTCCCTCTGGCGCAGCGTCGGCGTGGGCGGCGTGTTCGGCACGGTGGACGCTGCCCAGATGAAAACAGACAGTAAAACGAACATCGTCAACAACGGCCTTGTCACCGGCAACGGCTTTACGGGCGGCATCGTCGGCAACCTGTTTACGACAGACACAGGTACCGGTGCGCCTGTGCTGACGGGCCTGAGGAACAACGGCACGGTCAGCGCGGGCGCCAACTATAAGGGCGATACCGCGGGCGATGCGCGCAGCCTGGTGCTGGGGCAGTTCTTCGGCGGCATTGCGGGCTACGGCAGGGGCGTGACCCTGCAAGGCTGCGAAAGCGTGACCCGCAGCGACCTGACCGAGACCCAGCTCAAGGAGCAGGTCGAGGCGGGCTTTGACAAAAAAACCGGCACATTGACCGACGCCAGCCCCCTCAAGGGCGATTTCGTCGGCGGCCTTGTCGGCTACGGCAAGGAAATTGTGCTGAACGGCTGCAAGACCGGCAAGGGCTACGTGCTCGGCAGCCGGTTTGTGGGCGGTCTGGCCGGTGGCTTTACCGGCAGCGGCATACAAAAGAACGATACGAACAGCAGTGACGTCTTTGGCAACCGCTACGTCGGCGGCATCGTGTCGGTCAACGGCAGCAACAGCAAAATCAGCGGCATGACCAATACGGGTCTGGTCGCGGCCTTTGGAAAGAACGCGGCCTACGTCGGCGGCATCGTCGGCGTCAATGATGCCGACTGGGGTGGCAGTGATGACAAGACTGCCAAAGCCACCGTGCAGAACTGCGCCAACCGTATGTCCGGCGACAACGCCACCGACACCCGCCGCATCAACCTGTTAAAGGAGCTGAGCATCTCCGCGGGCGGCTACGCCGACTACGTCGGCGGCATCGCGGGCTGCAACGGCAAAAACGGCGTTGTTACGTGGGATACAAGCACCCCGACGCTGGGTGCCATCCTGTACGGCAACAACTACGTAGGCGGCGTGGCCGGTTATAACGATGTAAATGCGAAAATCTCCAACACCTCCGGCCGGAACCTGACCATCAGCGGCCAGATCGTGGCGGCGGGTAAGGCTGTCGGCGGCATGATCGGCCTGAACTGTGCCTCCACGCTGCCCTCCGCCACTGTGACGGTCAGCCGCGTGGCGGGTCAGCAGCTTGTCGGCGGCGTCATCGGCGCCAACCTGCCGGTGGGCAGCTTCACCGTGGCGGACGGCGGCGCGCTTAAAACAGATGTGGCCTCGGGCCGCGTCGAGGCCGACGCCGTCGCGGGCGGCATCATCGGCTAAAA
>ERZ779894.3546-NODE-3546-length-11953-cov-4.034291_pt1 | contig 11953 bp, 11 predicted proteins | sample MGYA00511587_ERZ779894 | MGnify/ENA primary metagenome ERZ779894 (study PRJEB29588, sample SAMEA2160490) | human gut metagenome | biome: human gut; feature: human-associated habitat; material: faeces | place: Denmark | collected 2008/2010 ... | reverse complement strand
ATAATAATTCCGTTATTATAAATTTCAAGGGTAAGTTCCAAAACCTCCTCTGGCACAGATAATGTACGAAGACAAAGGCAGAAAGGAGGTGAAGATATGAACAGAAAGATAATTAAAAGCGCTCTAGTGGTGCTAGATGCGCTTTTAAAAATAATTATCATTTGTTTATAGGGAACGAAGAACGGGTTGGATGTAAACGGCATTCCAATCCGTTTCCCTATATATTCATTATAACTCTTTTTTCTATTTTGTCAATCTTTAGAGTGCGCGGATTATTGACTTGATGTTTTCGTCTGTAATCTTTATCAGCGCAATTGTTTTAGCTGTGTCGTCCAAGCTGTTCAGAGATTTTAATACTTCAGCCGTTTTTAAAATGATTGTTTGGTTGTTGCATTTTAGAAGTTCGCGTATTGCAATTACATCGTCTGCAAATTCCAGTGCTGTATATACAAAAGGGCTGTTTTCATTAAGCTCTGCATTAACAAACTTCTTTAATTCTTTTTTATTCACATTATGCAAAAGTTTTTTGATATCACAAACTTCTTTTTTAGTGTCTTTTTCCTCATCAAAAAGGTATTCGTCGTTTTCTGTAAGAGTATCAAACTTTTCAATCGCATTCAGAAGGACAACAGCGCTTTTGCTGTCGTCAAAATTTGTGATAATTTTTTCAAAAACCTCGTAAATCTCATAATCAAAAACTGATGAAATCGGCAAAATTTCACCAATTCCGTTTATTATGTTGTTGAGAATTAAGAGCCCGTCGGTATAATTATTTTCTAATATAGTGAAAATACTTGTTAAATAAGGGATTTCGCCGGCAATGTTCTCTGCTGCTGCGGAATTTTTCATAGCATCAATTATTGAAGGCAAAGCTTTTTCATCCCCGTATGAGACAAGAAATTTCACAGCCGACAACTTCTCAAATTCATCATCGGAATTTAGCCTTTCAATAGCATTATTAAATGAAACTTCGTCTTTCATAGCACCGAGCGCCGCTGCGCAATTTGAATTCAAAAATTCGTCTTCTGTTTTGGAGTTTTTCCTCAAAAGCTCGATGGCCAAAGGGTCTTGAATATATGTAAAAAATTTTGCGCAGTAAGTTTTTTCATCATTTGAACCGGATTCAAAAATTTCAAGCATTCTGTCAGTCAAATCCTCATCCGCGTATTTAACAAGCGTTGAAATTATGACTTCCTCATAAGACGGCGAATAGATTTTTAAAAACGAAAGTATGTTTTTGTAATTGGTTTCGTCAATTGCGTTTGCAATCCTTTCACAAACATTTTGCTTGACAAAATCAAAAAGGAAATCGTCTTTTGCAACGAGTGCCTTAAACATTTCAACGTCAGCCGTATTCACAAGATGGCAGGCCGCGGCCTCAAAATCCTGTTTATTTTTGCCCGTAAGTTTTTTTATTAAATCTTCAACCATTTTTCCGCCTGCAAAATGCTAGTCAAGATAGAACACAGTAATAACTTTGTGTCCTTCTTCAGCGTATTGAACCGCATTGTGTAGAGTTTTGCTTGTATGAGAAAGGAAGCAGATTAACTGGTTGCAATCGTCGATAATTTCACGGTTGCAGACACGAGAAGCGTCAGCAAGCGTCATCATAGCGCGATCAGCGTGTTCAACGATATTCGGAACACCGATTAACTGATCTTGAACGTCGCTGGGCTGCTGGCAGATGGTTTGCGGCAAGATAACCTTTAATTTATCGGGATTAGCCTTCATAGCGCCTCTGATTGCGGCTGCATTTGTACCTGAAGAACCGCCGGATGTAATGATAGTGTTGCCCTGTCTAACAAGCGCTGTTGCAAGTGTTTCAATCATCTGCTGGTGTGTAATCGGTAAATTGCGGCTGCCGATAATCGCAATTTTTTTAGCAGACTGTCTTATTGTCGCAAGTTCCTGGGCTAATTCGTCAACTGTATGCGGTGAATCCGCGCTTACACTGTCCATATCATCCAACGGAACCATAATTGACGGCTGTTCATTATTTTTGTTTTCATCAGAACTCATTACAATATTTTCTTTGTCTGCCATTTTTCCTACTTTCTTCTAATAAAATTGCAATAAATATTTTTTTCAAGTATGCTGATTATAACACAAAAAAATAATTTTGGGAATAGGCAACATGGAAAATATATTGGAAAATCTTAATAAGGAGCAGAGAGAAGCTGTAGAAACCATTAAAGGCCCGCTTTTAATACTGGCAGGTGCTGGCAGCGGCAAAACCAAAGTCTTAACAACACGCATTGCGTACCTGGTGCAAAGCGGTGTGCGTCCGAAAGACATTCTGGCCGTAACCTTTACGAACAAAGCCGCAAAGGAAATGAAAGAACGTCTTGGCAAAATTCTTGGCGAAAACACTGTTAAATACATGTGGGTCGGAACTTTCCACGGAATTTGCGGAAGAATTCTTCGCGAAAACATCGACAACTACAACTTCCAGTCAGGCAAAAAACTAGATAAAAACTTTACAATCTACGATGAAACAGATTCAAATGCAGTAATCAAGCAGGCTGTGAAAAAACTCAATTTAGACGACAAAATCTATGCACCAAAGCTTGTTAAATCAATTATTTCCAATGCAAAAAACAAAATGCAGGACGCATATACTTATGCAACTTTTGCACGCGACTTCAAATCCCAAAAAATCGCCGCAATTTATGAAGAATACGAAAACACCCTCAATAACAACAATGCAATTGACTTTGACGACATGCTGATGCTGACCGTTAAGCTATTAGAACAAAATGCAAAAGTGCGTGAATATTATTACAACAGATTTCAGCATATTCTGGTCGACGAGTATCAGGATACAAACCTTGCGCAGTATCGTTTGGTAAAAATGTTATATACCAATAATCTTGAAGAACTTCCTCCCGAACGTTCGCTTTGCGTTGTGGGTGATGTTGACCAATCGATTTATAGCTGGCGCGGTGCTGATTACACGATTATTTTGAACTTCCAAAAAGACTTCAAAAACACAAAAGTTATCAAGCTTGAACAAAATTACCGCTCGACCGCAAATATTTTGAACGTTGCAAACGCGATTATCGAAAACAACACCGAACGCGTTGATAAAGTCCTTTACTCAAACAAAGGCGAAGGTGAAAAAATAGATTACTTTGAGGCGCAGGACGAGGCGGACGAGGCAAACTTTATTGTCAGCAAAATCAAACAGAATTCCGGCGGCGATTACAACCGTTACGCAATTCTTTACCGCACAAACTCGCAATCCCGTGCGCTTGAAGAAGCCTGCATGGCAGCGGCTGTGCCCTACAGAATTTACGGCGGCCTCAAATTCTACGATCGCAAAGAAATTAAAGACATAATCGCGTATCTTCGATTGATTTACAACACGGATGACAGCCAGAGTTTCCGCCGAATCGTGAATGTTCCAAAACGCGCAATCGGAGACACAACAGTTAAAAATCTTCAGGAATACGCGGACAAACTAGACATTTCGCTTTTTGATGCCGCGCAAAGAATTGATGAAAACAACGACATTCCGCCCCGAACGCGCTCGAAAATTAAAGATTTTGCGGAGTTGATTTTGAAGTTCAAAGACGCCCTGAAAAGTTACTCTTTGCAGGAGTTTGTAACCCTTGTAATCGAAAAAACAGGCTACCTTGCCGAATTGCAGGCGCAAAACACCCCCGAAAGCGAAGCGGATATTGAAAACTTGCAGGAACTTGTTAACGTTGCAGGCGAATACGAACCTGAAGACATGGATAACATTCTTGGTGAATTCTTACAGCAAGTTGCGCTTGTATCGGACACTGACAACCTTGACAATATAGCAAACAACGTTACCTTAATGACGCTTCACGCTGCAAAAGGTCTGGAATTCCCGGTTGTATTTCTTGCCGGCTGCGACGAGGGGATTTTCCCGCACCAGAGAACGCTTAACGTGCCTTCTGAAATGGAAGAAGAGCGCCGTTTGATGTATGTCGGGGTTACTCGTGCAGAGGAAAAGCTTTATCTAACATCCGCAAAACGCCGTCAGATGTGGGGTGAATACAAATATTACAACCCGTCGAGATTTTTGGAAGAAATTCCGCGCCAGCTTCTTGAAACAACTTCTTTTGAAGGTTCAACAAGCGGCTCTTCAACTTTCCAAAACGCGGTTTCAAAAGCACGCACCGGCGAATCTAAATACAATTACGCGGCCGCTCAAGCCGACAGTTACGGTTACATAAAGCCTTCAACTGGTTTTGGTAAAGGTTTTGTGGCGCCTCAGAACAGAAATAAAGTTCAGCAAAGTCAGCCGCAAAGAAGCCCAAGCCGAACGATTTTGGTGAAAAATAAGGTTAACAAAGCACGCGACGAGGAAAAAGTAAAAGAATTTTTTAAAGACAATGCTATTAAAAGAATGCTTGAAGAACGCAACAAGCAGCGCATTGAGCAAGAGCAAAAAGCGCATGAAAAACTTGAACGTGAACAGAGCACGCCGGTTGTGGAATACATTTTTTCTGAAGGTGAAAGAGTTTTCCACGACAAGTTTGGAATAGGCCACATAAAAGAGGTTACGCAAATCGGCGAAAGCATGATGTACACAATAGACTTCGGCAAGCAAGGCATTAAAGCCATGGACGCGGCTTATGCAAAACTCAAAAAGTTCTAACCCTATCGCCTCCCTTTGGCAAGGGAGGCATAATTTACTTAAACCTTCGCATCATTTTGAGGGCTTTGTTCATGGCGTGCTTGCCCATTTTGGGGTTTAGGCCGCCGGGCATTTTGCCATGTGTCGGCATTCCGCTGCCCATCTTACCAAGCATGCCCTTCATATCATGCATGCCTTTCATCATCATGCGCATTTGCTCAAATTGTTTTATGTAGCCGTTAACTTCCGAAAGCTCCATACCGGCGCCTTTTGCAATACGTTTTTTGCGGCTTGTGTTCATAATCTCCGGTTTGTTGCGTTCCTCGGGCGTCATTGACGAAATGAATACTTCCATTCGTTTAAACTGTTTTTCGCCTTCGTGTGAAATCTTGTCGCGGTCGTCTTTTCCGATTTTTAACCCCGGTATCATGCCCAGAAGATTTCCCATTGAGCCGAACATTTTCATCTGCTTTTGAAGCCCCAGAAAATCGTTGTATGAAAACTCTGCTTTTGCCATTTTGGCTTCTAACTCGAGCGCCTGCTTTTCATCAAAAACTTCTTGCGCGCGTTCAACAAGCGACACAATGTCTCCCATGCCAAGAATTCTTGTTGCCATGCGTTCAGGGTAGAAGTCTTCCAGCGCGTGGAGCTTTTCGCCTGTGCCTGTAAGCTTAATCGGTTTTCCCGTACAGTAAGAGACACTTAATGCAGAGCCGCCGCGGCTGTCACCGTCAAGTTTTGTCAAGACAAGGCCGCTAAGACCAAGCTGTGCATCGAAATTTTCTGCAACATTAACAGCTTCCTGGCCTGTCATTGCGTCTATTACGAGAAGCTTTTCATCCGGATTGAAAACTCTGTCAATCAATAGAAGTTCTGCCATCATGTCCGTGTCTATTTGCAAACGTCCGGCTGTATCGATAATTAGCACATTAAATCCATTGTTTTTTGCGTGTTCAATGGCTTTTTGGACAATGCCTTGAACGTCTTTAGAATCCGGAATGGTGAAGACTTCTGTTTCAATTTCTTTCCCGAGGGTTTGCAGTTGCGTGATTGCAGCAGGACGATAAATGTCGCAGGCTACAAGAAGCGGATTTTTGCCTTCTTTTTTCAATTTAACCGCAAGTTTTGCGCTGGATGTTGTTTTACCTGAACCTTGGAGCCCAAGCATCATTATCAGTGAAGGATGACTGTTAAGCTCAAGCGGCTTACGTTCTTTGCCCAAAAGTTCTACAAGCTCATCGTGGACTATCTTCACAAGCTGCTGCGAGGCATCGACTCCGGCAACAATATTTGCCCCTTCGGCTTTTTCACGGATGTTTGAGATGAAAGACTTTACAACGCGCAAATTTACGTCGGCTTCAAGGAGTGCACGTCTGATTTCGCGCAAAGCTTCGTGCATATTCTCTTGCGTAAGTTCTTTATCTTTTGTCCCGCTTATTATACTTTGTAATCTGTCGCTTAAACTATCAAACATTTTTATCCCTTTACAATCTGTGTTATTAATCAGATTATAGCATAAAAAACGAAAGATTAATCGGCATCATTGTTTTCTTTTTGCGGGTATGCTGAAGTTTTGCCGGCAGCTCTGTCGCGCCATCTTTGGTGGCATTCGGTCAATTGTTCCGGCGTTTTGTAAGAAGGTATCGGCTTTTCTACTGGCGGGTAGAATTCGTGATAAAGACCTATAGCCAATTCTTTAAAACCTCTTCCTACTTCTTTCCAGTTAGTCGGCCCGTAAAAATATATGTCATCGCCCATGATACCTGAGACCGGCGGGGGGGAAAAATTGTCATAAGTTCTTTGTTTTTCTATTTCAGCGAGCATGTCATCGTATTCTTCGAGCTGGTCATATCTTTCTCTGCTCATTCCGGAATCCATGAAGTTATAGTTCTCTGCATAATCAGAATCTTTATCGTTATTCTTAAATAAAAATTGATCTTCTTCTTCGTCGCTGCCAAGAGTTATGTTATTGCTTTTGAAAGTAATATTATTTTTGTAAGTATTTGTATTTTGTATTGGTCTATATGTGTTGAATGAAACTCGCATGTCAGCCCCTTTTTTGTCTTTTTTCATGCAATTTAAACATGAAAAACATTTTTTTGTGCTATTTTTGTAATAAAAAATTTACATTATTTTACATAGTTTAAAATTGAAACATCATAAAAATGAATGATTTCATTTTAGAGGTGCTTTGCTAATATAAAACCATACTCCTTAGAGACTAAGATACACATATCCCTAATCAACAGCTATGCACCTCATGTACATAGCTTTTTTTTTGTGCTACGCACGTAGATATCTGCGTAGATAGTTGAGTGCAAGTCCAGTTCCCGTTGAGGGTGCTACGCACGTAGGAATCTGCGTAAACACCAGATCGCAAGTCCACTTCCCGTTGAGGGGGCTACGCACAGGAACCCTGCTAATCTTATGGCCGTCGTGTCGGAAGGTAGGATTGCGGGTAGTTGTAATCCTCTTTGAAACCTAAATGGCGGTACATTTTTAAGGCTTGAAAATTGTTTGTTTCAGTGCAGGTGTTAACTTCAAGTATATGTTTTTCACCGCTGTCGACCCATTCAATAAGCTTGTCTACTGAACGTTTCAGCATATGCTTTGAAAGCCCGCGGCCTTGATGTTCTTTTTTTATTGCGACAATAGGAATATTTGCAATCTGTCCGCCGGTAAGGTTCATGAAACAAAATCCTATCGGTATTCCGCTGCAAAGAAGTACACTCGTTGCTTCGGGCAAAAATTCCGCGTATATATCTTTTGTAATTTTTTCTAAAATGTCTGCTGTGCCTTCAAGTGTTTTAAAACGCGGATCAAAAAGCGCATCTGCACTTGTATCAAAGGCTTCTCTCACTACCTGAACAGCGTAATCAAAGTATTCATCAGACCAAGGCTGAAGCGTGTAGCAGCTATTTAATTCAGCCAGTTCTGTAAGGTTTAATATTTCCCTAGAATTTGTCCCATTCATCATAAATCTCAAAACTGCTATCCCTACAAATTTAAATCCAAAGCGCGCAAGTTCGCCGATTAGTGTTTTTTGCGCACCAAGCATGGGATAGCAGACGATTTTTTGTCTGCGGTCGTTTCGCGTAAGGCTTAGGAATTCTTCGATTAAAAGTTTGCTGCGATTAAGCATGTTTTCCATTTTCATCGAATGAATAATATTCAGCTCAACGGCCTCGGAAATCGCTGTTGTGTACACCAAAAATGCACAGGGAACATCATCTTCTTTTAAAATTATGCAATTGATTAAATCCTTTTCAACAGCGTCGATAAAACCGTTATAATCAAGCGGTTCAAGCTCAAATTTGTATTCTATGACAGCTCTTGTTCTGAAATCATTATATACAGCCGCAAAACTTTTGTAGTCATCACTTTCTAACAATTTTGCTTCATATGTAGTTTCAGTCATTATAAATCCTCTGTTTTACAGCAAATGCTGCATTTTCTCCTTCTTCGTTCTCATATATTTTTCATTATAAGAATTTATTTCAGGAGTTAATTTTACAATATCATTTACGGTTAATCCATAGCCCTTTAGGGCAATAATTTTTTTTGGATTGTTTGTAATGAGATTGAATTTTGTGTACCCTAAATCGCGAATAATCTGGGCGCCCACGCCGTAATCACGCAAATCAGGCTTGAAACCTAAAGATAAATTAGCTTCAACAGTATCTTGTCCTTCTTCTTGGAGCTTGTAGGCTTTAATTTTGTTAACTATGCCGATACCGCGGCCTTCGTGGCCTTTCATGTAGACAAGTGCGCCGACGCCGTAATCTTCAATCATGCGTAAAGCTCCGTGAAGCTGTGAATTGCAATCACATTTGAGGCTGTGGAAAATATCGCCGGTCAGGCATTCACTGTGAACGCGTACAAGAGGAATTTTGCCGCTTCCGTCGTCTTTTACGAGGGCGACATGCTCCTGGCCTGTTAAGTGATTTACGTAACCATAGATTTTAAAGGTGCCGAATTTTGTTGGAAGATTAGCCTCCGCTTCGCGTGTAACGAGCTTTTCAGACTTTAAGCGGTATGCGATAAGCTCTGCAACAGTTATAAATTTAATGCCGTGTTTGTCCGCAAAAGCCCTTAATTCATCGCGTTTAGCCATATGACCGTCAGCGCCCATGATTTCGCACATAGGGCCTGCGGGGATGTGGCCTGCGAGTTTTGCAAGATCAACAACGGCTTCAGTGTGTCCGGTGCGGGTTAAAACCCCGCCTTTGCGCGCGACACAAGGGAAAAGATGGCCCGGCCGCCGTAAATCAGAAGGTACAGCATCGGGAGCAAGCGCGACTTCAATGGTCTTTGCTCTGTCAAATGCTGAAATTCCGGTTGTTACGCCATACTTTTCGTCAGCGTCAATGCTCACGGTGAAAGCTGTTTTCATAGATTCAGTGTTCTGCTCGACCATTTGCGAGAGGTTTAGCTTTTCGGCTATTTCAGGGGCAATTGCAAGACAGATTAAGCCTTTCGCGTTTTCAGCCATAAACTTTATGACTTCCGGCGTAACAGCTTGCCCTGAACAGATTAAATCGCCTTCATTTTCGCGGTCTTCGTCGTCAGCGACTATAATCATTTTACCGTTTTTGAAATCTTCTATTGCGTCTTCAATTTTGTCAAACTTAAAATCTTCCATCATAAAAATCCGTTCTCTTTTAAAAAGTCTTCTGTAATATTATTATCTTTTGTTGATAGAAATTTTTCAATATATCGCCCGAGAATATCGGTTTCAATATTTACAAAATCACCGGGTTTAAGGTTTTTTAGGGTTGTATTTTCGAGCGTATGCGGGATAATCGCTATGCCGAAAGAATTTCCGTCATCCTTAGCGACGGTCAAACTTACGCCGTCGATTGCGATAGAACCCTTGTAAACAACATACTTTATAAGGGCTTTGGGCAATTCAAAGGTGGAATTACCGAGATACCTTGCCGTACCGTCGACGTGGCCTTGAACGATGTGTCCGCCCATGCGTGTTGAAGGTGTAAGCGCGCGTTCAAGATTTACTTGGGTGCCGGGTTTGAAGCCTTTTGTAATTTCAAGTGTTTCGCGGCTAACGTTTGCGGAAAAAGAATTTTCACTCATAGAAACGACTGTCTGGCAGCAGCCGTCGATTGCAATGCTGTCGCCGATTTTGGTATTTTCTAAGACTTGAGCGCATTCGACGATAAGGTTTTTGCCGTCAAACGATTTAATAAATCCGATTTCTTCTACAATCCCTGTGAACATAGTTTTATTTTAGCATAAAATTATTTTTTAAGAGAATTAACTATTTCAAGTATTTCGTTAAGGGTATGATTAATATTTGCGGTAGTGGAGTCAATGTATTTGAGGAAGTTTTCAATTTTTTTCTTTTCTTGGGGACTGTAATTCTTGTAAACCGCGTGGGAATTTTTAATATTCTCAACAGCGTTGAGCGTAAGCTGAAACCGCAATGCTGACTGCATAAAATGAATTGAACTTTCACGCAAAAAATCGTAAATATCATTAATTTCTTTTTTCAAACAGAGCCTCCTTTTTATACATTATTGAGAAATATCAATGACTTTGTATTTATCATATTGCATAATATCAACAATGCAATACGATGAACTTGGAAAATTTATAAAACTTAAAAGACAAAGCATTGGTCTATCTCTTAATAAGTTTGCAAATGCTGCGGGCATTGACCCGGCTATTCTTTCTCGTATTGAAAATCTTAAACAGGGCATCAAAATCAGCGTAATATATGATATTTCGACAGTCTTCGGTCAAACCCCAGCCCAATTTTTAGCGGAATTTGAAAATTTTCATCTTGTTTAGCAAGTGCAAAGTTGTCTGTAAAATCGTAAATGTTTATTTTAAAGTTTTTATTCATCATAAATTCCGTACTATTTGTCAGTTCCAATAATCCAAGTTTATCATTAAAATAAAAACGTGCCAAATAGTACGTTAATAAAAGTTTACAATAATATTAAAAAATATAGATTGGATAAAAAGCTGTCTCAAAACAGATTAGCTGAATTAACGAATATTTCAGTCGATTATATATCCTTAATTGAAAATGGAAAAAGAACACCAAGTTTGAAAAGACTTATTGCGATTGCTGATGTTTTAGGAATTGAAGCATATAAGTTACTTATGTAATTCATTGTATGAATGAGTGCGGACTTACATTTGAAAAGTTGTTTCAGGCGTACTTGGACTGCCGCAGGCACAAGCGCGGTACAATTAATGCGCTTCAGTTTGAGTTTAACTTGGAAGAAAATCTTTTTAAATTATATGAAGAGTTGGCGGACGGCAGTTATAAAATAGGGCGCAGTATCTGCTTTGTGGTTGTCTATCCAAAGCCCCGCGAAGTCTGGGCGGCAGACTTTCGCGACAGAATTGTGCACCATTTGGTATATAACGAAATTAAAACAAGATTTTATAATCGTTTTATAAAAGATACATATAGTTGTATTCCGGACAGAGGCACATCCAATGCCGTAAAAAGTGTCCGGCGTTACGCTCAGGATATTACACAGGATTACAAAAAGCAGGCTTATTTTTTAAAGGCGGATATTAAAAATTTTTTTGTAAGTATTGATAAAGGAATTCTTTACGAAGAAATCAAGCGATATGTTGATGAAAAGTGGCTTTTGGATTTAATAAAAGAGATCGTTTACAATGATGTGAAAGAGAATGTTTGCGTAAAGTCTTCTGATTATAAATTCAAACTTTTGCCGGAATATAAAAGCTTATGGCATACTCCAAACGAGAGGGGGCTTCCGATAGGGAATTTAACGAGCCAATTTTTCAGTAATGTTTATTTGAATGTTCTTGACCAGTACGTGAAGCAACATTTGAAATGCAAATATTACTGCCGGTACGTGGATGATTTTATAATAATGCACGAGAGCCCAAAGTACTTGTCGGATATTCATAAAGAGCTTACGATTTTTTTGAAAGACCGGCTTGCCTTAGAGCTTCACCAGCATAAAAAACTTATAAACAAACTGGATAAAGGCGTAGACTTTGTCGGGTTTATGGTAAAGCCTCACAGGATTATACTAAGGCAGAGAACCATTAAAAGGATTTTTAAAATCATACGCGAGCAAAAGAATAATGATAAATGGTTTTATGAAAAGGAATTGGAAAGATTTGTTTGTACAATAAACAGTTATTTAGGAATGCTCAGGCAGACAAACGGGTATAATTTAAGGAGAGAAATCTGCGCAAACTCGATTAATCTTTTTATAAAATGCGATGAGGAGTTTACTAAGTTAATTGTTGCTTAGAGGTATGATATAAATATATTGCAAAATCATCATCAGTTTTAATTTTGTCAATCAAAATTTTTTTTATTTCAAATATATT
>ERZ779894.3543-NODE-3543-length-11973-cov-2.704061_pt1 | contig 11973 bp, 7 predicted proteins | sample MGYA00511587_ERZ779894 | MGnify/ENA primary metagenome ERZ779894 (study PRJEB29588, sample SAMEA2160490) | human gut metagenome | biome: human gut; feature: human-associated habitat; material: faeces | place: Denmark | collected 2008/2010 ... | reverse complement strand
TGTTAGCCGATATTCCATTCCAGATCAAATAAAACCAGATTGCGCGGCATTGTTTTGTGTTCCTCTCGTTACTTTAAAATAAACTTCTCCACAGCCTCGGCCACACCGTCGTGGTCGTTGTCGGCGGCAGTCACATAGTCGGCCACGGCCTTGGCCCAGTTGGGGCGCAGGAAGGCGAGGTTTCCCGGCTCGCCGAAGTTCATCTTCACGGCGGTGAACTTGCCATCGAAGCTTATGCCCTCGAAGCCTGCGGCCTTCATCAGATTGTGCAGCTTCTGCGGGAGATTGGCGCTCTCCGGGCCGGTGCGCATGTCTGAAAAGTATACTTTGGATGCGGTCATGTTATGTCCTCCTTTACATATAAGCGGGGGTGGCTGTGAAAGTAAAGTTGAATAATTCTATCACGGAATCGCCCATGCCGCAACAGCCCAAATGCCGTGCGCCGCAAATCCGGCGCAAAGCGTAACTTTCGGGCGGCGACAAATTATAGACTTTTTCCCGGCGCTGTCCACAATATGTAGTGATATTGCAACCTTGTTTTCTATTTTGTAACTATTATGTCTAGTTTGTAACCTTATGTATCTGAATTTTTGCTTGAATCTTACCGAATTAAACATTATCATGTAGTTACGAAATAATATTATGTAACCTAGGAGATGCAAGCGATGTACAAAGCCAGACACGCCAAACCTACAAGACATCGTGTGACACTGCCGATGCTTGTACTTATAGCTGCGCTGTGCGTCGCCATACTCATTTTCCCGACGACTGCCTCAGGCATGGACACCACGCCGGACGCAATCTCCGGCTCCAGGCTCAACCTGGCGCAGGTATCCGGGAACGAGACGTACAGCGTTGTCCCCTCCGCCCAGCACGGCGGCAGCGTGACGCCCACAGTTTCCGACGCTATAGCAGGTAAGACCGTCACTTTCACCGTGGAGCCCGACAAGGGCTTTGAAACCGCGTCCGTCTCCGCAATCACGTTGCCCGCCAGGTCGTAGGTCAGGCGCTGCTCCGCGCCGTTGGCATAGGTCACCTTCTCCAGCAGGCTTTCCGCCGTGTAGGCAAACCGCGTCTCGTTCCCCAGCGGGTCCGTCTCGCCCGTCAGGTTGCCCAGCGCGTCATAGGTGTACGCGGTTTCCGCCCCATCCGGCGCGGTCTGCTTCACCAGCCGCCCCAGCAGGTCGTATTCGTACCGCGTCACCCGGTCCCCCTGCGTGACGCTGAGCGCCACCGAAAGCTGATCGCGCAGGGCTGTGTTGGCGCGTACCAGAGAGGTCAGGGCCGCCTGAGGATGGCAAGCCTGCAAAAAGTCGAACAGCGTGGGCCGGGCGTTTCCGGGCAGCGGATCTGCCTGATGGGGAAAAGGCGGCTGTCCGGGCAAAGCGGGCGGATCGGACGCGGCGGGATTCGCGGGCGTGAGCAAGGATTCGAGCTTGTCCAATTCCGCCTGCAAGGTTTCCTCGGCTGCGTCTTCAGGCAGGCCGAGCAGCTGTTTCAGCCGATTGAGCGCATTCATGGCTGTCTCCGGTTGAGGGGTGTCGGATGGAGGGAAATCCTCGGTCGCGGCGACGGCGCCAAGCCCGTCAAGCGCGGGAACATTGGTCAGGGCCGCGCCTTTCAGTTCCAGTACGTCGCCGCTTTGGGGGTTGAAGGAGAACACCGGGGAAATGAAACGGTATTCGTCCTGTTCGATGAAAGCCTTGGCGCCTTCCGTCCACCGGATCGACGCGAACAGCCCCTGCCCCGGCTCGTACCGGAGCGACTCGATCCAGCCTGCGGCCGGAGCGGGCTGCCCGTTGTGGCGGGCGTTGAGGCTCTGGTGCTCATAGTCGACGGCCAGAGGCGTCTCGCGCCGCCTCCATTGGTCGAGCACATGTTCCGCGCCGGGACCGGAGAGGTTCCATGCGTTGAGGTTTCCTCCCGTGAGCGTGCCGGGCCTGCCGTCGCGCGCGGCGAACGCGCCGTCGGGCAGAAGCCGGATCTCCGGGAAAGGCCGGCGGAGCGAATCCGCCACCGCGGACAACAAAAGGGGATGTAGGGGTGATTGCTTCATGAGCTGCACCCTACGCGGCATTGCGCCGCAAGAAAGATTGAACGATGTCAGCGGGTGGAAGAAGCAAGGAGCGGAAAGGATCTGGCGTGGAACAGGCCGACCCTAAAGGGAAAAACGGCAAAAGGGCTACGAGGGGGCACCCTGCGGCACACCGTAGAAAGAAGAGGGCGGCAATTTGGTGAAAAACAAAGCTTATGCGATAAAAACAATCGAAATCGTAAAAAATTTTCCGCACAAACTCCGAAAAGCCTTGTAAGCGAAACCCGCCGGATCTATGATTGGTCAACTGAACAATTTTCGGGGTGGAGCATGAAAAAAGTTCTGACGACCTGCGGCTATTGCGGATGCGGGTGCAACCTGTATCTGACCGTGGAGGGCGGGCGCATCACCGGCGTCCTGCCCAAGCCGGATCATCCCGTCAGCCAAGGCATGTTGTGCTCCAAGGGGTGGCAGGGGCACGGCTTCGCGCGCCATCCCGATCGGCTAGATCAGCCCCTGCTCCGTCAGGAAGACGGCACGCTGAAAGGCGTTTCGTGGAGCGAAGCCTACCGCGCCATTGCGGAACATCTGCGCGCTGTGCTCCGCACGCACGGCCCTGACAAGTTCGCCATGCTCGCCTCGGCGCGCTGCACCAACGAAGAGAACTACCTTGCCGCCAAACTGACCCGCGCCGTGATCGGTTCTCCGAATATCGATCACTGCGCGCGCCTCTGACACAGCCCCACCGTAGCCGGTCTGGCTACAGCGTTCGGGTCCGGGGCGGCCACCAACGGCCTTGAGGAAATCCGCTTCGCCGACACCATCCTCGTGATCGGTTCCAACACGTCGGCGCAGCACCCGCTGGCCTACGCCCGCATCACGGCGGCCAAGAAACGCGGGGCAAAGCTCATCACCGTGGACCCTCGGCGTACGCCCGTGGCAACGCTATCGGATATCCACCTCGCCATCCGTCCGGGCAACAACCTCGCGCTCGTCAACGCGCTGATGCACGTCATCCTGTTTGAAGAAAAAGGGCAGGACGACGCCTTCATCAACGAGCGCACGGAGCATTTCGACGCACTGCGCGCCTCGCTGGAGGGCTGCTCTCCGGAATGGGCCGCGCCGCTCACCGGCCTCCAGCCCGAAGCCATCCGGGAAACGGCCCGGCTGTACGCCAAGGGGCCCAATTCCATCATCCTCTACTGCATGGGCGTCACCCAGCAGGTAACGGGAACCCGAACCTGCGGCGCGCTGGCGAACCTCGTCATGCTCTGCGGCATGATCGGGCGGCCTTCCACCGGGCTCATCCCCTTGCGCGGGCAGAACAACGTGCAGGGCTCCTGCGATATGGGCGCGCTCCCCGAAACCCTGCCCGGCTACGTCAAGGCGGATTCCGAGCTGGGGCACCAGCGTTTCGCCCGGCTCTGGGGCCCGTTCGCCGACGAGCAGGGCAAGAAGCTCACCGAAATCATGGACGGGATGCGCGACGGGAGCATCCGGGCTGCCTACATCATGGGCGAGAACCCCATGCAGTCCGATCCGGACGCGGCGAAAGTCGAAGCAGGGCTGCGGAACCTCGATTTCCTCATCGTGCAGGACATTTTCATGACGCCCACGGCGCGGCTTGCCGACGTGATCCTGCCTGCGGCCAGCTATCTCGAAAAACAGGGGACGTTCACCAATACCGAACGCCGGGTACAGCTCATCAACGAAGTCCTGCCCCCCCTGCCCGGCACCCGCCCCGACTGGCGCATCCTGTGCGACGTGATCAACGCGCTCGGCGGGCGGGCGGACTACGATTCGCCCCGCGAGATCTTCAATGAGATCCGTCAGGTGGTCCCGAGTTACGCGGGCATGGACTATACCCGCCTTGCCGAGGAACAGGGGCTGTGCTGGCCCTGCCCGACCCCGGATCATCCGGGCACGCCCTATCTGCACGCCGCGTCCTTCACGCGGGGGCGCGGGCTGTTCACGGTCAACGACGTGCCCGACGATCTCGGCTGCGCCACGGATGAAACCTATCCGTTCACGCTGCTCACCGGGCGCGTCTCGCACCACTACCACACCGGCACGATGACCCGGCGCTCGTGGGCGCTGGACCGCGAGTATCCCGAGGCGTTTCTCGACATGCACCCGGACGATGCGGCGGCCTTGCGGCTCAAGGACAACTGGAAAGTGCGCGTGACGTCGCGTCAGGGCTCCATCGTGGCCCGCCTGCGGACGGCCACGGATCTCCAGCCCGGAACCGTTTTTCTCCCCTTCCATTTCGCGGAGAGCCCCGCCAACGCGCTCACGAGCCACGAGCATCTCGACCCCACGGTCAAAATCCCCGCGCTGAAGCTCACGCCCGTGCGTGTGGAGGAGGCGAAGTAGGGAAAGGAATATCGGGGGAGGGGGAAACCTTCTGGAGAAAGTTTCCCTCTCCCCCGAGCCCCCTCCTCTCTCCCTTCAAAGTCTTTCGTGTTTATCGAATCCCTGTTCGCGGTTTTTCCTTTGGAATAAAGAGTTGCTGTGTATTCAACTAATCAGCAAGGTTTTTGAAACAAATGGGGCGCAGCCTCCCCACCAGTCGAAAATATTGGAAAAGGTGGGGGCGCGGGGGAGGGATACCCCTTCTCCAGCAGGGTTTCCCTCCCCCGTATTCCCGCCTTTCCCCCAGGAGCCCTCATGTTCAAGTTCAAAGCATCGGATCTCCCCGAAATACTGACGCGCTGGTCGGCGCGGTATTCGGTATTCGTCCCGAGCGGAAGCCCGGACAACGCGCAGATGCGCATCTGGTCGCGCCGTACCCGGAAAGAGGTCCGGTTCATGGAGCCGGACGAATACACCAACCTGATCGTCGCGCCCAAGGGATTCGTCTTCGGCGAGCGCGAGGAGCTGTTCCGCTGGGAAGGCAACGAGAAGACCTGTACCGCCATCAGCGCGCCGTCTTCGTCATCCTTGCAGGAAGAAGACAAGATCCTGTTCGGTCTGCGGCCCTGCGACACGTACGGGCTGGCCTACATGGATCGCTTTTTTCTCGGCGAGCACCACGACATCAATTACCATTTGCGCCGCCAGCACGTGTTCATCGTCGCCGTGAACTGCCTTGAGGCCGGGCCGGAATGCTACTGCGCCTCGATGGGAACCGGGCCGTTCGCGGAAATCACCGCCCACACCGAATACGGGATGCAGGCGGGCAAGGGGTATGACCTGCTTCTGACCCCGGATTACGGGCCCGACCACAAGAAAGGGGAGAAGGGAGAGAACGACTGGTACTGGGTGGAGGCGGGATCGGACCGGGGCAAGGCGCTCCTGTCGCACGTCGCGCCGCTCCTGTACCGCGACCTCGAATTCACGGGCCGCAGACGCAAGAAAGCGTTGCAGGAAGACGCGCTGAAGACGTTCCGCCGCACGCTGGACACGTCCACGGTCCGGCAGGTGCTTGCCGCGCACTTCAAGGACGAAGAATGGGACGCCATCGCCTCAAGCTGCATCGCCTGTACCGGATGCACGCGCGTTTGCCCCACCTGTACCTGTTTCACCACCGAAGAGGAGCAGGACACGCCCCATTCCGGCACCCGCGTCCGGGTCTGGGACTCGTGCCAGTCGGTATCGTTCACCCGGAACGCGGAATTCCATAACCCGCGCTCCAAGACTTCGGCTGTGCGCTACCGGATCTACGACAAGCTGCAATATATCGAAGAGCGCTTCGGCATGAAGGGCTGTACCGGATGCGGGCGGTGTGCGGCCGTCTGCCCGGCATCCATCGACATGGTGGACATCATGGCCCGGATGAAGGAACGGACGCCCCACGAGGTGCTGGAAGCCCCCGCCCCGGCGGTCAACGTGCACTACGAGCGCGAGGAACGCCTGTTCGACCCTCAGCCGTATACGCCGCTCGTAGCGGAGATCATCGATATTTTTGAGGAAGCCAAGGGCATCAAGCGGTTTACGGTCCGCTACCGCGACCGCCCCAATCAAGGCCGCCCCGCCCTGCGCGGCCAGTTTTTCATGCTGACCGTGTTCGGCGCGGGGGAAATCGCCATTTCCGTGCCGTTCAGCGACCGCGTGAAGGATGCCTTCACCTTCTACGTCAAAAAGGTCGGCAAGGTCACCACGGCCATGCACAACCTGAAGGTCGGGGACATGATGGGCCTGCGCGGGCCGTTCGGCGTGCCCCTGCCCTACGAGACGCTGAAGGGACGCGATCTGCTGGTCGTCGGCTCCGGCGTGGGCCATGCGCCCGTGCGCGCAACGCTGGTCCGGGCCATCGAAAACAAGCCGGACTTCGGGCGCATCGCCATTATGGCGAGCGCTTCGACCTATGACGGGCTGCTGCTCAAGGACGACCTGCGCGAATGGGCGAAAGTCCCCGGCGTCGAGGTGCACTACTCGCTCTCCAAGCCTACGGATCAGGTGGATGCGCACATCGGCTACATCAACGACCTGCTGCCCGGCCTCGGCCTCGACTGGAGAAACACCTCGGCGATCATCTGCGCCTCCGCCCGCCGCATCAAGGCCGTCGCCCGCGACCTCATGCAGCTCGGCATGAAGCCCTCGGACATTTACACGGCCCTCGAAACCAACATGCACTGCGGCATCGGCAAGTGCGGGCACTGCAAGGTCGGGAGCCATTACATGTGCGTGGACGGCCCCGTGTTCACGTACGAGGAAATGCTCCAGCTTCCGCCGGAGTTTTAGACACATTGAGGAAGGGAGAGGGACGCTTTCCAAAGGAGTACGCCCCTCCCCTTTCCCACTTCAACCTCCCGCTGTCATTGAATCCCTCGGCCCAATCCCCCGGCAGCCTCATACGGAAGCTGTGCTTCTTGTCTTTTTTCAAGAAGATAAAAACAGATAATATCATGATATTATAGTGGAAAAAATATTTCTTTCCGCACAGGAGAAATTTTTTTCGCGAGAGTTCCCCAAAAAACGCTTGACGGAACCGGGCCGTCCGACTATACCTCTTTCTCGTGATGCGGCTGTAGCTCAGCTGGATAGAGCAACAGGCTACGAACCTGTAGGCCGGGAGTTCGAATCTCTCCAGCCGCACCAGAATTTTGAAGGACTTATGATGAATAATCATGAGTCCTTTTTTCGTACCCGAAAAAGCGTTCCCAATCTGTCCGCTGCAAATCGAAACCGCTTGATGGCACTCCTCAATGCGCCTTCCACCGTTTTTGCCTCGCCGCAACCCGCCTGCCGCATCCCCCCCCAAGAAGGCATCTTCTTATAGGGGCTGTAGGTCCTCAAAAACCGGATCCCCTTCAAGGGAAAGCCGTTCGCCCACCCCATCCGCTATGGCTGTTTCCTGCATGGGGCGATCTCGCTCGATATAGCGACAGGCATCCTGTCCATCCTCCCGCCCGTCCTTACGGGTTCGCCCGTTTCGCTTATCCCCGCGCGGTCCGTCCTCCCCGCCATGTCCCCCGGCAGCGCATGGGAGGAGGCACAGCCGGGATGTTTTGCCCCAGGCGGGCTGGGGCGGGTTGGAAATGACGGAAGGGAAGGCGGCCCTCTCTCTCCTTTGCGCAGGCCTGCTGAAGGCGGTCAAGGCCTGGAACAGGCAATGGCCCGCCATGCAGAGGATTGCGACAGGGCGGGCGCTTGCCGCCGTATCCATGCGAAAAGGCGAGCCCTCAGTCATCTCGCGTGCTTTCTCGCCGTGATGCCCAGCTGCCCCATCCTGCGGTAAAGCGTGGCAAGGCTGATCCCCAGTTCGGAGGCCGTCCGTTTTTTCCCTTCCGTGTGCTGCCCGTAGCGCCCGAGGAGCTGCATGATCCTGTCGTATTCCGCCGTATCGCGGGCAGGCCCCGGCGGTGGGGACGGCATACCTTTTTCCGTTTTGACGGGAGGGGGGCTTGCCGTCTTGAAGCGGGAATCCATGAGATCCAGCGTCAGGACGCCGTGCTCGCAAAACCCGACCCCGTATTCCACAAAGTTTTTCAGTTCGCGCACGTTGCCGGGCCACGGGTAGGCCTCGAAAGCGTGCATGAGTTCGGTGGCGACCCGGTAGGTGCAGCCCCGTTCGCGGCTGAACGACTGGAGGAAATGGGCCACCAGCAGCCGGATGTCGCCTTGCCGCTCCCGGAGCGGGGGCACGAACAGGGGGATCACGTCCAGCCGGAAGAACAGGTCTTCACGGAACGCCCCCTGCGCCACCAGTTCACGGAGGTTCCTGTTGCTGGCGGCGATGATGCGGATGTCCACGCTGTGGTTGACCTTCCCGCCGACGCGCCGGACAACGCGCTCCTGCAAGACACGCAGCAGCTTGACCTGAAGCGACACGGGCATTTCGGATACCTCGTCGAGGAAGAAGGTACCCGTGTGCGCCTGTTCCAGAAGCCCCTTTTGGCCCCCGCTGTTCGCGCCGGAAAACGCGCCGGGCTCATAGCCGAACAGCTCGCTTTCCATGAGCGATTCCGGGATGGCCCCGCAGTTGATGGCGACGAACGGCCCCGTATGGCGGGGGCTGTTGTCATGGACCGCCTGCGCGATCAACTCTTTGCCCGTCCCCGACTCCCCTTGGATAAGGACGGTGGCGTTCGTGCCGGCGGCCTTCAGGATAGCCGCCTTGAGCCGCAAGATGGCCTTGCTCTCGCCGATGATGCTGGGAAAACGGTCATCGCGCGGTTGTTCGGGGAGCGATTCCACGTCGCGTCCGCGGGCCCATGCGAAACCGATGATCTGGCTGATGAGCTCGAACGCCTTTTCCGACTTCATCAGCAGCTCGGCGCGCTGATTGTCGGTGAAGGCAACGATCTGCACGACCGCGACGATTTCGTTTTCTATCACCACCGGCCCCGTGAAATTGGCCACATCCGCGCAGGCCCCCTTGCCGGAGCAGGTACGGCAGACTTCTTCTTTGCCGGGCGTCAGCACCATGGAGCTCTGGCCGGAACGCAGGCTGTAGGTCAGCGCATTGTCCGCGGGCATCCGGAAACCGACACCGCGGAGGTAGGGGCCGGTTCCCCCCACGCAGTAGCCTTCCGCGTTCATGATCACGATTTCCACGTCCAGCAGCTCCGCCAACGGGGGAAGATGCTTCTGCACAAGGCGCCAACGCTCGGTGACGGGGGAACCCGAGGGGAGGGGAGGTTCGAGAGGGGTGTTGATCCACAGGGGGACAGCGGCATGGATTTCCGATCTCATAGGTGTCTCCAGATAGGCAAATCTATATGTTTTATCGATGTATCTTACTTTTATAGTTACTCTTTTGAGTTTCTCACCTGCATGAGAAAAAGACAAGCGAAAAGGTGGAAAAAAGGAGAAGCCGTATTTTTTTGTTGTTCCCGAAGCGGGTGGCGGAAACCGATTCTGAGAGGCTGCCTTTGGACGGCGGGGGCTGCCGGGACCTTCTCATGCAACAGCACCGCTGCGCCGGGGGGAGGCCCTTCGCATGTCTTCAAGAGCGGAACCGGGCCTCCATCGCCTGCTCTTGAAGGGGCTCCGCCGTTTCCGCCCTCCCCCTGCAAAAGGGCCGCATCGGGTTGCGGGCGATACCCATCCCCAGATGCGCCCGTGGCTGTCCGCGGGAAAAACGGCTGCCGGGCGTTTCGGCATACGGACGCCTCCCGCGCCCCGGCGAAACCCGCCAAGCGGAAGGGAGGCCTCCTTGACGCCGCCCGTGCTGGCCCCCAAACAAAAAAGCCGCCCCTGAGGACGGCTTCCTGACGAAGGGCTTGCCTTTACTTCTTTTCGGCTTCCTTAGCCTTGCGGATAGGCTCCTCAAAGAGCTTGTAGTACCCTTCGATGACCTTGCCGAATTCGTCGGCGGGGAGGTAGTTGGTGGTCATGTTGACCTTGGCGAACTTGGCCTGCACGTCGGGATCGCTGAGGGCTTCCTTGATCAGGCTCTGGAGGCGTTCGATGCGATCCTTGGGGGTCTTGAGCGGGGCCACGATGCCGTACACGGAGTCGAACACGAAACCGTCGCCGAACATTTCCTTGAACGTGGGCGCGTCGGGATAGTTGGGATCGCGCTGGGCGCCGCACACGGCGATGACGCGGATGTCCTTGTGTGGCTTGAAGTTCACCACGGGCGTGAACCCTGCGGAGATGTGGTTGCCGAGGAGCGCCGTCACGATTTCCGCGCCGCCGTTGTAGGCCACATAGGGGAGGTCGGATTCGGGGAACAGCTTCATCACGTTGGCGTGGTAGAAGCGCTGGGCCGTAAACGCGCCGGGGCTGGCGAGGCTGTACTTGCCGCGTTCGGCCTTGGCCTTGTCCATGAGATCCTGCACGCTGGCGATGCCGGAATCGGCGCGGACGCCCCAGCCCATCGTGAAGACGTTGACCTGCGCCACCGGGGCCAGATCCTTATAGGTGAAGCCGCACTTCTTGTATTGCGGGACGACGGTCAGCACGTTGGCCGAGGTGAGGCTGATGGTATAGCCGTCGGGACGGGCACGGACGGTTTCGAGCGTGGCGGGGATGCCGCTGCCGCCGGGCTTGCTGGTGATGAGCAGCGTGATGTTGTGCTTGCGCTGCAGGTAGTCGCCGATAATACGGGCGGCGGTGTCGGGGGCGTTGCCCGCGCCGAAAGGCATGATCAGGGTGATCGGGCGGCTCGGGTAGTCTTCTGCCGCAGCTTGGAACGGCATGGCGCAGAGCAGGGCTGCGGCTGCGGCAACGCCGGTGCGGAACATCCGGGACAGATTCCTCTTCATGAAGGCTCCTCCTGAAAAAAGTGTGGATGAATCAGACCGCCTCGCGCTTGCATCCCCTGTATTCGTCCCAAATGGTTTTGAGGACGACGCAGGCGCTGACGGCCAATATGGCGCAGGATATGGGGCTGGTGAAAAAGGTGCTGAAGTCGTCGCGGGAGAGGGACAGGGCCCGGCGGAAGTTGGATTCCGCGAGCGGGCCGAGGATCATGGCGAGCAGCATGGGCGGCTGGGGGAACCCCGCCTTGAGCATCAGGTAGCCAAGCAGCCCGAAGGCGGCCATTACGCCGATGTCGAACGTGGAGTTGTTGGCCGCAAAACTGCCTATGGCGCACAGCGTGAGCACGACGGACATGAGGATCGCCGTAGGCACGAGGACGACCTTGCCGAGGATGCGCACGGCGATGAGCCCGACCACAAGGATGAGGATGTTGGAGACGAAGAAGCTCGCGAAGATGCCGTTGACCGTGGCGCCGTGCTCCTGAAAAAGCAGCGGGCCGGGCGTCAGGCCTTGGATCATCAGCGCGCCGAGCAGGATGGCGGTGAGCACGTCGCCGGGGACGCCCAGCGTCATCAGGGGGATGAGCGCCCCGCCGGTCACGCCGTTGTTGGAACTTTCCGTCGCGACCACGCCTTCCAGCGTCCCCTTGCCGAACGCTTCGGGATGCTTCGAGAAGCGCTTGGCTTCGCCGTAGGCTATGAAAGTCGCGGCGCTGGCCCCCGTAGCCGGGATGATGCCGATGAGCGTGCCGAGGAGCGAGGAACGCAGCAGGTTGAACTTGTTCGTCCAGATTTCCCTGAGCGTCAGCCCCTGATTGGACAGCTTGCCCTCCTTGACGATCCCGCTCTTGCCGAGGAAGACATCCTCAAGGGACAGGAGCACCTGCGATACCGCGAAAAGCCCGACGAGCGCGGGCACCAGCGAGATGCCGTTGAACAGTTCCGGCACATCGAACGTGTTGCGGAAATCGCCGGAAACCGGATCGATCCCCACCGTGGAAAGGAAAAGGCCCACGAATGCGGCGGCAAGCCCCTTGCACATGGCCCCTGAAGACAGGGTCGCCACCACCGTGAGCGCGAAAACGGCCAGTGCGAAATATTCGGCCGGGCCGAACGACATGGCGGCGGTCGCCAGCAGCGGCGCGCAGGTCACCAGAGCGACCGCGCTGAAGATGCCCCCGAAAAACGAGGCGAACGTGGCCATTTCCAGCGCCTTGCGCGATTGCCCCTTGGCGGTCAGCTTCGGGCCCTCGAGCAGGGTCGCGGGGGCGGCCACCGTGCCCTGCG
>ERZ779894.3533-NODE-3533-length-12013-cov-7.054357_pt1 | contig 12013 bp, 11 predicted proteins | sample MGYA00511587_ERZ779894 | MGnify/ENA primary metagenome ERZ779894 (study PRJEB29588, sample SAMEA2160490) | human gut metagenome | biome: human gut; feature: human-associated habitat; material: faeces | place: Denmark | collected 2008/2010 ... | reverse complement strand
CGGACACCCAGAGAGCTTTCCGCTAATATAATATAGACAAAAAACGACTTATAATAACTATTTATGTATAAATATCATTAATGATACGTTCAAAATTTCCCCGGATAAAACGCATTGGCAGAGCGCATACTATAATTACAGTAAAATCTAAACCGGTTTTGCTTTTATATATATGTGTATATTGCATAAAGGACAAATAAATCATTAAAAAACGCGAGGTATTTATATTATGAACAACAGCAATAAAATTAACCGCAGCATAGGCTGCACGGTTGAACAATGCAAATATCACTGCGGGCATGCGGACAACTGCACTTTGGATTATATAGAAATTGGCACTCACGAAGCCAATCCCACCAAAACTGAATGCACCGACTGCCGTTCCTTTGAATTGAAATAAAATTTTGGTCTCCGTCTTTGGGCGGAGACCTTATTTTTACATTAGCTGGCATTGACATTTTGTCTAAAAAGGATATAATAGTATAAGTTGAACATGGTTAGCCAACTATTTGTAGGATGTGATTTAATGTTTCAAAGCCGACTGCGCGAATTGAGAAAGGAACGCGGGCTCACTCTTATGCAGCTTGCCAAGCACTTTAATATGAGCCATTCCACCCTTTCAAAATATGAGACGGGCCATAGGAAGCCCGATATGGAAATGCTGAAAAAGCTCAGCGATTATTTCGGAGTAAGCGTTGATTATTTAATAGGCGAATCCCCCGTGCGCGATAAAGACGAAACCGTTATAATAAATAAGGATACAAATATTTCTGATTTGCCGCCTGAAGCCGTGCAAGAACTGGAAAACTTTATAAAAGAACTGCGCGAAAAATATAAGAATAAAAAAAAATAACATTTTTTTACAAAACCGCTTGCATTTAAGTTGACGTTATGCTATAATTTAATCGAACAAATGTTCTGTTAAATTAAAGGAGATGTCACAAAATGTTTGAGCTAGCGGACCTTCTTAAATTAGCCGAAAATAACCGAATAAAAATTGAGACCTGCCGGCTTCCGTTTGGGATTAACAGTATCTATACGGAGCTTAAGGAATGTCCCGCCATTATTTGTTTAGAACAGTCTCTCAGCGCCCCTCAGATAAAAATTGAACTGGCGCTTTGTCTGGGATATTACTTTTTACGCGGTCAAAAGCAGCTCGCAAAGGAAGAAAAACGGAGCCGGGCCGAAGAATGGGCGTATTCCAAGCTTGCGCCCGTTGAAATATTCACGCAGGCGTTCGCCGCGGGAGCCTCGGATATTGAGGGGATAGCCAATTATGCCGGAGTTACTCCCGAATTTATAAAAGGAGCCGCCCAATATTACGCCGGGCGGCTGGGACCATATATAACGCTGGGCTCATTCTGCGTGATTTTCGAACCTCTGAGCATTGTTCAGAAATTTTAAAAATTCGATATATTATAAAAATTCAATTCGTTTACTCGGCAAAAGCTGTTAAAATTTATTTGCCCGTTCAAACGCGCCCCTCTTTCAGACGCATTTGATTCGCTTATTCAAACGCGCTATGCCTTTTTCAGCCCTCATTTATTCGCCGTTCAAAACGCGCTATGCCTTTTTCAACCCTCATTTATTCGCCGTTCAAAACGCGCCGTACTCTTTAAGATATCTCTCCATCGCCGCTTTTTGCGCGCCGTCAATATAAACGACGCCGTCCACAGGCTTCATATAGAGATATTCGATTATATCCAGAACATTGCATATTGCGTATACATTAAGGCCGTACACAGCCTTGACTTCATTTAAAGCGCTTTGACCTTGCCGCCCTTTTTCACATCTGTCCACCGAAACAATCAGCGAACTTGCGTTTGCGCCGCAGCCTTTTATTATGGGAACCGATTCGCTGACCGACGTGCCCGCCGTCACTACGTCCTCAATTATGCATACGTTTTGCCCCTCGCCCGGCTTATAGCCCACTATAGAGCCGCCTTCCCCATGATCTTTCTGCTCTTTGCGGTTAAAACAGTATCTGACGTCCCTGCCGTACATTTCAAACAGGGCCGAGGCGGTAAGGGCCGCCAGAGGTATGCCTTTATACGCCGGGCCGTAAAGCACATCCGGAGCCGCCCCGTTTTCCTCCAGGCAACGGGCATAAAAACGCCCCAGGCGGCTTAACTGGCTGCCCTTAGTATAATTGCCCGTATTGATAAAATAAGGGGTTCTTCTGCCGCTTTTAGTTATAAAATCTCCGAATGTAAGCACGCCCGCTCTGACCATAAATTCAATAAATTCCGATTTATTCGCCTGCTCCTGCATTTTTATCATTCCTTTTAATAAAATTGGTATTTATAAGCGCGTCAGATTAAAGGCCTGCGCCGCGCCTGTTGTTTTCAAATCTATTATCTGATAAAATTTAAATTATGTAAAGTACATTTGAAATTTCCGCGCCGTTATAGTATAATAAGATAAATATTAAGAAAGAGGGGCCCTTTAAAGCCCGAATTAAGATATGAAAGCTTTCCGCATTTTAACAGCAGCGTTTTTAACGGCCGCCTGCGCGCTCAGCCTGGCAGCCTGCGCCTCAAGCCCGATTTCCCCTTCTTCCCAGCTTACTGCCGGGACTCCGCAAAATGGAGATAAAACGTGGTCGTCCACCAATTTTGAAATAAATCTTTCCTATCCTCACACATGGTATCTTTCGGCCGACCAGACGGCTTTGGCCATGTTTATCTCTCCCGCGGACGACCGGACGCCTGATTTCCGGGAATATATAGCCGTAGGAGGAGAGGCTAATTCAGACAAGCTTTCCCTGGCTCAAATAGCTCAGGCCTCCTTTGAAGGAGTCAAGGAGGTGTTTGAGGATATTGAGATAATCAGCACTCAGGATGTCCAAATAGGCCAATATGACGGCCTGCTATACATATTCGGCGGAGAAGCCTCGGACGAAGAGCTCGGCCCCACGGGGCTCTATCGCTGGTATCAATATACCTGGCTGACAGGAAGCGCCTCCTACAGCCTAACGCTTACCACTACTGAAGAAATGAGCGAGGATTATTTTGAGGTGCTTAATTTTATAAAGGATTCATTGGATTTGGCATAATCTTAGCGCCGGCTGAATGCGCTCCCCGCCCCGGCTGCGTATTGCTATGCGCTTCCTGGATATGCGCAGTATTTTATATATACCTCCAAAAATAAGCGTTTCCCGAGAGCAGGCGCCTTAAATATATTCGTCCAATCCATGATATAACCCGCCGCGACTTCAAAAGGCCGCGGCCTTTTTATTTAAACGGGATTGTGGATATTGTGGAGAATTAGTCTGTATGCATATGAGCGTTTTATAGGCAGTTTGGGGATAACTATGTGGGCAATGTGGATAACTTTTCCGGGTTTCCCACTCGTTTTTACGATTATATACAGGTTATCCACAGTATTTATCTTGCGTTAATACGGCGTTTGCTTTTTGTTTACATTAGACGATATATTCAGGCATGCGCCTAAACGGATACGGCTATCTTTTAATACGCAGCGGCAGGCCTCATTCTTGCCGGGATGAAAGGCTCCCGAAATTCCCGACTGCGCCGCGCCGCTCAAACTTTTCTCTTTAAGCTCAAAGCCTGGAAACGCGTTATTTTTAACGCTCCCAGGCAATTGGGCCCCGCTTGCGCCTGGAAACAGCCGGCCCCGCTTGGGCGGAGGGGGCGGGGGGCGGGGCCGCGTTTGCCCTTATTAATTGCGAAAGCAAAAATAAAGCCTCAAAATTCGCCCTGACTCCCTGCAAGCGCGGCAAAAATTAAAAAATGATTTGCTTTCGCAATTAATAAAGGCAAACGCGCGAGCGGCTTTTTAAAGCCGCTCGTAAAATACGCCGCTTAAATCTCCCAAGGCTTTAATTCTGCAAATCATCATTTCAAAACGCTTCCAAAACGTGCCCATTATATTATCGGAGCGCCCTCATCCGCATATAATATCCTGAATTGAGTAAAAATAGATAAAATGCTATTTTGAAAAGGAGCAGGATATGAAAGCAGTTATTATGGCGGGCGGTATAGGCTCCCGCCTGCGTCCGCTTACATGCGATTTGCCCAAGCCCATGGTGCCCATTATAGGCAAGCCGGCTATGCAGCACGGCATAGAGCTTTTGAGAAAGCACGGCATAAAGGATATAGCGGCCACTCTTATGTATATGCCCGGAGTTATAAAGAATTATTTTAAGGACGGCCGGGATTTCAGAGTTAATTTAAATTATTTTATAGAAGAAACCCCGCTGGGAACGGCCGGCTCGATCAAAAACGCTTCTGAATTTTTAAACGAGCCTTTTATAATTCTATCGGGAGACGCCGTGACCGACCTGGATATAAGCGCGTGCATGCGCTTTCATAAGCAAAAGGGCGGAGGAGTAACCATGGTGCTCAAACGCGAGCCCTCCCCTCTCAGCTACGGCGTAGTGCTTTTGGATTCAGAAGGCCGCGTCTGCCGCTTTGTAGAAAAGCCCTCCTGGTCGGAGGTTACGGCTAATACGGTCAATACGGGAATATATATACTGGAGCCTGAAATCCTGAATTATATTCCGAGCGAACGCGCAATGGATTTCGGCAAAGAGCTCTTTCCCGAACTGCTGCGCCGCGGCGTGCCCATGTACGGCTATATAACAGAAGATTATTGGTGCGATATAGGGGATTCCTCCGCTTATTTTAACGCGCACACGGCCTTTTTATCAGGAAATTTAAAGCTGGAGACTCCTGCGCATGATTACGGAAACGGAATATTTCTGGAGGAGGATGCGTCCGTTCAGGATATAGAGCTGCTTAACGGGCCGGTATATATAGGCAGGCATTCGCGCATAGAATCAGGCTCCCGCATAGGCGCATATTCGGTCATAGGCGAAAACTGCCATATAGAAAACGCCGAGCTTCAGGGCAGCATACTCTGGGATAACTGCGTCGTTAAGCCGGGAGGAATTCTCCGCCAGGCGATTATATGCGACAACGTCATATTAAGGCAAAACGCGCGCATTTGCGAACGCGCCGTTATCGGCCGGGGCGCGCGCGTCGGCCAGTATGCGACGGTAAACGCCAACGTGCGGGTGTGGGCCAACGCCGTCGTGCCTCCTGAAAGCAATATCAAGGAGGATTTGCTTTACAGCGCCGGCGAAAAGCTCGTTCTGGGAGAATACGGCCTGCACGGAATTCTCTCGGAAGATATTTTTCCAAGGACTCTCCTATATCTGGGCCAGGCGCTGGGGCAGAAATATCCCAACGTGCTGGTGGCCTCGGACGGCACAAAAGTGGGCCAGACGCTTGCCCGCCTCAGCGCCTCGGGCATATGCCTGGCCGGCTCCAGCGCCTCCCTCGCCTGCGGCTGCGTGCTGCCCTGGGCGCGGGCCGCTCTTTTAGAAGAAAAAGCCCCCTGCGGAATATTTATTCAGGCGGATAAAGAAATTATAGTTACAATTCTGGACGGCGACGGCGCGAATCTGCCCTCTGAAAAGGCCAGAGAACTGGAACGCATGCTCAATTCGGGCGAATTTAAAAGCGTCCCCGCCCATGAAATTGGAGAATTAAGAATCTTCAGCGACGCCGCGGCGGTATACGAAAAGCGTCTTTTCTCAATAATACGGGGACATAACGACGGCAAGGCAATAATAATAGGGGGCAATAAAAAATGCGCCGCGGCCGCCAGGGAAATTTTATCCAAGCTGGGCTTCCGCGCAAAGGAAGCTTCGCGCGGAATAAGCCAGGAAGTAATTTCCTCCGCCGCCTGCCTGGGCATATGCCTCAACCGCTTCGGAGAAATCACAGAGCTTTATAATCAAAACGGGGAAAGGCTTTCATATGAACAGTATATGCTCCTGCGGGCGCGGCTGGCCGCCGCCTGGGGCGCGAAAAAGGCCGTGCTTCCGCCCTTTGCCTCGGATTCGCTTATCCGTCTTATGGAGCCGTACGCGCCCTGCGTGCGCTGCCGGCCCGACGCCGGCGTTTTTATGAAGGCCGTGCTCAGCGAAAATGATAACAGCCGGGCCGCGTTTGATATATATTTTGACGGAACCTGCTTCGCGGCGGCTTTAAGCAGATATCTTGAGAACGAAAAGGCAATGCTGAGCGATTTATGCAATATAAATACCGTAGTGGCTTCGGGCGAAATAAGATGCGCCCATTCGGACAAGGGCCGAATAATGCAAAGAATAAGCTCCCGTCCTGATTTCGGAGAGCCCTTCGGCATTAAAAGGGATTCGGGATATATTACCGTAATCCCCGATAACGAGCGTCCCGTGCTGAAATTTTATATAAGCGCGCTTAACGAAGAATACGCGCGCGAATTAAGCATAGATTTAGCCCGGCTTTTAGAAGAAAACGCGCCTTCTGAAAAGGATTAAAGCCCGCGCCCAAGGCGTTTTTAAAAGCGCGCCCCCCGCAAATCTCCGCTTTATTTAAGCGGCACGCGCCTTTAAGGGGAGCTCCCCGTTTATAATTCCGTTCTGCGCATTAAAGAGCTCCCCTTAAATTCCCGCGGCGCAAAAAACGCTTGCCTAAAACTAAAAAGTGCAATACAATAAGCTTGATATGTTTGTACGGAATTAAGGTAAACGCATATTTGACTGGTTTTTGAATCTCCGTTTTACTGCGGCGCATCCGGCTTTGTTCCTTTTTTGTTTTACGGCTTATTATAATTTTAAGACGTATGCGGACTCATAAAGGCGGCCGGCGTTGAATCGCCTCTTTCAAAAAGAGAGTTTCAAAGGCTCTTATATTATGTTTGCCAAATTTATGAGGAGGTTCATTTTAGTGGCAAATAAGCAAACGAAAAAACTGCGCGTTATTCCCCTGGGAGGCGTGGACGAAATAGGCAAGAATATGACTGCCATAGAATACGGGGAGGATATAGTTATAATAGACTGCGGCTCTATTTTCCCCAAGGAGGATATGTACGGGATAGATTTGGTTATACCCGATTTCTCCTATCTGGAGCGCAACCGCGACAAGGTTAAGGCGTTCCTTATCACCCACGGGCACGAGGATCATATCGGCGCTCTGCCCTATGTGCTCAAAAGAATAGACGCTCCTATATACTGCACCAGCCTTACAAGGGCTCTTATAGAATATAAATTCAAGGAGCATAAAATCAACGGCGCGGTTATAAACACCATCCATCCCAAGGATAAGGTAAGAATAGGCAAATTTGAAGTGGAGTTTATCAAAACCAACCACTCCATTGCGGGCGCGGTAGCGCTGGCCATTCATACTCCCATGGGGGTGATTGTGCATACAGGCGACTTCAAGGTGGATTTTACGCCCGTGGACGGCGAGCCCATAGACCTGGCGAAATTTGCCGAATTGGGCTCTAAGGGAGTGCTGCTGCTGATGGCGGACAGCACAAACGTCGAAAGAGAGGGCTTCACAATGAGCGAGCGCTCTGTGGGGCGGGCGCTGGAGCGTTTTTTTGACGAAAGCGAGGACAGGCGCATAATCGTGGCCACTTTTGCCTCTAATATTCACCGCATCCAGCAGATTGTGGACCTGGCCGCGGCGCGGGGCCGAAAAGTATGCTTTTTAGGCAGAAGCATGGAAAACGTAGCCTCCATAGCTATGGATATAGGAGAAATGAACGTTCCCGAGGGCATGCTTATAGAACCCGAACGCCTGGAAAAGGTGCCTTACGAAGAGATGGTGGTTATAACCACGGGCAGCCAGGGAGAGCCCATGAGCGGGCTGGCGCGCATGGCCAGCAACGACCACACCAAAATCAAGCTTTGCCAGAGGGATACGGTTATAATTTCAGCCAGCGCCATACCGGGCAACGAACTGATGGTTTCAAGAGTAATCAACAACCTCTTCCGCAAAGGGGTAATAGTTATATATGAAGCGCTTTATGAAGTGCATGTATCAGGCCACGCCTGCAAGGGCGAGCTCAAGCTGATTCACAGCCTCACCAAGCCCAAATATTTTATGCCCGTGCACGGCGAATACCGGCATTTGGTGCAGCACGCCATGCTTGCCGCGAGCATGGGCATGCCCGAAGAAAACATATTCATTCCCGAGCTGGGCAACGCCCTTGAAATCACCCGCCGCAGCGCGCATATGACGGGAGGCATTCCCGCGGGCAGCCTGCTTATAGACGGCCTGGGCATAGGAGACGTGGGCAATATAGTTATGCGCGACCGCCGTTTGCTCAGCCAGGACGGCTTAATGGTGGTCTGCGTCACATTCGATTCAAAGACGGGCGAATTGATTTCCGGGCCGGATATTATTTCACGCGGATTCGTATATGTTCGGGAATCAGACCAGCTTATAGAAGAGGCGAAAAAGGTTGTGCTGGATTATATTTCGGGCTGCGAGCCCTCCCGGCACAGCGACTGGGGGCTTATTAAAAACGGGCTGCGCTCAAAGCTGAAGGATTTCCTTTACACCAAGACAAAGCGCACGCCCATGATACTGCCCATTTTAATAGAGGTATAATTTTAGGAGCAGGCGCCCGTCCTGGGCGCGGGGAATTTTAAAAAAGGAGCGGCCCGCCGCGCGGCGGGCTCTGAAAGCCAAGTATGAAGCAGCTGCTGCAAAAATGCCGGGAAAAGATTAATTCGGCCTGCAAACAGATTAAACGCTTTTGTTCAGAGCTTATAAGCAAAATTAAAGCCTTTAAGGCCAAGGACGTTAAAGACAGCCGGCTCAAGCGCGCATGGCGGAGCTGGCTGCGTCCAGTTTCCCTCTGCGCCGTCAGTCTCATAATAGTCATTATAACCGTCAGCATTTTTGCAGGCGGCATATCGGGCTTCTTTTTTGAAGCGGCCGACCCTCACGACGACAGCCCTATTCTTTTAACTATAAATTCAGGCGCTTCCATGGCCAGAGTGGCCTCTCAGCTTAAAGAGCTGGGACTGATTAAATCCACCTGGGGCATAAAGCTGCTGGCCGATTTCACCAACCGCTCCAGCAAGGTTAAGGCGGGAGAATACATATTGGATAAAACCATGAGCGCCGAAGAGATTCTCGACCTGATTACCCAGCCCAAGCCCATGAGCAGAACCGTGACCATCACTCTATACGAGGGGGATACAATAGAAGATTTCGCCGCAGCCTTAGTTGAACGCGGGGTGCTCGCCTCAGACGAGGAATTCCTGAATATGGCGCGCACGGGCGAAGGACTGGATATTGAGGATTATTATTTCCTTGAGGAACTGCTGGCGAGAAAAGACGTTAAATACATGCTGGAGGGCTTTCTTTTCCCCGACACCTATGAATTTTACGTTGAAAGCTCGGCTAAATCGGTCATAGAGAAACTGCTGAACCGCTTTTCAAACATTTACAAGCCTGAATACACTCTGCAGGCTGAAAAGCTGGGCATGAGCATGAATGAGATTATATCCCTGGCCGCCATAATTGAGAAAGAAGGGCGCACTGATGATTTCGCCAGCATTTCGGCCGTACTGCACAACCGTCTTAAGAAAAACATGGAGCTTCAGTCGGACGTTACCGTGCAATACGTTCTGGGCGTAAACCGGCTTGTGCTGACTCAGGATGAGCTGAGCGTGGATTCTCCCTACAATCTTTATAAAAACAAGGGACTGACTCCCGGCCCCATATGCGCGCCCGGCCGCAAGGCCATTGAGGCGGCGCTTTATCCGGACGAAGATATATTAAACGGCGGATACCTCTATTTCACTCTGACCGACCCGGCTACCGGAGTTATACATTATTCCAAGACGCTGGAGGAGCATAATCGGGTTGTAGCCCAATACCGGGAGCTTTGGGAAAAATACGACAGCGAGCACGGGAGCTGATAAAAAATGGTGACATCCCGCCGGACCACCCAATATTTAAGAGAATTGATTGGGCAAAAAGCAATATTTGAGCGCAGTCCTCAGGAGCCATGCCTTCCGCCGGAAAGCGCGCAGCTTTTAAAGCTGCTGGCTCGTATTTTGCAGCCTGAAAGAATATTGGAAATAGGCACAAATATCGGGAGCTCGGGCATAGAGCTCCTCAAAGCCGCGCCTGAGGCGCGGCTTTATACTATTGAAATGGACGAACTTAAGGCGCAGACAGCCCGCAGGAATTTCGCCGCCGCGGGAATGGCGGACAGAGCGGAAATTTATCTGGGCAGAGCGGAGGATATTCTGCCCTACATAACGGGAAGCTATCAAATTATCCTGCTGGACGGCCCCAAGGGGCAATACGCCTCTTTCGCCTCCATGCTCCTCCCCGTTTTAGCTCGGGGCGGTCTGCTTATATGCGACAACGTGCTTTTTCGGGGCATGCTTTCAGGAGACAGGCGGGTAAGGCCGCGCAAACGCACGTTGGTTAAAAAGCTGGATATGTTTCTGCGCGATTTAAGCGCCGATTCCCGGCTTATGACTTCCATACTGCCCATAGGCGACGGTATAAGCGTGAGCCTGAAGCTGGAATAAAGTATTAAATCCACGGACGCAGCGCCAAAGCGCGCATATTTCGCCATAGCGCCGCAGACAAACCGGCTTTTCTTTTTAATGCCATGCAGACGGGCCTCAATTCAGAAAGGAGCATATTATGGAACTTTTATCTCCCGCCGGAAATATGGAGAGACTGGAAACTGCTTTTTATTATGGAGCGGACGCCGTATATCTTGCGGGACGCAGTTTTGGGCTGCGCGCATTTGCGGACAATTTTGACGCTCAGGGGCTGGAAACGGCTGTTTCCCGGGCTCATTCTTTGGGCAAGAAGGCATACATAGCTTCAAACATTTTTATGCGGGAGGGAGACATTGCTCCTTTTAAGGAATACCTGAATTTTCTTGCTCAAATCAAGGCTGATGGAATTATTATTGCAGATTTGGGAGGGGCCCGGCTGGCAAAGACTCTCTGCCCTGAACTGCCTCTGCATATCAGCACTCAATTCAACGCCATGAATCATCTCACGGCCCTTATGCTCCGCGATTTGGGAGCCTCCCGCATAATATTGGCGCGGGAGCTTTCTTTGGACGAAATTAAAAGAATCAGAGATAATATTCCAGACTCTCTGGAATTGGAATGCTTTGTGCACGGAGCGATGTGCATGGCTTATTCAGGACGCTGTCTGCTAAGCAGTTTTTTAACGGGACGCCAGGCCAACCGCGGCGAATGCGCACAGCCCTGCCGCTGGGAATATTATTTAATGGAAAAAAAGCGTCCCGGCGAATATATGCCCTTAACCGAAGACGCGCGGGGTACATATATTCTTAACAGCCGGGACCTCTGTATGATAGAGCATTTATCTCAGCTCTCCTCGGCCGGCATAAATTCAATTAAAATTGAAGGACGCATGAAGACCGCTTATTACACGGCTGTTGTAACCAACGCTTACCGCCGCGCGCTTAATTTAATGGAGCAGGGGAAGCCGTTTGAGCCTGCGCTCAAGGAAGAGCTGCTTAAGGCTTCCAACCGGGATTTTACCACAGGCTTTTATTTCGGCAATCCGCTTTCAGAAGGGCAGCGGCCGCAGAGCGGGAAATGCGTGCAGAGCTATGAATTTTCCGCGCTCTGTTTAGGATGGGACGGCACTCACGCCATTTTAGAGCAGCGCAACAGAATAGAAAAGGGAGATATTTTGGAAATCCTCTCCCCTAACAATTATTTTCAGAGTACTGTAAAAGCGGAACGGATACTGGATATGGAGAACAACGAGCTGGAATGCGCTGATAAGGTGCAGCAAATAATAAAACTTCCCTGCGCCCTGCCCCTCAGCAAAAACGATATTCTTAGAAAGCGCATATCTGAGAAATAATACGCATGCGCTTGGCCAAAAGCCGTTCTGAGGGCGGCCGCGTAACGGCACGTCTTCATGACTAAAGCTCGGGCGGCCGCGGCGCGCGGGCGGGGTTATATTGGCCGCGGGCCTGCGCCCGCGGCAAGGGCGCATTGATCGGACAATAGAAACACATTTAGCAGGTATAAATAAGAATAAAATAGAAGCATGAATACCTGGCTGCGCCCTCCTTTAAAGGGCGGGGCGCGCCTCTCCTATCATATTTATCAGCTCTTTAATTTCCTTTCTGCTTTAAGCGGGACGGGTCGCCCGCCCGTTTGCCCCGCTTCGCGGGGCAAACAATAATG
>ERZ779894.3515-NODE-3515-length-12062-cov-3.622470_pt1 | contig 12062 bp, 7 predicted proteins | sample MGYA00511587_ERZ779894 | MGnify/ENA primary metagenome ERZ779894 (study PRJEB29588, sample SAMEA2160490) | human gut metagenome | biome: human gut; feature: human-associated habitat; material: faeces | place: Denmark | collected 2008/2010 ... | reverse complement strand
GAGGATGCCCACGAACGTGCCGATGAGGGAAGACTTCACCAGCCCGGACATCCGGCCCCTCCATTCGCCGAGGGATGGAAGCTGAACCCGGCAGGAGGTGCCGTTTTCCACGCGGGCCTCGCGCCGCATCCGTTCGACGCGATCCAGAACCTCGGAAAGCGCGAACACGCCGACAATGACCGCAACAAGATCGATGCCGCTGTTCAGGGCGAAAATATCGAACGTAAAACGCGATTCGGCGGAAAACGGGGACATGCCCACACAGGCGAGCAGCAGCCCGAGCACGCCCATGGCCAGCCCCTTGAACTGGTTGTTGGCCGATACGCTGGAAATGCAGGTCAGGCCCATCAGGATCAGGGCGCACGTTTCAAGCGGCCCGAACTGCAAGGCGAAAACGGCGATCTGCGGCGCGGCGAAGGTAAGGATCACGCACGAGAACACGCCTCCGAAAATCGATGCCGCCAGCGCCCAGCCGATGGCCTTTCCGGGCTTTCCCGCCCTCGCCATCGGGTAGCCGTCAAACGCCGTAGCCGCGGACTGCGGCGTTCCGGGCGTATTGATGAGCACGGCGGCAATGGAGCCGCCGCAGATGGAGCCGCAGTAGACCCCGAGCAGCAAGGCGATGGCCGACACGCTCGTCATGCCGAAGGTGAAGGGCAGGCAGATCGTGATGGCGACCACGGACCCCAGACCGGGCAGCGCGCCCACGATCATGCCGAGCATCACGCCCACGAAATTCATTGCGAGGGTAAAAGGCGAAAGAGCCGCCAACAGGGAATCGATGAAAAGCATGTTTTCTCCTTCTCTTTGCCGACGCGGGTCCGAAAGGCGGACGGCCCGCCACCGTCCGAAACACGGCCCTTTCCTCTAAAACAGTATGCCCATCGGAAGCGGGAGTTTGAGGACATACCAGCACAGCGACCAGATGACGGCCGTTCCGCACAGGTTCGACAGCAGCAGCGAAGGCAGCTTGCGCCACCCCATCGCATAGCCGATGCCGCAGGCGGCGAGGAAGCTCGTCACGCCGAATCCCATGTGATCCAGCAACAGCGCATAGGCGACGAGAATCCCGGAAACCGCCGCCGTCCTCGCCGAAAACAACGGAATATCCGAGTCGCTGCGGCGGTGCGACGGCACCAGCACGATGCAGCATCCCACGGCTATGAAAAGCCATGTGAGCGCCTTGGGATAGTCCATCGGGTGAATGCCTTCCGTCGCATTCGCCTGCTCCAGCCCGAACGCCTGCGAAAGGAACACAAGCCCGAGCGCGATCACAACCAGTCCGCTGATGAGGTTTTCCCGTGCGATTTTCATGTGTCTTCATCCTTCTGGCTGGAAGGCCCGTTTTGCCATGCCCCGCCGTTCGCGGGTTCAAGGGTGGGAGACGGAAAACGGGCGTTGATGGTTTCAAGGCTCCGGAACACCGCCAACAGCCTCGCGTCCCGGTGGCGCAGCACCTCTTCGGACGTGACGCCCGAGTAGCCGTAAAATCCCTTTCCGCTTTTGAACCCCAAACGCCCTTCCCCAACCATCCGTTCCAGCAGGGGAGGCGGCGTCTCATCCGTCGCAAGCCCCATAGGAACCTGACGGTAATTGCTCAACACAAGATCAAGCCCGGTGAAATCCAGTCTGGACAGGTACCCCATCACGGCAAGGCGCGCGCCCAGACAGACGGAAACGGCATCGTCCAGCGCCGCCGCGTCCGCCACGCCCTCGTCGAGAAGCTGGAACAGCTCCTGATTGATGGCCCGCTGGATACGGTTGACGATGAAGCCGCGCGCGAAGCGCTTGAGCACCACCGGCTTCATGCCCAGTGCGGACAAGCAGGCGGCGAATTGCGGGACGAGCTGTCCGGGATTGGAAGGATGGCCGACGATTTCGACGAGGGGTATGATGTGCGCGGGCACAAAGTAGTGCGCCATGATCAACTGGGGATGCAGGACGGACGGAGCGTGTTCGAAGATGTCGAGGACGGAGGTGTTGCTGGCTATCAGGGCCGACGGGGACACGACGCCGGCCAGTTCCTCGTAAAAACGGCGCTTGATGTCCACCCGTTCCGAAATGACTTCGACGACGAGCTCGGCCCCAGCCGCCGCTCCGAATCCGTCCTCCGCAAACCTCAGCCGGGCCATGACGCTTTCCGGCGCTTCTCCTCCCAGCTGCTCGGACTGCGTGCCCGCAAGTCGGCGGATGGACCGTTCCGCCCGATCCAAAGCGTCCCGGTCGACGTCGGTGAGGGTGACGGCATGTCCGCCGCGCGCGAACCGCAACGCAATGGCATGGCCCATCGTACCGGCTCCGAAAATGACCACGTTCCGAAAAAGCATACGGCATTCCCCTGTTCCCGATTTCCGAAAGGGACGGAGCAGCCTTTGCCCGCTCCTGTCGACAGCCTTATGAGCAAAGCCTGTGCCATGCCGTATCGTGAGAATAACGTCATAGGGGAAAGGGGGATGCGTTCTTTCGTTTCCGGGGGGCGGCCTCCGTTTTGTTCAAATAATGGACGGTATCCATATATTGAACATTCCATCCATATGCAGGACGGTCAGAATCGAATGTTGTATTGTTTCAGCCTGAGATAGAGCGTCGAGCGTTTCATGCCCAGAATGCGCAGCGCCCCCCGGTTCCCGGTGATGCGCCCGTTGGTGATCTTGAGCACATGCTGAATATACCGGCTCTGCAATTCGTCGAGCGTCGGAAGGTTCTTGAAGAGCTCCTCACAGGGTTCCTGGCGGGGAGTTCCGTCCGCTTTGCTTTCGGCGTGGGAGCTGAGGTCAAAGGAGAGGCGGCCCCCCTGATGCAGGATGACCGTACGTTCGAGCACGCTTTTCAATTCCCGGATGTTCCCGGGCCAGTCATACTGCAAGAGCGCCTCCAGCTCCCTCTCGCTGGGCTGCTGGATATCTCGGTGATACCGCCTCGAATAGCGATCCAGAAAGAACCGGACAAGCAGCCGGATGTCTTCCTTGCGCGACCGCAGCGGCGGAATGGTCAGGGGGACGACGGATAGGCGATAGTACAGGTCCTCGCGGAAGTGCCCGCTCTTCACCTCGGCCCACAAGTCCTTGTTGGTGGCGCAGATCAGGCGGAAATCCGAATGCCGTTCCTCCTCTCCGCCAACGCGCATGAACCGGTGATCCTGAAAGACGCGCAGCAACTTGATCTGCATGGGGGCCGGAATATCTCCGGCCTCGTCGATGAACAGCGTCCCCTGATGCGCCATTTCGGCCAGACCTATTTTCTGCCGGATGGCCCCGGTGAACGCGCCTTTTTCGTGGCCGAAGAACTCGCTCTCGAACAGGCCGTCGGGGATGCTGGCAGGGTGCACCGGAACAAAGGGGCCGGTCCTGCCGCTGCAATCGTGGATGTAATGGGCCAGCAGCTCCTTGCCCACGCCGGTTTCCCCGAGGATCAGCACCGGGGCGTCGGTCGCGCCTATCTGGCGGCCGTGCGACAGCAGGCGGCGCATGATGGCACTGCCGTGCAGCAGGATTTCCGGCGTATCCCGGTAGGGCTCGGCCTGCGCCTGTTCCTGTTCCCCGGCGGCAAGGCGGGCCGGTTTCGGCTTTCCGGCTTCGATTTTTCGGAGTTCGGACTCAAACAGCAAGGTAAACGCCGCCTGATCGGCGTTGGAGATGCCGCGCAGCGTTTCCAGCGCATACTCGCTTTCCAGCCACAGCACCCATCTGGCCTTGGCCGTCTCCAGCGGAAGGCTCAGGAACACATGCCGTTCCTCGTCCAAGAGCAGGGGCTTGTTCTGCTGCACTGCGTAGATCTGTGAGACTTTGGAAGATATCTTGCCTGTGTTCAGTTCCACGGCGCTGATGTTGCACGCGGCCCGGCACGTCAGCAGCCCGCCGCTGGAAACCTCCAGCAAGGCGGCGCGTTCGGCTCCCAGCTCGCAACCGGCGATGTGCGTCATCTGATTGATGTATTGCGAAAAATCCGTGAGATTGCGTATGGATTCCAGGGCTATCCGGCAGTTCTCGAGCAGCGTTCCACCGATGCGCGCCGTACTTTCAGGTTCATACGGCGATGCGCCGCTTTCCGGTGCAAGCCCCCTTTCAGCGGCCCGAGCGGGGAGATCATGAAGACGGGCAATGCGCCGCTGCGTAACGGCGATTTCCGTCGGGTTGCCTATCGCCGTAAAACCGCGCAGGCTCTCCGCCAGCAAGCTTCCGGCCGCTTCCTTGTCGCCGCTTTCCGCGAACAGGCGCGTCGCTTTGGCACGGAGCGCCCCCGCCCTCAGATGCTCGTTGTAGCTTTCGATCGCCCGCTGGATTTCCTCATCGAGATCAAGCCCCCAGACGGGCGGCAACCCAGCCTGCTCGTAAGCCGCCAGCACGTCGAACATCCACGGATAGGAATAGATGGGGCGGCGGAAACCATACCGCAGCGCGATATCCATCGTCCGCTGCATCGCCGCGTGCGACGCTTTGATGTTCCCCTGCGTGTAATGGTAGAACGCGAGCCCGCGCATACCCCATACGGCGATTTTGGTTTCCGTTTCGGGATTGACCATGCTGAGCACGTGGTCGATGAGCTCCAACGCCTCCTCATGCCGCCGCATGTACAGGAGCACCATCGCCAGCTGCCCTTCCCACCACAGGATCTTGAAACGGTTCTGGCCGAGCTCCGCTGCCCTTTTGGCCGCCTCGAGGATGCCTACCGCCTGATGGAAACGCCCCAGATACACGGCGGACGAACTCGTGTACAGCGAGAACATTTCCGTCTGGAACCGGCATTCCCACAACTGCGGGTACTGCAAGGCCACCTCAAACGCGGCGAGGGCTTCCCGGAAATGGCCGTGCCAGAAGTGGAACATGCCCACAAAATACTCCGCCTGCCCCCGGGCCCCGGCCTTGTCCAGCTCAAGCAACGACGTCTCGCATTGGGCGTGCAGCTCATGCATACGCTGCGCCGAGCATTCCGCCGCCATGTTTTCAAGGCTGGACTCCACCAGATGCAGCAAGGCCGTCATGCGGGCGTCCCCCTGCTCCTTGGCTGTCTCAAGGGCTCTGGCGGCGATCTCCCTTGCCTGACGATGGCTTTTGGAGAGATACATGGAAATGTCGCAAGCCGCGAGCGCCAGCTTCATGAAGGCCTGTTTCTGACCGGAGGCGGCACCCGCAGGGCTCCATCGGCCCAGCAGCCGCAAGACAAGGCCATAGCAGGCGACGGCCCCGCTCGACTGGGAACTGTTCAACAGCGTGTTGATGAATCCCAACAGAAGGGTACAGGCTTCGAGGTTCTGCCCTTCGTCAAGGGCGGAGGCCACATCAGCGATCTCGGCGCACACCTCCCGCCATGCGTTCCGCATCTGCAATTCCGCAACGCCCCGGGACGTTATCATGATCCGGGCGGGGCGATCCGGGTCGGACTGGAGCTGGCCGCCCTCCTTCAGATCCGCGATGATCGGCTCAAGCTCCTCCAAGGGAACTTTCAGGATCTGGGCACAGGCCTCCGCGCCGAGGCCGCCGGTGATCAACGAAAACACTTTCACGACGAGCAGGGAGAAGGGAGAGAAGTCCATTGCAGCCTCCTGTGATGCGCCTACACTATCCAACATATGGACAGTCTGTCTATCATACAGATTTATCTATATATTGGATGGAAAAACAGCGGAGCTTTCCTACATCCCGGCGGGACTTCTCACGAATCTTTTTGGAGCCGTTTTTGCAAGGAGAAAATACGGCCTTTCCGGCTGCGCCAGAAATATTCCAAGGATACCCAAGCCCAAACAAGGAGTCCAACATGTCCGAACAGCGTCCCGTCGCCATCGTCACCGGAGCGGCAAGCAACATTGGTCTGGCCTGTGCGCAACGCTTTGCGGCGACGCATACGGTCATCATGGCCGACATAGCCGACGCGACACAGCAGGCGGCGTCCCTGCCCCATGCCGTCGCCGTGCGGGTCAACGTCGGAGAGTTTGATTCATGCCTTAATCTGGTTGCGGAAGCCAGGAAATACGGGCGGATCGATGCCGTCGTGCACAGCGCGGGCATCACACGCCCCGCCTGCTCCATTCTGGATATGCCCGTGGAAGAATGGGAGAACGTCATCAAGGTCAATCTGACCGGGGCCTTCTTTCTGGCCAAGGCCTGCATCCCTCCGATGCTGGAAGCCGGGCAGAGCGCCATGGTGCTCTTTTCTTCCCGGGCCGCCAAAACGGGCTTTGCCGCCCTCGGCAGCAACGGCGCGAAAACCAAAGCGCATTACTGCGCATCCAAGGCGGGGGTCATCTCGCTCGTCAAGTCGCTGGCAATGGAGCTTGCCCCCTACGGAATCCGGGTAAACGGCGTAGCCCCCGGCCCTGTGCAAGGAACCATGATCCCCAAGGAATCATGGCCGGTTATCGCTGAGAAAGTGCCCTTGAACCGTCTCGGGACGCCTGAGGAAATGGCCGAGGGCGCGTGGTTCCTGTGCTCGCCGCAAGCCGCGTTCATTACTGGGCACATCCTGGACATAAACGGCGGCACGCTCATGGACTAGCCGCCCGCCGCTCGGAAGGCGCACAGGCCACACCCAAAAACGGATTCAGGTCCGCTCCCGTTTCCTCCGAAGAGCCGACACCCCGCTTGTACGCAAAAAGAGCGGTCCCTTCGTCTTTCAATCTTGGGGCCGCTCTTCCCATATGCAGATCCATATACCCCTTTCCTCGCTCGAAAGATAAATAGAGAGTGAAAAGTCAATAAGCTAGAAAGATTCCTTCGCTGAGAAAGCCGAAATCCTCATCAAATCTATTGATCCGCGCCCGGAAAACTGAGACGATGCCTTTGCTTTTCAATGTAGACACATCCTTTGAGCCGCCATCTCATAACTATGGCGTAAAATCGCATAGTGGAATACAGTTATGGAGTTGGAAGCGCGACACATATACTGTCCCGAGGCGAGGTTATTTCTATCCTCGCCTTGTTTAGTCTATACTGTATTTGATTTTCGTTAAATAAAGCCATCCCGTTGTATACGGCAATAAATTATTGGAACACCTATTTTACTTTTTGTATAAAAACAACATATTTCTTTTATCCGTTATCAAAAACACTTTTTGTTAATAAGGTAAAAAAACAGATCATAAAAAAATATAATTCAAGTCAACGATTAACACAAAACATACTAGTTTTGTTAAAGCATACTTGCTCAGAGAATAAAAACATTACTTATCGCCATATTGGAGTTGTTTCCATTCTTCCTCTTCAGCCTTCAGCTACCAGCTGGAACAAAGTTTTTATCTATCAAAAGAATAAATATCTTTTATCCTGACAGAATCGTATGAGAGAAAAAATATTTTTTAAAAATATATTACCTATATTCATGGTTTTTATAAATCTTGCACTATCTGTCTCGGTAGTCTTTCTCATGCGTTATGTCCAAAATTTGCTGAATTCGGACGTAAAAATCAATTTGGTGGAGATTGTGACCCAGAACAAGGACGCCATCACCAGCAGGTTGATGATGAACGTCAACTCGCTGGATATCACCGCAAACAAACTTTCCGATAGGTTGAAGGCCGAGGAATCTTCCGGCAAGCTCAAGACACAGGACCTCATCGAACAATACGCCAAAGAAAACAACACGGATGATCTGTTCACTGCGAACAGGGACGGCATGGCCTTGTTTGATGGCGGCCGGAAGCTGGATATCTCGGGGCGGCATTATTTCCGCCTCGCCATCGACGGCATCCCCAATATTTCAGACAAGCTTATTTCACGCATCAACGGGGATGAGGTTTTCGTCATCAGCGTGCCGCTCTCGTATAACGGGGAAATCGTGGGGACCATACAAAAGGTCATTACATTCGAGGAAATGTACAAGATATGTTCCCTCTCCATCTTTTCCTCGCAGGGCTATATGTATGTAATCAACCGTGAAGGATACGTTATCCTTCACTCGGCGCATCCCAAGTGTGAGCAGAAGTCCGACAATTACTTCCGCGATCTCTATGGGGCGGGCAACCCTAAAGCTTCAGAGCAGATGAAACGGGATATCCGGAACAACCGCAACGGGTTCATCGAGACGACGATAGCCGGGAGGGAAATCTTCTCGGCATATACTCCCATAGAAAAAATCCACGACTGGTATTTGATTACAAGCGTACCGAACAATGCCGTTTCTCCCAACGGCAATACCGTCATCAGTATTTTCTATTTCATTCTGTTCGTCATCGTAGTTATCTTTACCTCAAGCCTTACGTATTTCTTGTGGTACAAGAACAAGCAGCGCGCGCAATTGGAAAAAATTGCCTTTGTCGATACGGTTACTCTGGGTGACACATACAATAAATTTCTTGTCGATGCGCAAGGGATACTGACCCAGTGTCCCCATAAGAAATTCCATATTATCAAATTTGATATCGACAATTTCAAATACATAAACAATTTTTACGGATTTGAATTCGGCGATCGCATTTTACGCAAAATCAATGAAAGCATCAGCCAGCAGCTGAATGCCCACGAACTGATCGCAAGGATTTACAGCGACCATTTTGTGATCCTGCTTGAAAACGCCGCGGAAGGACGGCTGAACGCCCTGCTCTCTTCCATCGAGAATGAAGAGATAACCCTTTATTTTTCAGCGGGTATTTATTCCGTCACGGACAGCACCGAAAGCATCAACCTCATGGTGGATAAGGCAGGGACGGCCGCCCGCTCAATCAAGGGTGTGCTGAATAAAAAATTCGCCTATTACACAAACAAATTCGAACAGATAAAGATCCATAACGAGCAGTTGAAACGCGCCGTGAAGCAAGCGCTGAAGAACGATGAATTCATCCCGTACTACCAGCCCAAGGTGGACATCAACAGCGGCATCCTCGTGGGCGGCGAAGCGCTGGTGCGCTGGAAGACCCGCGAGGGCAAATTCATCTTCCCCAACGAATTCATTCCCATGTGCGAACAGACGGGCCTTATCGTCGAACTCGACATGATCATGTACGAAAAGGTCCTCAAGTTCCTGAAATCCTTCCTTGAGCAGGGCCTGGCGTGTGTTCCCATCTCGGTGAACTTCTCGCGCCTCCACCTGATGGACAGCGACTTCCTCAGCAAAATCGTCAAGAAACAATGTGAATACGGCGTGCCCGCTCATCTTATTGAAATAGAACTGACTGAAAGCGCCATATTCGACAATATCGACACCATCTATGCCTTTACACGGAAAATGCACGCCAACGGATTTGCAATCGCTATGGACGATTTCGGTTCCGGCTATTCCTCGCTCAATATGCTCAAGGACATCCCCATCGATGTCCTCAAAATCGACAAAGGCTTCCTGAGCGAAGCGATGGACAACAACAGGCGAAACATCATCTTCTCGTCGATTGCCGATATGGCGAGAAAACTGAATATCAAGGTTGTCGTCGAGGGCGTGGAGCACCTTGAGAACGTGCGCTTGATGAAGGAGTGCGGCTGCTCCATCGCACAGGGCTACTACTTCGCAAAGCCTATGGATGAGGAAAGCTTCCGTAACGTATTCAAAGAAGGTCGGATATGCTGAAGAAATGGCTGTCCTGCATATGTGCGGCGATTCTGCTTTTAGGCTTGGGCGGTTGCGAGGACAACAGCCGCAAGGTGAAAATCGGCGTTTCCATCGGTGCCGGAGGCGCGGCGCGCTGGCAGAAGGACATGGCGTTCATGCAGGAACGCGCCAAAGCGCTCGGGGCGGACATCGAACTGCGGCTCAATCTGCCGGACAGCTCCAAGACGCAGGCCGAAGACTGCCTTGAAATGCTCTCCGACGGCATCGACGTTTTGATCATCACGCCGAACAACACCCGCAAGGTCGACGATGTCCTGATGTACGCCAAACAGAAGAACACCAAAGTGGTTTCCTACGCGCGGGCCGTCATGGGGGGCAACGTCGACCTTTTCGTCGGGTACGACTGCTATAAGATCGGGCAGAACATGGGGCAGCACCTGACTGAAAAAGTCTACCACGGGGACATCATTGTCCTCAAAGGCGACGTGAACGACTTCAACACGCCGTTTTTGTATTATGGAGCCATGAAATACATCAAGCCTCTGATCGAAAACGGCAAACTCAATATGGTTCTGGATGCGTACGTGCCCAAATGGTCCCCTGCTGAAGCCAAGAAGCTGGTCAAGGAAGCCGTCGCCGCAAACGGCAACCGTATCGATGCGATCTTCGCCTCCAATGATCGCCTCGCCGGGGCCGCCGCCGAAGCGCTCGAGGAGCTCCACGTCACCAACCATGCCGTCATCACCGGCATGGACGCTGAACTCGCCGCCATCAAAAGAATCCTCGCGGGCACGCAGGACGCGACCATCTACATGGACCTGAGGGAACTGGCGTATGCCGCCGTGGACGAGGCCTACAACCTTGCCACGAAGAAAAAGGTCAACGTCAATTCTGAACTGGGCAACGACGGTAGCAATAAAATCAACGCGTTCCTGATCAACGGTAAAGTCGTGACCAGAGAAAACATCAATAAGGTGCTGATCGAACCCGGCCACTTTACGAAGGAAGACATTTACTCGGAGTAAAAAACGCCTCCCGGTGCGGTGCGCCTATCCAGAACCGTCCTTTCTCTTTTGCACGAGAGCGGAAACTCCTGTAGGCCTATTCCTCCGTGAGCCTATGATTGGGGCGGGCCCAGGAGCGAACCCGCCCCTTTCACACATGTTTCCCTCCGCGTATTCACCGATACGTTTCCGTCAGGAAGCGGGGATGCCGCCGGCGAACGGCCTTCCTCCCCTGACAGCGTGCCGACACGGTTTTCATGCCCTGCTTCCGAGGGCATTGGGGAGGATTATGAGTATCCCCTGATGATAAACCATACGGGAATATCCACCCCCAATGGTGCATCGCCTCCTCATCGCTCAAGATGATTTCCCGCCTCAACATGTCCCACGCGCTTGACCAAGAGGCCGTGGGCGAGCGACAACGGAAACCGCCGAAGCGCCGCATAGGTTAACCTGCGGCAACGCACCGCCGTAAGAAGGAAGCCCGCTTTCCTGTATACGCCCTCATATGGCGAGGCTTGCGGCTTTTCCGGTGGACATTGCAAGGAGTTTTTGATGCAGCTTTCCGCGTTCCCTTTCTCGACCATTCTCTTTGACCTTGACGGCACGCTTGTGGACAGCGCGCCGGACGTTCTCGAAGCCATTGCCGCCGTCCTGCGTGACGCGGGCGATCCGGTCCCTCGGATGGCGCTCTCCATCATCGGCCCTCCGCTGGAAGGTATTTTCCGTGAAGTCTGCCCGGACGCCGACGAAGCGAAAATCGCCCGGCATGTGGCCGCATTCCGTGACCTCTATTTTGGCGGCACCTTCCCCCAAAGCACTCCTTACCCCGGCATCTTCGCGTTGCTTGAGCGTTTGCGGGCCAAAGGCTGCCGCCTGTTCGTCGCCACGCATAAACCGGAGGCCGCCGCGCAAAGGATGCTTACGCTCAAGGGGTTCATGCCCTTCCTCGAAGGCGTCGGCTGCACGGATTCCCTGCCGGACCGGCAACTCTGCAAAAAGGATATCATCCGTCTCCTTATGGAGCGCCATGCCCTCGATCTCGCTTCAATGGTCATGGTGGGAGACACGGCCCTCGATATCAGAGGCGGCAACGAACAGGGCATAGCCACCATCGCGGCCCTGTACGGCTATGGCGACAAGGCAAAGCTCCTCGCTGAGCGCCCGCGCTATCTGACCGACGATCCAGAATGGCGCACGCTCCGCAAGGCGGAGTAGCCCATACAAAATAAAGAAGCCGTCCTTTTTCCGTTCAGAAAAAGGACGGCTTTTCGTTGTTACGATGTATGACCCTGCCCTGTTCCAGCGGGCGTCGGTTTTGGAGGAGGAGAGGGATTTTCCGTGAAGGATATGATACCCGGAGCCACTACCGGCCCTTCGGCATCCTCTGCTACCGATGCAACACCCCCGCATGGAACGCTACATGTAGGGGAAGCTCGTCAAGCCAATACGTCCAGTCGTGGAGGCCGGGCGCCTCGCGGTACTGATAGGAGAACCCGCCCCGGCGGAGCGTATCCCGAAAGGCGCGGTTCTCAGGCACGACATACGCGTCCTGCTGCCCTGTGGTGATGAGCATGGCGGGCA
>ERZ779894.3514-NODE-3514-length-12066-cov-2.689784_pt1 | contig 12066 bp, 9 predicted proteins | sample MGYA00511587_ERZ779894 | MGnify/ENA primary metagenome ERZ779894 (study PRJEB29588, sample SAMEA2160490) | human gut metagenome | biome: human gut; feature: human-associated habitat; material: faeces | place: Denmark | collected 2008/2010 ... | reverse complement strand
AAGCTTGGTATTGATACAGTCGTGACGTTTTCCGGCTGTCCTGGTGACCATGAGGGCGCAAAATATCCTAACTGGGTTACCTGCCCCTGGCCTGAGGATTATCTTAAGATTTTGGAATACCAGTGGAACGACGTACTGATTCCCTACTGGAAGGAAACTGTGAAGTTTGCCAACGCGCATGGTGTGACGAAAATTGCATTTGAGATGCATCAGGGCTTCTGCGTATACAATCCGGAAACGCTGATGAAGCTGCGCGCGGCGGTGGGGGAGACCATTGGGGCAAACTTTGACCCCTCGCATCTTTTCTGGCAGGGCATCGACCCCGTATGGGCTATTCGGAATCTCGAAGGTGCGATCTATCATTTCCATGCGAAGGATACGCGTATCGACGCCTATAACAAAGCGGCAAACGGCGTTTTGGATACCAAGCATTACGGCGATGAGATCCATCGTTCATGGGTGTTCCGTTCCGTAGGATACGGCCACAATATGGAGGTCTGGCGCGATATCGTGAGCGCACTCCGTCTGGTCGGTTACGACAAGGTGATGAGCATTGAGCACGAAGACAGTTTGATGAGTATTGACGAAGGGCTTGAGAAGGCTGTTGCCTTCTTGAAAGAGGCAATGATATATGAGCCTAAGCCGACAACAATGGGTTGGGCTTGAGGAAAATAGGCAGAACAGGGAAAAGCAGGCGTCAGGATCCGGCTTTGGTGTAGACCTTCAGGGAAACAACAGATGCGCTCACGCGCAAACATCGCCAATATGGCGTGCATTGTCCGACGTCTGTGAAAGGATGATCAATTTTATGAAAAAGAAAGTAGCAGTCATTGGATACGGCGGCATGGGTGGCTGGGATGTAAACATGTTATCCGGTGTTTACGGCCCGCAATTGGATCCGGCGTTCTTTGAGTTTGGTGGAATTTATGACATCGATCCGGCAAAAACAAAGCTCGCACAAGAAAAAGGATACTATGCATATCCGTCGTTTGAAGCACTTTTGGCTGACAAAAGCGTAGATGTTTTGACCGTTGCAATTCCAAACGATCAACACAAAGATATCTGTATCGCCGCAATGAATGCCAAAAAGAACGTGATCTGTGAAAAACCTGTCACGCTCAATGTTCACGATCTGAACGAAATGTTTGCCGCAGCAAAACGCAACCACGTGGCTTTTTCCGTGCACCAGAATCGTAGATGGGATCCGGATTTTCTGGATATGAAAAACTTGTATGAAACGCACAGACTCGGCGATGTCTTTTATGTGGAATGCCGCGTGCATGGTTCGCGTGGAATTCCCGGCGACTGGCGCAACCGGAAAGAGTGCGGCGGCGGTATGCTCTATGACTGGGGCGTTCATTTGATCGACCAAATGTTTCAGATGGTCAAAGAACCGGTTAAGTCTTTTTACGCAACCCTGACATATGTCACCAACGAGTTTTGCGATGACGGTTTTAAGATTTTGGTCAATTTTGAAAGCGGATTGCAATATCATCTGGAAGTAGGAACAAGCAATTTCATTTCCATGCCCCACTGGTATATGTTGGGCAACAACGGCAGCGCCATCATGAACGGCTGGGAACCCAAAGAGGGTAAAATTACAATGGTATCCGATTGGGAAAACAAAGATGCCGTACCGATCATTGCCGGCGTTGGACTCACAAAAACCATGGCACCGCGCACCGATGACAGCATCAAAGATTATCCGCTCCCCGATATCAATATCAGCGTTGCGGAATATTACAAAAACTTTGCAAAAGCCTGCTGCGGCGAAGAAGAGTTAACCGTTTCACACAAGCAAATGCACCGTGTTATGACCTTTGTAGATGCTGCATTTGAAAGCGCTGCAGAAGACAAAGTGATCAAAGACTTTGAGCAACGTTGTCTGTCATTTAACGATTGATGTTGTTTTAGTCTGTGACATAACAACCGTTCTTTCTTTTATCATATTACTTTTTTGCTTGATTGCTAAAATCAAAGCGGTACGGAATATTCCGTACCGCTTTTTTCATTACTCACGCACAACAAGTGCTTCTACCCGACCCATTGTTTTTTTTATGATTCTCTATCGTGCGCCACCGAATTAGATTCGACCACTGCATTTGTTACATATCTCATCGTCAAAGCATCCGACATGGGCATGGGATGAGAATTGCCACGTACGACAAATCCATCCACACACTTTGCATAAATACCACGGGGCTGCGTAAAATCATTGGATTCCAAACGAATATTTCGGTGTACCGGTTGTGTGTGATCACCGTTTTCCGGGCACACCTCCAAATAATATTCGCCACATGCATCGAAACGATTGTTTCGGATCGTGAGGTCATGCACCGGTCCACTTTCATACCATTTTCCCGCATCATTGGAGACTAAAATAGAATCCATTGTCAAATCCAAGAAATCATTGTCCTCAACGACTACCTTCCCGCGTGTGGTAATCAACAGCCCACGCGTAACAATACGTGTCATGGTATTGCGTGCAAAATAGAGATTCGGGCACATGGTGGTATCCTCCAATGCACACCCGGCAACCGCACCATTTGCATCATCTACTTCTACCAGCAAGTGATAAAGATCCGTTAATTGAACAGAACGAATGACCCCCTGCCCTGTGGCAAGTAATGTCTCCCGATCCACATATTCTACCGTATCGCCCACGTGCAACGGACAAAATCCGTATGTTTCCGAATGTGCAAATGACAACTGCAGCACATTATCTGTTACCTGATCCACAATAAAGTGAATACCGTGCACATTGAGTACATCATCTCCCGCACCGCAAAAGTAGTTATCCGTGACATCGATTTGTCCCTTGCACATACTGAGCTGAATAAAATCGGCACAGGAAGCGGTTTTGATCATCGAATGATCGTTCGGAGCAAAGGTACATGCGGTTATGGTAATCTGTTCGGTATCCTGTGCAACCACAGCCAAACCGTAATTAAAATGTTGCGTCATGCAACGAAGTGTGATATCCAAACACCCATCAATGACAATACCATTATACCGCCTGCCGCAATGGTACAGACCATACCGTTGACCCACTTCAAACATCTCTGTGGACGCGTATGTTGCTCGAAATACGTGATCGGCAATGTTTTCAAAACTGGTTGCATTGCGCAGCGGGTGGATGGTTCGAATATAATGATTTTCGTTTTTCACATCATAACAATGCGCACAATCCCATCCCTTCCGCGGTGGATAAATGGGAGATCCTGGCTCTCGTCCATCACCATATGCAAAATAATACATTTCGTTCATCTTCTGATAGTCGTCAGAAGCATCCAGCGCAAAGTCAACATATGTTTCTGACACGCGTTGGACCTGAACAAAATGAAAATCCGGTCTTTCTGCGGAAAATGTAACACCGTCAACGGAAAGATGTTGACAATGGCGCAAAAAAATATGCGTCATTTTTCCATGTGCGACGAAATGCGCGCCCTTTCCTTGGACTGTAACATTTTGCAAATTTTCCAGATCCCATCCCACAGGTACAACATGTAAATCATCCCCCTCTTGATTTCCATACATACTGCTGTCACCAACAGAGGCATTGCTGATATACATGGTCACTTTGGGACAATGATCCGCGGTAAGATGATAGATGCCTGGTTCTAATATCACAATGACCGGTTCCGTTTGCACCGAAAGCGATGCAAACATATCGTTGATCTCTTTGGAAACGTCTTTCCCCGGCGCAACGCCGTATTGTTTTGCATATAATACCATGTTTGTCTCCTTGTCTGGTGAGATTGTTCTCATAATTTTACAAAAACGTACCATTTGCCTTTCGACAACATACGATAATAACAGAAACAGTCCTTCAGATGGGTTGAACGAAAAAGTTGAAAAAGATGATCAAATGTACCTCAAAACAACCAATTGCATTTCATTTTTTCATCAGTCCATATCCTTTGAAGCATATCGGAAAGGGGAACAAAAAAGATATGAAGCGCGAACAACCGTTATTTTGCGGGTGCGGCACAGCGCTGGTGACACCTTTTTATCACGGACAGATCGATTACACAGCTCTGGGAGAGTTAATCGACTGGCAAATTGCCTCCGGTGTCAATGCGCTGATTGCCGCCGGAACAACCGGTGAAGCACCCACATTGACGGAGGATGAAAAGATCGATGTCATTCGTTTTACCGTGGAAAAAACGGCGGGACGTGTACCGGTAATTGCAGGAACCGGGTCGAACAACACCGCTTATGCCGTACGTCTTTCCGTGGCTGCAGAAGCAGCAGGCGCGGATGGCATTCTTGTCATTACACCATACTACAACAAAACTTCACAAGCCGGGCTGGTGGCACATTTCACCACCATAGCAGATGCCACTTCCTTGCCGCTGTTGATTTATCATATCCCATCACGCACCGGCATGCGCATTGCACCGCAAACATTTTGCACGTTGTCACACCATCCGCGCATTGTAGGCGTCAAAGAAGCCTGTGGGGATTTAAATCAGATCATGCAATTATTTGAACTGTGCGGAGACCAGTTGGACATCTACAGCGGCAACGATGAACAAGTATATCCGTTGTTAGCGATGGGTGGTTGCGGCGTGATCAGCGCCGTGTCCAACATTTTGCCCGACAAAATGAGTCAAATATGCCGCTTGTATGAGGAGGGGAAAACAGCACAGGCACAACAGTTACAACTCTCCATCCTTCCGCTCATTCGCGTGATGTTTTCTGAAGTAAATCCCATTCCCGTCAAAGAAGCATTGTACCAAATGAATATGATTCACCGGGAATATCGTCTGCCATTATTCCCCATGGACGCAAAAGGCGCACGCAATGTACAGGAACAACTGCGGCTGCATGCACGGTTGCCGGAATTTCCGGACATTTCCGAATTGCCATAACCCCTAACAAAATTTATGTACACCGCACAGGGTGTTCTATAAATTCTGTCACTGAAAAGCCGGATGGTCATATACCTGAAAAAGCGAGGAAGCGATAACTGCCTACGTTCCGTACTGACGGAAAACAAAAGAGGCATACGCTTTCTCGCAGCTCTATCAGAATCATAGCCGCAGTCCCGACCCTGTCGCCAAAAAAGTATCCATATGGTACCCAACACATCAATTTATTCTTTTTTATGTTCGATTGACTGATGATTGTAAGGGTACACACCAATATCACAAGTGCATTTGATTTTGCCTATATAAACAAATCAATATTTGGGAAAGACGCGATGCCACATCATTCGGCATCGTCGTTTCTTTTTTGTGACGCACCTTTTTTCTGTACAGTTTGCGCGATCCAAAGCACCACACCGCAGAGCCAAATGACGCCGCCGCAAATCATCAAATACAACGGCAAATATGTCCAGGTGTCGGCGATCTCAAACGCACCTTTCATGAGCGAACACATCGTAACCGTTTCCACGCCGGCATTGATCAGATTATATGCCACGCGGCGCGGCAGTCTTGTCGGGGCAAAAATGGCACAAAACAAAAACGGCAGAAACCCAAGCACAAACGGAAACAATGCCGCCCATGTCATGTAAAACGATGTCACTTCGTGACTAAACTGATGATAAACAAAGCTAAATAAAATAACAAAGAGTGTGACAGCGCCATACACCACGGCCGTTTTCTGCGCACGATTCGCAAAAAACGGCCGACGATGCGCGCCGTTGTCAATAGCCGATGTAAACAATATCACTTACCCCGCGTTCTTTGATTCCGTAATTTCCGTTGGTGGGCAAATTGACCACCTCGTTGTTAAATACCATCGTTGTGGAACCGCCACCATCCATATTATACCCGTCAACACACCCGATCTCTTGCAAAAATCCGGCAAGCTGATACAATGTCAGTCCCGCGCTGCGCTCTGTTCGTCCGTCACTGGTCACAAAACAATAGTGCAACCATCCGTCCTCCCCCGTCTCAAATCGTCCGATGGCGGTACGCGGATTGGAAGCTTTACAACGAGCCACTTCGGTGGTCTCTCCGGTGACAATCTGTCCATCCCACAACAGCGTAGGACCAAAGCCAAATACTTGCCAGTTGTCTTTCAACTCCTCCATGCCGCCCGGCTCTTCAATCACCGTAGAAAACGAACCGTCATAACCGATGATCAAATTGTCATACACCGCATCGGTACGTGCGCTTTCCCGATAGGTCGCGCCGTTGCGCAATACAAAACTCTCCGTGTGATAGCCGAAATAATCCCCGTTGATGGCCAAAATCGCCTGATGTTCGCGCGCAATTTCAGATGTGTTTTGCGTAATATGTACCCCATAGGTGTCTTTCGCAAACGCCGCTTTGAGATATTCCACATCACGAATTTGGATGTCCGCAACATAAATGTCGGTTGCCAATCGACGATATTGCCTGATTTCAATGCGGATATTTTCATCGGTATAGCCGCGTGCGGTATACGTCTCCGTTTCGCTGCCGTCCGTATTGATGACATCCTGTTGTTCCCAATAACCGTATCCGTTTTCATCCAATCCGTCTGCCGCGCTTTTTTTATCTAAAAACGTTTGACTGGGATTTTGTATGCCGGGATAATCCACGGGAACTGTTGCCTGCGGAACGACAAAGGCATGCAGAGAGATTGCTGTGATCAAGATCACCAAAACAACCGTATAACAAATTGCAAAACAAAATGGTTTTTTGAAAAATTTAATGATTTTTTTCATGCTTTTCTTTACTCCTGGGTACCGGGATAAGGGTTACGTCTGCGCCTGGGCTTGTGCACGGACCTGTGCCACAGCCGCTTCATGCTGTTCTCTTGTCTCGGAAAAGATGGTATTTCCGTCGTTGTCCGCAACAAAGAAATAATAATTGGTGGATGCTGGATACAACGCATAACGGATGGCATCAAGCCCCGGATTGCATATGGGGCCGGGCGGCAAACCCTTTGTAACATAGGTGTTATAGGGATTGACCGTTTGCAATTGTTCAGCTGTGATCGGATCGGTACGGTTGCCCACTGCATAACGAACCGTGGCATCGCTCTCCAGATACGGGAATGCATCCGGATGACTCAAACGGTTGTAAAATACGGAAGAAACATTTTCAAACTCGCTGACGTTTGCCGACTCGGCTTGGATCATGGAAGCAATTGTCATGATTTGATCCAAAGACATATCCATACGCTGTGCTGCTGCATAATAGTCATCGTTGATCTTACTCTTGGTATTTTGCAGCATCTTATAGATAACCGTGATCTCGTTGGAATCTTGGTAGACATAATATGTGTCTGGGAACAAATATCCCTCCAACCGATATTTACGATCCGGGTTATCCGGCAACTCCCGCAAAAAGCGAAATTCTTCGGTATCATATGGATACTCGTTGATTGCCTCAATATATTTCTCCCGCTCGCCCACACCTTTTTCATTGACCAAATAATCAATAATGCGATCAACATCATACCCTTCCGGGATGGTGATCACAACCTGTTCACGGGCTGTAGAAGTGCTCAAATGGTTAAATGTACGCAAAAACTCACTGTAATTGAGCTGTGCACTGACGCGGTATGTACCGGGTTCCGGTTCAAATTCCACATCGCGCAGAGATGCATAAAGACGAAACAATGAGGGATATTGGATCAAATTGTTGTCTTTTAAGAGTTGTGCTACATCTCCCACCGTCATATCCGGTGTGATCTCCACGGAAATTTCGGTATCATCTTTGACAAATGCATACACGTCGTTCGCAGCTGAAATGATTCCCCATGCAGCAAGCGCCGAAACGACCAACACACACACAATGTATATAACCGCACGAATCAAGCTGTGCAATACGGGCGCATCGCCAAGCGTACGTTCCGGCCCTTTTTTCAAACTTTTTTTCTTTCTATGACGTTGCGAAACCGCATCGTCTTTTTTCCGTGTACCGGATGCATTTGTTGTTACTTTCTTAACATTATCTGCTGCGGAAGCAAGGGACGCCGTATTGCGCGCTGTATTGTCAGAAACAGACGGCTGCGGACGATGTGGAACATGACTGTCCCCAGACGATGTAGAATTCTGCATCTCATCGTTTGCAGAGACGAACGGATTATCCTTTTTTGCTTCATTGTTTTGTTCGGAAAGAGAAGAAACAAATGCCTTTGGCGACGGGCCTGCATGCTGCGGACGTCGCGGTATTTGTGCGGTATGTTGTTGCGCGGCTGTTTGCTTGATCTCAGCGAACGACATCGTGGACGCTTTGTGTTCTTCCTGCGATGCATGGTTCTGCATGTTTTTCACATGATCCGTTTCCGGATGCATCGACGATTCACGTTTCTGCGAATTTTGTTCCTGATTTGGCATAGCAATCTCCGTTTCCCTTTGAACAATATTCTTTTGTATTTGCCGCATCAACCGATTATTCTTCGGCGTGAGAATGGCAAAGAAAGAGAGAATGAACAAAATAACCCTTAAAGACGATTGTATAAAACAAACAATGCGACAATATATAGTAAGACGCACACCACCGTGCGGTAATCAACAAACACTGCTGACAGTTGTTCACGTGCAGACAAAAAATGTTGGGATTTTTCCTGCGATTGTGCAACAGAAAAGCTGCGCGCTGCCATGATATGCTGCGCCTCTCCGGCAGAAAGAATGAAAAACAAAAGTGTCAAAGTACCTGCCACAAACGAAAAAAAGATCATGCCGTCCGGCTTATTTACAAACGACCAAATATATCGTTCAAAGCTGACGACAAACAGGTGATACACCAATCTTACGACCACTGCCGCCCACACGGAACGGCACAAATAAACCGTAAAAGAAAGAATCAATCCTGCCAACAGCTGCACCAAAAAATCGCCAACTGTAAACTGACTCATTGCGCCAAACAGCGCCGAAGATACGACGGAAGCCACCACGCCGACTGACGAATAGTGCCCGTACATCACACCCTGGTGATAAAATCCCTGCGCCACCGCCGGAACCAAAACAAACACCAACAACGTATACGTGCTGTCCAACGCACCGATGCCAAGCACCGGTGTAGAGATTCCCCACAAAATACGCGCGGTGGGATGGTAGATGTCGAGTCCCTGCAAAATCAACTTGAACAAGCTCAGCGCGCAGATCATAAACAAAGACATACATAACAACAGCGGCACACGTTGCAAGGAAAACAATCGCAGCTGCAATCGATTGACAAACTGGGGCGGACGCAATTTGATCAGCAAAATAGCTGGAAGAACAAAAGCCATCACTTCTACAATCAAAAGCGTCAAATACGCCGTATCATTACCGGATTGCACCGGATCCGGGGCAACCAATCCACCCACGGCCATCACAATCATCGTATAAATGGCAAGGACAGGCGGATTCAGTAAATATTTGTGGGCAGAACGCGTACGTTGTTTGGCCTTGACAGAAACATGTTGTGTTGTGCTTTCCTCACTGCCCCTATGTGATGCGCCAGTTGTACGCCGATGCATCTGCTGCCTGTCAAATTCTCCCGGTTTTTCTGCCATCGCACGTACCCTTTCTTTTTATGCTATCTATGCTGAACACATCACATATGTGTCTTAGCATAGATAAATCCTCGAACATCTTTTGATATCGTATTGCAAACCGTTACCTGACGCGTCAGGCTTTTCGCTGTGAATGGTTTGACTACCGATCACGGAAATATCACTGCGGCATGCAAACGCCACGGCTCAAATCGTCTGCCGCCTGTTCACCGCACAACAGCGAAACCAGCCGCAAACCGAACGCATGAGCCACACCCATACCTTTGGCAGTGATGTAAGTATCATCCACAACCACGCTTTTTTGTGAAATTTCGGCACCCGTGAGATACTTCTCAAAACCAGGATAACATACCGCAGTGCGGCCTTCCAATAATCCCATTTGTCCCAGAATCATCGGTGCTGCACATATCGCAGCGATCAGAATACCTTGCTGTGCAGCATAACTGATCGCACGACGTACCGTTTCATCAGCAGCAAGATTCGTGGTACCGGGCATACCGCCGGGCAAAATAATCATTTCCAAAGAGCGATCCAACTGAATTTGTTCCGTGGTACAATCACAAGTAACTTCAATCCCGTGAGACCCCCGCACATGCATACCGCCGACGCCAACCGATTTTACCTCCACACCGGCGCGGCGTAATAAATCCAACGGGCAAAGTGCCTCCACTTCTTCAAATCCTTCACCCAAAAATAAATATACCATTGTTTGTCTCTCCTCTTTATTGCAAGTGCAATGCACGCGCCGTCTCGTCCCAGACTTTTTGTGCGATCTGTTCGACGGAACATGCGGCATGTTGTTCCGTGTAACAACAAATTCGCTTCCAACCCAAATAATTTGCGGCAAACAGTGCCGCCTGATAGCTGCGCTCCAGATGATGCGCATCCGTCTCATGAATATCTTGCGCCTGACCGGTCTGTGCCGTACGTCGGTCAATCCAAGTATGTGCAATGTCCGGCGGCAGTTCTAAATACAGCACCAAATCCGGCCGGGGCAATTGCAACAGTTCATATTCAAAGGAAAACAGCCAGTCCAAAAATGCGCGCTTTTGTGTCTCATCCGCATCATTCATTTTAGAAAGCTGATGCACCGCATTGGCCGTCGTATAACGATTGGCAATCACCACAGTATCCGGTCGCAATAAAAAATCTTTCCATTTCGTATGATATGATACATAACGATCAACTGCAAAAAAAGTAGATGCGGCATATGGATTGGTGGCGTTGGGGTCATTTCCAAGCCCGCCGTTCAAATAAAACTCAGCAGGACCCGCTCCCGGAGAACCGTAATCCGGAAACGAGATCAGACGCGCAGGAATGTTTTTTGCGCACAGCGTTTCATACAGGCGCTGCGCCTGTGTCGTTTTCCCCGATCCGTCTAAGCCGTCAATGGCAATCAGTTTTCCCATGGCAAATCATCCTCCTGTGCAGGATCCTCTTGTGCGCCCGGCACTGCGGAAGTTGACGACTCCTGTTCGTTTGAAACGTCATTCTCCTGCGTGCGATCTGCCGCATTTTCCAAATGATCTGTCACTTCCGCACTTCCACCCATTTGCAGCTGCTCCCACTGTGCACGTGTAATTAAGACGGTACGTGGTTTTTGTCCCTCGGGGGGAGAAACAAATCCTTTTTCCTGCATGGCATCGATAATTTTCGCAGCGCGCCCGTATCCCAAACTAAGCTTGCGTTGTAATAAAGACGTCGAAATCGTCCCGTTTTGCACGGCCAAATCGATGGCTTCTTTCATTTTCGGATCACCGCTGATTTCTGCAGTTTCTGCGCCGCCGACACCCTTATGCGTCTTTGCATTACCGCACATTTCCGCCGCACGATTGATCAGTTCCAACACATTTTGGTCATATTCAATTTCGCCCGCGTTTTTCTTCAAGAACCGCGTAATCTTGGCAATTTCCTTTTCACTGACAAACGATCCCTGCACACGAAGCGGCTTGGTCAACCCCACCGGTGCATAGAGCATATCACCGCGGCCGATCAGTTTTTCGGCGCCCGCAATATCCAAAATGGTACGAGAATCGACCTGAGAAGCAACGGTAAATGCAATGCGCGACGGGATATTTGCCTTGATCAATCCGGTAATCACATCAACGCTGGGACGTTGTGTACCAATGATCAAATGCATCCCCGCTGCACGCGCCTTTTGCGCCAGGCGACAGATGGACTCTTCCACCTCATCAGGGGCAGTCATCATCAAATCCGCCAACTCATCAATAATAATGACAATCTGGCTCATCGGTGGTTTTTCCGGATCATCACGCGTGATTTTGTTATATGCCGCAATGTCGCGCACGCCCACATCCTCGATCTGTTCAAAACGGCGTTCCATTTCGCCCACAGCCCAATGCAGCGATCCGGCAGCTTTTTTCGGATCGGAAACGACGGGAACCAACAAATGCGGAATCCCATTGTATATATTCAATTCCACCTTTTTGGGATCAATCAAAATCAGCTTGACCTCTTCCGGCGTTGCCTTATACAGCATGGATACAATCAGTGAATTGATACAGACGGATTTTCCCATACCCGTTGCACCTGCAATCAACAAATGGGGCATTTTGGCAATATCCAGATAAATCGGCTCCACTGGCACATCCATCCCCAGGC
>ERZ779894.3513-NODE-3513-length-12066-cov-3.146449_pt1 | contig 12066 bp, 12 predicted proteins | sample MGYA00511587_ERZ779894 | MGnify/ENA primary metagenome ERZ779894 (study PRJEB29588, sample SAMEA2160490) | human gut metagenome | biome: human gut; feature: human-associated habitat; material: faeces | place: Denmark | collected 2008/2010 ... | reverse complement strand
AAAAGTAAAACTGGATGAAGAAGTTGTAGATCCAGATGATGTAGAAATGTTAGAAGATCTTCTTGTGGCAGCAGTGAACGAGGCACTTGACAAAGTAGATGAAGCATCTGCAGCAAGTATGTCCAAATTCACAGGAGGCATGAATGGATTACTATAGTAACCAGATCAGCAAATTGATTGACGAGCTGTCCAGATTGCCGGGCATTGGTGCGAAGTCAGCATCCAGACTGGCATTTCATCTGATACATATGCCGAAAGAAGAAGTGAAACGTCTGGCAGACACTATGGTCGAGGCAAGAGAAAATGTACGTTACTGCAAAGAATGCTGCACCCTGACGGATCAGGAACTCTGCCCAATCTGTAGTAATTTAAACCGCGATCATAAGACAATTATGGTTGTAGAGAATACAAGAGACCTGGCAGCTTACGAAAAGACAGGAAAATACAACGGCGTCTACCATGTACTTCACGGCGCAATCTCCCCGATGCTTGGCATCGGTCCGGGAGACATCAAGCTGAAAGAACTGATCCGGCGCCTGGAAGGCGATGTAGAAGAAGTCATCATTGCGACAAATTCAAGCCTGGAAGGCGAGACGACCGCGATGTATATCAGCAAGCTGATCAAACCGACGACGGGAACGGCGAGCGCGAGACACTGGTGGTCGGCATTACAGATTTTCAGCCAATGGACTATCAGGAAGACGGCGAATGGGTCGGATTTGACGCCGATATGGCACGCGCATTTGCAGAGTCCTTGGACATGGATGTGGAATTTATCGAAATCAACTGGGATCGTAAAGTCATGGAACTGGACAGCGGTGCGATTGACTGTGTCTGGAACGGCATGACGCTGAACGACGAAACATTGTCCGCCATGGATTGCTCCAATCCCTACTGCCGCAACACACAGGTTGTGGTGATGCCCGAAGAAATTGCAGATCAATACAAAGATACGAATTCACTCAAAGATTTGACGTTTGCCGTGGAGGCAGGTTCTGCCGGCGAAGCAGAGGCCAAAAAATTGGGATTGAATGTAACCGCCGTGGATACACAGGCACGTGCTTTGATGGAAGTAAGCGCAGGAACCTCTGACGCTTGTGTCATCGATATGCTGATGGCCGGATCCATGACCGGTGCCGACACAAGCTACCCCGACTTGGTACACACCATCATTCTCAATGAGGAAGAGGGCGAAACCTACGGCGTCGGCTTCAAAAAAGGCTCTGATTTGACCGAAAAACTCAATGAATTCTTTGTGGAAGCCTATGAGAACGGCACCATGCAGGAAACGGCGGAGAAATACGGCATTGCCGATGCATTGATCCCGCAGACGGGCGATACACAAGAAACCACCAGCGCAACACAGGCAACGGAGCAGACCCAAGAATCTGACGCAACACAAGCAAGCGAAACGTCTGCTGCTTCAGTTGCATAAAACATCGACGAATCCGTGATATCCGATGTATTTATTTCACAGGTGAACCGTTTGGTACGGGGGAAATGTATGACACATTTCCCCCATCGTTGCGTTTTTCATATTTGCAACAACGCTTTTTTTGCCGATTTTTGAAGAGTTAGACATCTGCCGTCTGCGCCGCGGGGCGAAACGGACAGGAAACGGAGAAAAATATGTTTCAAACCGTACTTTCAACCCTTTCCGAGGGCTTTCTGAAAACGCTGGAGCTGTTCGGGCTGACGCTCGCCGGCGCACTCCCGTTGGGACTGATCATTGCCTTTGGCTCCATGAGCCGTTTCACACCCTTGCGCGCTGTGGTGCGTACCTTTGTATGGATCATCCGCGGCACCCCGTTGATGCTGCAATTGATTATCATTTATTATTGTCCCGGCATGTTGTGGGAAAACATCTGGGGGCGCGGCGAGGAAGGCCGTTTCATCGCCTCGATTGTCGCCTTTATCATCAACTATGCCTGTTATTTTTCCGAGATTTACCGCGGCGGGATTCAGGCTGTACCACATGGACAATATGAAGCGGGACAAGTGCTCGGAATGACGCGCACACAAACATTTTTCCGCGTGGTGCTGCTTCAGGTGATCAAACACATCGTACCGCCCATCTCCAATGAAATCATTACGTTGGTCAAAGATACCTCCATTGCCCGTGTGATCGCCCTGCAAGAACTGATCTGGATGGGTGAATCCTTTATGAAGAGTGACGGCCTTGTCTGGCCGCTGTTCTTTACCGCTGTCTATTACCTGGTATTTAGCGGCATTTTGACGCTGTTGCTGGGCAAGTTGGAAAAGAAATTAAGCTATTTTAAGGCATAAGGGGGTGTGGTAACTGTGGCCATTTTGGAAGTAACGCAACTGACAAAAAGTTTTGGGGATACAAAGGTCCTCAAGGGCATTGATTTTTCGATGGAACGCGGCGAAATCCTTTCCGTGATCGGTTCATCCGGCAGCGGAAAAACCACGCTGCTGCGCTGTCTGACATCCTTAGAAACAGCGGACAGCGGAAGAATCGTTGTAGACGGCGATTTGGTGTTTGACGGAAAAACAGAACTGTCGCGCGCACAAAAACGAAAAAACCAGTTAAAGATGGGTCTGGTGTTTCAATCGTTTAATCTGTTCCCACAATACAATGTGCTGAAAAATGTCACGCTGCCGCGGATCCTCGCCGCAAAAGCGCGTCCGGATTGGAAAACAAATAAGCGTGAAATTTTGGAACAAATCGATTCGGAAGCAAAACAACTGATTGATTCTGTGGGGCTGTACGAAAAACTGGAAAATTACCCCTCTGAGCTTTCCGGCGGACAGCAGCAGCGCGTTGCGATCGCGCGGGCACTGGCCATGCACCCGGATATTTTGTGCTTTGACGAGCCCACATCCGCATTGGATCCCGAGCTGACCGGCGAGGTGCTGAACGTGATCAAAGAGCTTGCCACACGAGACATGACCATGATCATCGTCACACATGAAATGCGTTTTGCTCATGATATCTCTGACCGGATATTGTTTATGGACAACGGCGTTGTAGCGGCAGCAGGGACACCCGATGAAGTGTTCGGAGAACAGGCGCCGGCGCGCGTAAAATCCTTTATCGGCGCACATAAATTTTGAATATCTGTTTCCAATCATGTTTTTTCCAATCACAGTTCGTTGAAATCGGCATCAGATCATATGATTGCCTTGATACACGGAGAAACGACAATGAAAATACCGCATCCGTCCGCCAACAGCGATTTTCCAGATCTTTCCGATCTTTCAGACTTTTCTAACCTAACATCGGAGTCTGTTCCATTACACATATGCAGTGAAACCGTCACAGATGAATCCTTGCATACACTTGCCGCACACGTGGTATCGGCACTCCAACACGCAAATAAAACGGTCGCCACAGCAGAATCTCTCACCGGGGGATATATTGCAAAAACACTGACCGATATTTCCGGTGCAAGCGCTGTTTTGGAGGGCGCGGTGGTCAGCTATTCCGACCGCATCAAACACAAACTGTTGGGTGTTCAAACGCAAACACTGCAAACATACACCGCCGTGAGTGCGCAAACTGCTGCAGAAATGGCAAAAGGGATCCGTCTGGCTGTGGGCGCAGATATCGGGATCAGCGTCACCGGCGTAGCGGGCCCAACCGGGGGCACGGCACAAACGCCTGTGGGCTGTGTGTTTTTGGGATGTGCGACACAAAACGGCGTTGCTGTCACGCGTCTGCAATGCGGTGGGCATGCAAGCAAAGCAACATCTCAAGCAACGCATGTTCCGGTTGCTGACGTAAAAGAAGAGCATTTAACCCAAGCCGCCGGAGAACAACGAACAAGCGGCACCAAACAAAACACCTTTCTCCAACGCGACAACGTCCGTCGTCAAACCGTGCAAGCAGCGTTGCAATGCATTCTGCAAACACTGCAAACGACAAAATAACAAACCAATATTTTTTCAACCATAGTGGGTATGTCCCCTTGTACACCGCCATGTCAATCATGCAACAACGATCTTTGATCGTTGTTTACAGCGTGATTTGCCATAAAAGAATATCGCTTTGTCTGAATGTTGGAACAACACAATTTGACAAAGCGATGTTTTTTTGTTATACTGAACAAAATAAGTGACGTTTGTTCGTCATATGTTTTGAATTTCGCTATAATTCCTGACACACGGCCACGGAAAAATGTGTGAGCGAAACGATACGTCTTCTTAGATAATGTGTTTGGTTACAACATTTGCCATCCCGCACACACCCGTTAGCGCCGTCAATTCCATCATCACCCATTCCTGTTACGGCAAAAGGAGAAATCATCATGCTTTGTCGATTTTGCAAGCGACAGATCGCCGACAGCACACGGATCTGCCCTTATTGCCTATCTGATCTTTTGTTAGGAACACCATCTGACTCATCCGTTTCAAACAGCGACGTTGCACCGCAGCAAAATGAGCACACAAGTGAGACGTATCTGCAAAAACAGCAGGATGATCTGTACAAAAATTCCGTGCAAACATGGGAAAGCAAACATTTCGCAGCGGAAAACAAAGAAGAAATCGACAGCGCCGTACACCAAACAAACGGCACGCCTTTCACAGCAAGCGCCTTGAAAGAAACCGTCACCGCTGCATCGTTACAAGCCTCGTTGGATGCCTCACTGCAGCATTTTTTATATGAACAAGACACGGCGCCAAACAAAAGTTCATCCTCCAACAGCCTAACAGGATCCAATCATACAGTACAAGCACCGCAAAAACCACTGGATACGACAAATCCTCAAAATTTTTCATCACACGAGGCACCCCCACTACCGCACGACCCGTTTTTGGCTACCCCCAACGAGTTGCTTCATGATGCAGCCGTTGCATCTTTTCAAAAGGGGCATGAAACGGTGGCAAGTCATGATAATGCGTCCTCGTTTCACACAGATCAAACAAATGAACATCAATCAATCTCCGATAACGGAGGATCAGGGATGACCCAACAATCATTTTCCTTTTTATCAGCAACGCCATCCAACGGCGAAGAAAAACAACAACGACGCGTTTCAAACAACGCCGTACACGATGACATGGACAAACCTCTGTCCACCGGCGCATGGTTCGGCTATTCCCTGCTGTTTGGCATCCCGCTAATCGGTTGGCTGTTGGCCATCATATTCTCCTGTGCGGCACGCAATCAAAATGTGCGCTGCTTTGCCCGGAGTCGTCTTTTGCTCTTGCTTTTGGGTATCGCGCTCTGTATCGGGACGGGATTTTTACTGTGGTATTACGTCCCCTCTTTCCTGGACCAGACGATTTTCCCGCTACTTGTGCGGTTGCGTGATTGGGTTGCGTCTGTTTTCCACACAATGTTCTAACATGCTCCTATCCATGATCGTTGTCTTTTCAACGCCGCTGCCCGACATCCCTCTTTGGGCATTTTTTCTTCTTTTGAAGATTTGTACCGATATCATAACAGTTTTTCATTTTTTGGATCGTCAAAAAAGAAATCGGTTTGCACTTAATGCAAACCGATTGTCTATTCCGATATTTTTGTTTGGGTTTATGTTACACTGCAAAAAACCACAAACGCTCAGATTGCACGCGTGATCTTGTTGGAACGCAGGCAACGAGAACAAACATAAACCGTTTTCGGCGAGCCGTTCACAATCGCTTTAACCCGACGAATATTGGGTTTCCAAGTACGGTTGGTTTTTCTGTGGGAATGGGACACGTTATTGCCGAAAACAACGCCTTTTCCGCATACACTGCATTTTGCCATGGTGGACACCTCCTGTTATAGATCTCACATCATTCGTCCTGTGACTATCACAGATCAAATCTTGATTTTGTTTCGTTTCCACACACATCACACACAAGGTGTACCGTGCGTTTGCACTGAAAATGAAAAATGTTCTCGCCCGGCAAAACCGCTAAGGTTCGCGGCGATTCCGCATGTATATTACATGCGACGCATGTTATAGTATAGCACATCTACAAACCAAATGCAAGTATTTTTTTCAATTTTTTTCTTTTTTCCATTCGGGTGCTTCACCGTTTTATTCACACGTAAAAAGGACTTCCTTTTATGAAACACATCAAGTTCATACAAATCACAGAAAACAAAAAACGTTTTCTTCCACTCTTACTCATGGCAGATGAACAGGAAAACATGATCGATCGTTATTTGGATCGCGGTACACTCTATGCCATACTGGACGATGCGTACAAATCAAGTGACACAAATCAACAAAACCTAATAAATTTGCCAAAGATCACACAGAGCTCTCTCAAAGGCGTATGTGTTTTAACAAACGAGGGAAACCGCATATTGGAAATCAAAAACCTCGCCATCGTACCGACGGCACGCAGACAAGGATACGGAAAAGCGGCAATCGAACAAATTATGAAAACCTATGGTAAACACTACGATATTTTGCAGGTCGGTACCGGCGAAAGTCCGCTCACAGTTCTGTTTTATCAAGCCTGTGGATTTACCTTTTCCCACCGAATTGAGGGTTTTTTTACAAAATACTATGATCACCCCATCTGTGAAAATGGTGTGATATTGAAAGATATGGTCTATTTTCGAAAATCACTGAAAACATTGCCATAAGTCAAATAAACAATTTTTACGATAAAATCTCCCCGTCGCACCGTTTGCGGCGGGGAGATTTGTTTTTGTCAAGTAACACGGCAACCCATGCCGGCAATCACATGTAACACACATCAAACACGCTCAGTTTCCATCTCCCAAAAAGTCACGGACAAACCAAATGTCGTTTGGCGGAATTTCAAGTGTTTTTTGGCTGAGGGGAAAAAGCACACTTTGTGCAGGGAAAGGATCAAAGTGCAGCCGGTATGCACACAACGCCTGGTGCGCATAACCACGCGCGCGATCCGTCGCATTGATCCCATATTTTCCATCACCAACCAACGGATGACCGATATGCGCCAAATGCGCACGAATCTGATGGGTACGACCGGTATAGAGTTGTACACGCAGAAGAGAAAACGCGCCGCGTGTTTGAAGAACTTCATAACCCGTTTCCACTGTTTTTACACGTTCCTTTGGCACATGCAGCGGTACGCGGTCATAAATGGTAACCCGATTTTTTGCTGCGTCTTTGACCAAGTATCCGGACAAACGTGCCGTTTTCGGCTCCTGCCGAAAATCACCATGCACCAAACAGAGGTACGATTTATGCACCTTGGAGGTACGAATCGCTTCATTGAGCGCACGAAGACCTGCCGCCGTTTTGGAAGACAGAACCATTCCGCACGTGTTGCGGTCAATCCGATTGCAAAGGGCCGGGGTAAAAGACTGTTCCTGCTGTGGATGATACGCGCCTGTTTGCAACAGATACGCCTTGATCTGATCAATCAAAGTCTCCCGCGCACCGCTGTCATCCGCATGTACCGGAACCCCTTGCGGTTTGTTGACAATCAACACATTGGCATCCTCGTAAATAATATGCAAATGCGGAACGATATGCAAATATGCTGTATCGTGCGGCACCTGTTCTAAAAATTCTTCCCGCACAAAAAGCTGTACCGTATCCCCAGGCTGCAAGACATACTTTTGGTCTGTGCGGGATCGATTGACCTTGATTTTCTTTGTACGGATAAATTTGTACATCATCGAGGGTGGCATGTTGCGAAACGTTTTCATTAAGAATTTGTCCAGACGTTGTCCTGCGTCATTTTCTTGAATGAGCAACGTTTTCATTGCACCGCGTCATCCACATCATTCACTTGTTTTGTCTCATCTTCCGTCTCGGTCACGGCAATGTGTAATTCAGCCAGTGCATTGGGTTCCGGAGCAGAGGGACACTTCGTCATCAGTTCGCTTGCATTTTGTACCTTTGGAAATGCGATAACATCCCGAATATCATCCAGTCCCAAAAGCAGCATGACCAAACGGTCCAGTCCAAACGCCAATCCACCGTGCGGCGGCACACCGTACTGAAACGCTTCCAGCAAGAAACCGAATTTTGACTGATATTCTTCCGGCGGCATACCCAGTACCCGGAACATTTTTTCCTGTATTTCAGGACTGTGAATACGAATAGAACCGCCGCCTGCCTCGTAACCGTTGATCACGATATCATATGCTTTCGCGCGTACGTTTGACGGATCGACATCCATCAGCGAAATGTCCTCATCCATCGGTGCGGTGAACGGATGGTGCATGGCATAATACCGCCCATCCTCTTCGCTGTATTCATACATGGGAAATTCCGTTACCCATGCAAACCGATATTCCCCGGGTTTGATCAAATGCAATCGCCGCGCAAGTTCACAGCGTAGCGCGCCCAATGCGTCAAACACCACCGTATTTTGATCTGCCACAAACAGCGCCACATCGTTTTCTTCCAGTTGCAATGCCCGAATCAGTGCCTGTTGTTTTTCCTCGCTTAAGAATTTGAAGAAGGAAGAGGTCACCTCGCCTGCCACATTGCGCCAATATGCCAGTCCGTGTGCACGGTACGTCTTCACAAACTGGGTCAAAGCATCGATCGTCTTTCGGGTCAGTTCCTCCGCTTTTCCCTTGACGACGATGGCACGCACACTGCCGCCCGCTTTGACCGCATTTTCAAAGACACCAAAGCCACAATCAGCTACCACATCCGATACATTTTGCAATTCCAGACCAAACCGCAAATCCGGCTTGTCCGAACCGTATCGCTCCATCGCTTCTTTCCAGGGAATGCGCACAAAGGGCGTTTGGATGTCCATATGCAAAATCTGGGCAAAGAGGCGCTTCAAAAATCCCTCGTTGACGGCAATGACATCATCCTCATGCACAAAGGACATTTCCAAATCGAGCTGTGTAAATTCAGGCTGTCGATCGGCACGCAAGTCTTCATCTCGATAACACCGGGCAATTTGCATATAACGGTCAAAACCGGATACCATGAGCAGCTGCTTGTAAATTTGCGGCGACTGCGGCAATGCATAAAATTTCCCCGGGTGTACGCGGCTGGGTACCAAATAGTCCCGTGCGCCTTCCGGTGTCGGCTTGACCAGATTGGGCGTTTCAATTTCAATAAATCCCTGCTCGTCAAAATATTCATGCGCCACGCGCGTAATTTGATGTCGCATCATAATATTGCGCTGCAAATCGGGGCGACGCAAATCAAGATACCGATACTTCAACCGGGTTTCGGCCTTCACGGCGCTGTTTTCCTCAATGGCAAACGGGGGCGTTTGCGCCTCGGAAAGTACGCGCAGTGTATCCACAGCAATTTCAATCTCACCGGTGGGCAAATTGGGATTGACGGACGAGCGCAGGCGTACCGTTCCCTTGGCACACAACACATATTCCGCGCGCACACCGAACGCGGTATCAAACACATCTCGCGGCGTTTGCGCATCAAACGCCAACTGGATAATGCCCGTGCGGTCTCTCAAATCGATAAAAATCAACTGCCCCAAGTCACGCTGGCGCTGACACCAGCCCATCAGGCATACCTGTGCACCCACATCTGCTTTGGTCAATTGGGTACAATAGTGTGTTCTGTGGTCATCTTTTCCAAGCAATTCTGCCATTGTTGCTCTCTCCTCGTCTTTTCCATCCCCTCACGCCGCTCTTACATATAAAAAAACACATCTGTACCGTCTGTGCTAACACATGCCGTTATCTCAAAAGATCCGCACGACTATGAGGTTCCGTCGGTTATTATTTTACAAATAAATATCAGTTTATTATACACCGCCGTACACACGGTTGTCAACTGCCCAAACGGCAAAACGAACGACCTGTATCATTGATTATCTCATTACATTTCCCGGCCATGATCAGCAAATTGGTAGAAAAAGTGAGAGAAAAAAATATGCCGTTTTTACCCAACGCGATTCGTTCTCCACCTTTCCCCATTTCATCTCACATCTGCTTTCTTCCTCACAGATGTATATGATTTTTTCATTATTCTACACCATATCATGATACGAAATGTGCGTCTTGTCTTTGCGACGAGACGCACGTTTTTCACAGTTCTTTCAGCGTGGCTGCAATCTCCAATAACAGCTCAGAAAATTGCCCGGACAAACGCGTGGCGGTTGTTTGCACTTCTTCGTGACTGAGCGGCGCATTGCTCACGCCCGCCGCCATGTTGGTAATGCAGGAAATGCCGCCAACCTCCAACCCCATGTGCCTTGCCGCAATGGCTTCACACGCCGTGCTCATTCCAACCGCATCGCCGCCCAACATACGATACATCCTGATTTCCGCCGGCGTTTCATAGCTGGGACCGGACAACTGCACATAGACCCCTGCACGCAAGGGGATCTTGCATCGATCTGCCACATCAAACATCACATCGCGCAGCCACGCACTGTATACCTCGCTCATGTCCGGAAACCGCGGACCCAAAAAGGAAAGATTTTCTCCACGCAAAGGATTGTCCACCGCTGTGGCAATGTGGTCGGTAATCACCATCAGATCCCCGGGGGAAAACGAAGGATTCATACCACCCGCGGCATTGGTCAAAAGCAAAAAACGAGCGCCGAGCATCCCCATCACACGAATCGGTAACACAACCTGCGACATGGAATAACCTTCGTAATAATGAACCCGTCCCTGCATCACCACCGTCGGTACACCGGATAACGTTCCAAACAAAAACTGCCCTCGATGTCCTTGTACCGTAGAACGCGGGAATCCCTCCAGCGTCTCATACGGAACGGTTGCACATACCTCCATTTTTTGCGCCAATTCGCCCAACCCCGACCCAAGGACCAGTGCTAATTTGGGATGAATATCAGTCTGTTGCCGGATCTGTGAAACGATATCATGCAGGCGTGTCTGCATTTCTTGCTCTGTGCCAAGCTGCAAGTCCCTCTGTTTTGTTCCCGGCACTTGATGTGGCGGCATAGGTGTTTCATTCTGCGACATATCGTTTCCTCCGTGATATGAATTTCATGATTTTTGTTTGGGTTGATTGTTCTCAATATTCGGATTGATCGGTGTCTTGATGCAACCAACGGAAAAAGTTTTGCTTTACCGTATGTTGCAGCCGTTGTTTTTCACCATCCGGCAAAAATGCACCTTGCGCAGCGTTACAAGCAATCTGTAAAAGCTGTTCGTCTGTCAGGGAAAACTGCCGCTGTACGCGCACATATTCTTTGTGCAAGGTTGTATTGGAAACCGTCATGTTATCTGTATTGAGCGTGACACAGAGGCCGGCTTCCAAAAAACGAGCCAACGGATGGGCTTCCGCGCTTGCAGCGGCTCCCGTTTGCAAGTTACTGGTATAACACATTTCCAACACCGTTTGCTCCTCGCGCAAACGCTGTAACAAGGAAGAATCCTCTTGGGCACGTACGCCGTGTCCAATCCGTCTGGCAAAACAGCGCAACGCCATCCACACACTTTGTGCTCCCGCAGCCTCGCCGGCATGAATGGTCAACGGTACCCCCTCCTGATGCGCAGCTGCAAATAAATCGACAAATTGGTTTGTGGGATAACGCGCCTCGTCCCCGGCCAGATCAAGTGCACAAACGAAACGATGTAAATATTGAGAAGCAAGCGCAACGGTTTGCATGTTTTGTGCACGGTTGTCTGCCCCGCGCATACAACACAAAATCAGTCCAACCGGTAATCCGCACGCCTCTGTTCCCTGTGCGCAACCCGTTACGGCCGCCTGCACCACCTGTTTCTGGGTCAATCCGCCTCGGCAATGCAACTGCGGCGCGAAGCGAATTTCCGCATAACACAATCCCTGGCGTGAAAGTCTCACCATCAACGATCGAAATGCAAGCGTAATGGTCTGTTCCGTTTGCAGCACCGAAAGCGGCAATTCAAATTTCTGCAAATAACCGCCAAGGCTGCCACCGCCGGGCGGCGCAACCAAAAGCGTATCCAACGCATGTGGCCCGTCCGGCATGGGTGGCAGAGAAACGCCGGAAAGTGACGCCAATTGCAACACGTCTCGTGCGGAAAGCGATCCATCCAAATGCAAGTGCAGATCAATCACGGCGGCAAATGCTCCTTTTCTAAAATCATTCTCCCTTTTCGGAAAACGGCAAACATATTGTTCCCTGTTTGAATCCCGAATATCGGTCATTTCTTTTCCTTCACTATAACAAAACGCCCCTACTTTGTCAAGCGAGAAAAAAGAACCACACGCG
>ERZ779894.3512-NODE-3512-length-12069-cov-3.138921_pt1 | contig 12069 bp, 18 predicted proteins | sample MGYA00511587_ERZ779894 | MGnify/ENA primary metagenome ERZ779894 (study PRJEB29588, sample SAMEA2160490) | human gut metagenome | biome: human gut; feature: human-associated habitat; material: faeces | place: Denmark | collected 2008/2010 ... | reverse complement strand
GAAACAAGATGGTTGGTATTTCATGCAAGTACGACTTCCCGGAAAACCAGTACGTGTGGTGCATGTTCATCGAGTACCAATGATGCCTAAACGTGCATCATCCGGAATGCTTTGTGTGTCACAAATACAGCAAGACGAGCCGCCGGGAACACCGTTGTGCGAGATTGACCCGACCCACCGTTTCTGGGCTGGCCCTATCCCCCAACCCCGCAAACCGAACAACTGAGCCCCGAATAGGGGCTTTTCCTTTTTCTGGAGGCTCACATGGCTGAGAAGATTTCCCGTTTCACCATTCTTGTCCGCGACATGCGGGCGGCCCAGAAACGTTACTTCGATACGCGGGACAAGGCCGACCTGTCCCGCGCCAAGGAACTCGAAAGGAAGGTCGACGACGAACTTGCCGTCATCTTTGGCGGCGTCCGAACGCAAGGCTCCCTGCTATGAAGAAACACTTTCCGCCCCCACCGGAGGTCGTGCAGCGTGCCCGGTGCTACCTCGCGCTGCGGCTCCTGCGTGCCTATGTGGACGTGATGGGCAAGACCAGAGAACGTCGGTTCGACGAACACATGGACAAAATCCGGCGTTGGCTCGGTGAGTGTGAAGGGATGCTGGAACGGTGGCCGGTATCTAGCCGGACGGATACCGAGGTTATTGCCAAGCTGGAAACCGTGCTGTCTCGAATCAATTGTGGGCCGGAGAAGACGCCACAGGAACAGTATACCCATTGGGGGGCGGCCATCTTCTGCGCCTACATTTTTCTTGTGGATATCCGGGCTACCTGCCCGGAATGGTATAACAAGCCTATCCGCAGAAAGAATGAATCAGGTGTTATTACCAATCGTTATCCTTGGCATTATCTTTACACTGTTGTTGACCATCTTGCGGAAGGGTTGGAGTCCAATATACCCGCAATAGTAGAGCTTGGAACAGGCATCTATATGGAAATAGCCTGAACCCATTCCAGATAATCCATGTGTAAATCGTTTATGCACCTATGCTCGCAGAGAATGGCAGCAACCGAGCGGCTGCCGGAATAGCGTAGGTGCATTATGCTACACCGATTTTCTTTTCAGGCTTGCGGGGTTGTGTTCCTGATTGGGGTAAAGTTTCCGGTGGCCTTGGTTGCCCATCCTTGGGGAGGTTTTTTACGCAATGATGGGAAAGATATTTTGTTAACAATAGCATATGTTGGTCCGCTGTTTATTGCATGGGCTAAGGTATAAGGTTCAAGGCCCCGCTCCGGCGGGGCCTTTTTGTGGAGGAAGCCATGAGCGAAATTTTGACGGCGCATGAAATGGCGATTCGTTTGAAGATTGATTTTGATGCGTTCAGGAAAACAAACTGGAAAAAATATAAACATTTATTTGTAGGAACCGGCAAGACGCTCAGGAGCGCACGGTTTATTTGGACGTCTGACTTATCGCATTTGGATATGGAGGTGGAGAATGTCGATAGTTCCTTATACGCGGGGAGGGAAGCGGGCTTACCGGGCGAAGGTCAAGTTTCAGAACCAGCAGTACACAAAGTCGGGCTTTGCTACGAAAGCAGAGGCCAAAGCATGGATGGTCGAAGAGAAAAAGCGGCTCAAGGCAGAGGCCGAAAACAGGCCACAGAAGCGTCGAGACGTTTTGATGTTCTCGCAGGCCTCGGAAGAGTATCTTGAAGATTGTTCCGCAAGGATGCAGCCGGGATCGGTATCGGAAAAATTCCATCACTATACCAAGTTCGTGGAGTGGATCGGAAGTGATTTCTCTCTGGAGCAAATCACCACGGTAATTGTTCAAGATTATGCAGCGCATGTACTGAAGACGACCCGTGCGCCACATGATCCAAAGAAGACAGCCAACCGGCATATCCGCAACCTCAAGGCTCTCTGGAACTGGCACAAGAGGAGGGGATATCAGGGACATAATCCATTCACAGGTGTGGAATCCTATCCTGAGGACACGGTCTCCCGGTATGTCCCCCCTGTTGAAGATGTGGCGAAGGTTCTGCAGGTGGCTGAAGAATGGCAGAGGGATTTTCTGCATGTCCTCGCAAAGACTGGGGCGCGTCCGGGTGAAATCAGGATGCTGAATTGGGATGATGTGGAGCTTCATCACGGGACGATAACTCTCTGGACACGCAAACGGAAAGGAGGAGCCCGGCAGCCCCGAACGATCAACATGTCTCCTCAACTGCTTGAATTGATGCGCCGTCGATTCGATGAACGTGCAAGCTCGGAAGTTGTTTTCCCACACCCAGAAACAGGAAAGCCGTTTACCCGTCAGCATAGGCCCTATAAGTTCATGATGGAGCGGCTGTGCGAAAAGGCAGGGGTACGCTTCTTTACGTTCTACGCGCTCCGACATTTTGTTGCGACACGTCTGCGGGATTCCGGCAAGGCGAACAGATATGAGATTCAGCATATCCTTGGCCATACGCGGAGCGACACCACGGATAGATACCTGCGGAGCCTGGCTCCTGATGTTCTGGAGGCGGTGTCTGTTCTTGATGAGGTCATAGACGTGGAAAAGATGTCTGAGAGAAAGAAGGCACGGGTGATCACGTTCAGCCGGAGGTAGTCTCCAAAAATGTACCCCCGACCTGTACCCTTTGGTTCTCCTCGTGCTGCCTCCGTACACCAGTTCTTCCCGGTTACTTCCAAAAAAGATGAGTCATTTTAATATGTATGCTGGAATCATTTGCCATGAGAAAAAGAGGAAAACGCCTGCTAAGCGGGTATACGGATAAAACTGTATCGAGGGTTCGAATCCCTCCCTCTCCGCCATATTTGTATCTCATGAAGGCTCCTGACGACTCATAACGTCTCAGGAGCCTTTACTTTTTTCCCTCTCTTTCGTCTCACGAAGTCTCATATCGTCTCATATTATCTTTTGTCAGCTCACTCTTTTTTGGGGTATATTCGAGGGTATCTTCACCAAGTGGGGAATCCATACCCCAGTTGGATACCCCACATACCCCAGAGTTCCCTATGCTGACAGACACAAAAATCAAACAGGCTAAGGTCACGGATAAGCCCTACAAGATATACGATTCAGAGGGGCTTTACATAGAAGTTGCGCCGACCGGATCAAAGAGGTGGAGATGGCGCTATCGGTGGAACGGAAAGGAAAAGCTTCTGAGTTTTGGAATATACCCCGAAGTCCCCCTGAAGCTGGCCCGTGACAGGCGGGCAGCAGCGAAGGAGCTGCTTGTATCCGGGGTGGATCCTTCACAGGCCCGCAAGGAAGAGAAGGTTGAGAGCCGCGCGGCGGAGAACTCTTTTGCGGCGATGGCGGAGGAGTGGTACTCCCTGTACTCTGTGCCGTGGTCGGAGCACTACAAGGGGCTGGTGCGGCGCAGGATTGACGAATACTTGATCCCACGCTTGGGCAAACGCTCACTGTCGGAGATAACCCCCATCGAGATCATGGGTATCCTGACATCATTGGAGAAGCGGGGTGTCATTGAGACGGCAAATCGGGTTTTGGGGATTTGCTCGCAGATTTTCCGAAGGGCAGTGGCCACGGGAAAAGCCAAGAGCGATCCCTGCCGGGATTTGCGCGGGGCGCTGGCTCCGGCACAGGAGAAGCACCATGCCGCCCTGACCACGAAAGACGGTGCGCGTGCTGTGATGCGTGCCCTTGATGCGTATCAGGGCAGCTTTGTGGTGTGTGCGGCGGTGCGTTTCACGGCCCTGACGTTTGTGCGGCAGGTCGAATTACGTTTTGCTACATGGGATGAGATCGATTGGGAAGAGAGGATGTGGCTGATACCAGCCGAGAGGATGAAGATGCGGCGGGAGCATATGGTTCCGCTGTCGCGGCAGGCCATTGCTGTGCTGGAGGAGATGCGGCGCGTCAATGGGACGCAGCCTTACATCTTTACGGGGCAGGGGAGGCGGCGACGCCCGATCAGTGAGAATACAGTCCGGTGCGCGCTCCAGTCGATGGGGTTTGCCGGAGAGATGACCGCGCATGGGTTCCGCAGTATGGCGTCCACCTTGCTCAACGAAATGGGCTGGCGCTCGGATGTTATCGAACGCCAGCTCGCACACGTTGATAAAAACAAAGTCCGTTCCGCGTATAATCGGGCGGAATACATCACCGAGCGTCGGCAGATGATGCAGGCGTGGGCTGATTTTCTTGATTCCCTGTGATGACTTTTTGCAAGGCGGACATCCGCCAGAGGGAAGAGCGGCCATGTTTTTCCGGCTGAGGATAGAATCCCGCCCAGACGCCTCGGTACCATGTCGCCCGTGAAACGGGGATGACCTCAAGTACTTCCTTCAGACGTAATAATCTGTCTTCCATGAATATTCTCTCCTTATGCGCCCCTGACGCTCTGGATTGACAAAGCCTTGGGACATGATAGTTAGATTATACAGGGTTAGCCTTTCATTCCATAGCATTAGCACTGCAACCCGCGAGGAGGCCTTATGGAAGGTTCGAGAGCTCAGTCATTTGAGATCAACAACGAGAAGTTGCGGAGTGTTCAGGAGGGAAAACAGGTGCCTTCCTCCACACCGGTTCTGGTGGATTATTTCGGGCATTCTTGCGTGCGGATCGTTTCCCCTTTGGGTTTGTCCGTCCTGATAGATCCGTGGCGCAACGATCCCGCATGGGGCTGGTGGTTTCCAGTCGACTTCCCAGAAGTCAAAGTGGACATCGCGCTTTCCACACATGCCCATTTTGATCATGATGCGCTGCATATCCCGAAGGCGCTCATCACCATGGAGCGTATGGTGGGGACGTACACTCTGGGGGATATCCGCATCACCGGCTTGGCGGATAAGCATATGTCCGCTTCCGTTGGGAAGACGCGCTGGACGGATATCCAAAAGGACACAGGGGAGGACTTTGCGCCTCCGACAAACAACCTGCATATGGACAATGTGATATACGTGGTGGAGACAGGCGGGATCACGTTGGTGCATTGGGGGGACAACAGGCCCGTTCCTGAGGTCTTTGTGGATGAGTATTTGAGAAAGCAGCCCATCGACGTACTGTTTATCCCCGTGGACGAAAGCGAACATATTCTGAGTTACGGACAGGCTGACGCCATTATGGAAGCCTATAAGCCGGGTGTGACCATCCCGATTCACTACCTGATGCATGGCGTCAATACCGTGTTGAGCACGCTCCAGCCTTGCGAACCCTGGATCCTTACCCATAAGAATATCGTTGAGATCTCTTCCTCGCGCTTCCCTGTCAGTCCCGGGCAATACCCTCAGCAGGGTGATGCAGTAGGCACTTTTGGGAATCACTATACAAGGGATTGATTGCCCGCATGATTTTGTCTTTTGGTGCCTCGTTATGGCGCGAGGAAGAGCGTTCCATTGTCTGACAACATATTCCGTATCGACCTTTGGGGAGCAAGGCCCGCACATACCACACATAGGACAGTACACAGCGGCTCTTGTAGTCACAGAAACAACTGCATCGGGATTTCCACACGCCGGGCATGGTAGAGGCTTCAATTCTTCAGGCATACTTCCTCCATCTCCTGTTCAACGACGATACGGGCCTGCTTCAAAAACCACGAGACATTAGGGACTGCATAACCTATCGCATGAATCAGTTGGAAATTTTGCGCCATTATCGCAACTCTCTCTGCTACCCTCGCCTCGAACTCGGCGGCGTCCTCGAAATCCGAATAAATGCCGAAACATTCTTCTCCTCTTTCGCCTTCATAGTGCACCAGTTCCAAGCTGCTCCGCACTGAGGCACCTTCGCCTTTGCTTTATCGAACCATTCCATTCCCTTTCCTTAGTTGATGGTTATTCGCCGTCTTCTTCGTATTCAAATTCGATTTCTTCGCCGGGAAAGAGGATGACACACACGGGTTCGCTGTCCCCGTCCGTCATGAAGCCGATGGAAACCTTGGATATTGTGTTGCCTTCCTCGTCACTATGGTGGACGACAGGCGTTTCAGGGGGAAAGGATTCCAGTTCAGAAATCAGTTCGCCAACAGTGTTCATGATGTTTTCCAGTATGATGGTGGATATGAAAAAACCGCCGAGGTGGCGGGCAAAAAACGACATTATAGCATTTAGGATTTTCCTATGTTGTCTTTCTCTACCCTCTTTTCTTGGCAAGCTGGACAGTTCTGTTCCGTTACAGGAATATTGATTGTATATCCCAAGCATCCTAATTTTAATGTCAACTTGACCTTGGATTCACTGTCACAGATATGGTAAGTCTTTAACGCTTCCAAGTTTTCAGCAAAAATAAATATGCCCATAATAACACCCACAAAAAAGAGAATACAGACAGATACAACAGAAATGATATAACCCAATATGGGCATATGGTACGCATTGGCTAGGGCCACTCCGAACGTGGCGACCAGTGAGCAGAAAATGATTATATTTAACATTTAAAACTCCCTCTGTATGGTGAGTCCGCCATGTATCTCAAACGACACTGACTTTCTTTTCTTCAATCGTACCAGACCGAATACTGTCGGAACCATCTTTCCAAAGGGAAATGGATAATATTTATGCCTGTATGTAACTTCATCGTCTTCATAAAGTGATGCCTGTTCACGACTGATGACCTCTTCTCGGAAAAAGAAATCATACTGATTGATCTCACCTTTAATAAAAAATACATTTGAACATTTTGTGACTTCACATTGATGAATAAGATGTTTGTCGGTATCCATAATGCGACAAGTACCGCCAACGATAAGCAATGGTGGATTCTTACCAAGGCAGAGGACGGCTGATTCAAACAGGATAGTTTCATTCATTTCTGCCCCCCATTCACCAGTGTCATGTACACGTCACGCGTTAGGATGATGTCCGTGTACGCATCGTGCAGATCTCCCTTTGGCAAGATGCCAAGATACTCAGCCACGGTGCCCAGTTTGAAATTCGGAATCTTATGCCGTTCATCGCGCAGCGCATCACCAGCTAAGATGGCTACGTCAATAGGTGGCCACCAGAACCATGAACCGAAAAACTTGTCGCCGGATTTCGTGAAGAACGCTCGCATAAAATCCATATCGAACCCGGCATTGTATCCGGCAAACAACATTTTTGAATGTTTGTCGAATCTGTCCACAACCCCTGAAAATATTTTTATCAGATCAGCATGCACGTCACGTGGAGAAGCGAACGTCTGGAGCCTGTCCCGGGTTATACGGCTCACCTCCAGAGCCTTGTCCTCTACCTCATCTTCCGGGAACGGCTGAACCATATAGTTGAAAGAAATATTCTCTGCCCCATACGACTCAATGATTCCAGCAACCTGCACAATGCCATGACGTTTTGCGTCAAGCCCTGTCGTTTCCGTATCTATCCAACAAACGGGATGCATCTTTGCTCCTTTTCTTATCAGCCATGAAGAAAGGCGGGATAGAACTCCCGCCTCTCCATCATTTTCCCAATGAAAAAGCCCGCTGTTACGCGGGCTGTTCTTCGTCAGGTTCCTGCTGGCTACGGTGGCGTGCATTTTGTGCCTTCTGCACATTCTCCTGCAACTTTGCCAGCAGATTTCGGGAAATCAATTTCTGTCCCGGGCCATAGCCGCACAGCTTTTTGTACTCCTCCACCGTCAGCCCATGAAGCCGAATATGCTTGGCGTTCAGGTTCTGGAAGGCTTTGCCGCAGATGCAGCACTGGACAGTATCATCCCCGATAGCCTCTTCCGGCTTTACCACCAGACTGCGCCGCGTATAGCGCTTCTTCGGAGCCGGATCCTCATCAGTGGCAGAAATGCTCTGCTCCTCCACACCCTGCTGCCCGGCGTCGCCGACAGCCAGCTTTGCGTTTGCCTGAAGGAGCCCCACCTTGAGCAGAGAAAACTGCTCGACAATGCCGTCCGTATTCGCTTCGGGGAATCTGTCCATCACTAGTTTGAGAAGTTCCGCATCGGTAATCATCGTATCTCCACAAGGTTATGCGTTGAGTTCTCTCTTGAACGTGATGCTCTGGTGGTACAGGCACCGCCGCCGCGCCGGAATGACGACGCTCACTCCGGTTCGCGGATCGCGGCCTTCCCTCTCGCCAAGTTCCGCAACGGAGAACGTGCCGAACTTGAAAATCTTGACCTCGCCGCCTGCCCCTACCTCTTTCTTGATGGCTGAGAAAACGGCATTCACCACCTTCTCCGTCGCGCTGGCGGTAAGCCCCGTTTCCATGGCAACAGCCTTCACCAGTTCAGATGTCTTCATCACAATTCCTTTGGTTGATAATGCTCAACGCTTCTTGGGGAGTCGTGGCACAGCCGGTAAGCGCGCCCACGGCGCGCCACCTTTCGATCTCCCGTTCCTGCCGCTCGGTTGCCTTGCCGCCGGGACGCTTCACTTCGATGAAGACAGCCCGGCCGTTGAAGCAACCATATATGTCCAGCTCCATCATCCCGAACGCCGAGCCGTGGAACTTCTTGACCCGGCACCCCGGCACGGCATTCAGCTTCTTGATGATGGTCGCAACGACGCTTGATTCGAGGGGAACCTGTTTTCCCATTGCCGTGTACACCTCAATAGAAAAGCCGGATTCCGAAGAATCCGGCCTTACTCTAATTTTTATATAAAAGGATACTGCTATACCAATATTAGAGTGTTATTTAGAAGGAATTAAAGAAGAGGAGGAGGAAAAAGACAGGCTAGGTTTAGGTTGCGAAAAAGGTGACGGCTGAGGAAAAGGAACCTCTATTGGGGGCTCCTCAGATAATTTTAATGCCCTCGCCATACTTTCATACCAATCAATAGATTGCCGTCTATCAGAGGGATCGTATCCTTTGATAGAAGTATCAGGAGAGATACGTTTTCCCAAGTACTGGTCTAAATCATGTGCGGCAACGGCTTTTACCTCTATCAGTTCTGGATCTTTAGTACTTTTTTCAAATAGGGACTTAGTTACCAATGTTAGTATAGTTTTGAACGAATCTTCATCTATAATAAATACATACAAACTATAACATTCTTCTTTGAAAAAACAGTATAACTTTCCAGAAGTCGAATACTGAGTCAGATCAACATTCGTTTCTTCCCTGAATTCTCTGATAGCCGCAGAGGCTCTGTCTTCTCCCTCCTCTACTCCTCCTCCGGGGAAAACCCACTGTCCTGCATTATTTAAAAAGGTACTCCCGCCCTTCCAGTACCAGTTCTTTCGTGCAATCAGCACTCCTCCTGTATCAGACATGACAGCAAGATACACTTGCCCCAAAGATTTCTTTTTCCCTACCCGTTTTCCACCTCTGCCTTTATCTCTCCATCCACCCCAAGGAGCTTGTGCCATTTGTCTTTCCTTATTGAGTAAAAAGGAAGTCCACAGTTCTCCTACCGCCTTCATATAAGGCTTAGCGTATCGCCATCGTGTTGTACAGCGTCGCCGCGTTGCACACGACCAGCTCTTCCCGTGCCCGCGTCATGCCGACATAGAACTGCCGGATAACGGCGTCACGCCCCTCCACCCCGCGCTGGATTCCCTCATAGGACTGCGGGGAGATGTCGGGGAACAGGTACACCACATCGGCCTCGCCGCCTTTCACGCTATGGATTGTGCCGACGATGCAGCGTGGCTTCGCTTCAAGGGCATCCCATCCTCCGCGCCGGAACACGGAAAGGGGGAAAGCCAAGCCCTTCGCTTTGTCCGGCTTGAGCTGGGGCTCCAGCCATTCCGTCGAAAGGGACATGGCCGCGTCCAGCCCCTGCGGTTCGAACCAGTCCGTGTAGAAGTCGAGCAGTTCATCCCCATCGGCGTCCTTATGTTTCGCCAGTTCCTCAATCCGCGTCCGGGCCCCACGCCGGAGCAATCCCTCGAACGCGCACGAGGCCGACCAGCGGGCAAGCTGCTGCGCGCTCCAGAACCGCATGCCGCCAAGCTCGGGGCCGTCGGGCTCCAGATAGGCGGCCAGCATATCGCGCTTGCTGCCCCGCAACGGATTCCATTCCCCCTGTGTCACCCGGTAGGGGTTCCAGAAGGGAATGCCGTGTTCCTTGAGCAACGGAATGATGGATGTCCGCAGGTGGTATGAGCACGCGGTCAGGAACATGACCGTCCTGCCCGCGGCGATCTGCTTGGCCGCATCGACTACGGCTGGCCTCGCATCCTTGACCGTGGCGCCCGGAAGACGCCGCACCGCGCCTTCGCGGTCGGTCGGCAGGTACTCCTTCGGCTCCCTGACGCTCACCTTTTTGATCCACTTCTCGGCAAGCCGATGGACGGAGGCGGGCACGCGCCAGCTCTGCTTCAGGATGATCTTGTTTTCCTGCGGGATGTCCCCGGCAATCAGGGCGTCCGGCGAGGCACCGGAGAAGCGGAAAATGCACTGGTCGTCGTCACCCACGAGAATGTAGAACCGGAGCGACTTTTCCCAGTTACGGACAACTTTGAGCTGGAGGGGCGTCATGTCCTGCGCCTCGTCAACGAACGCGACGCTGGCACCGTTTGGCGGGTAGTACAGCTCCTTGCTTCCGCTCACCAGCAAGTCCGTGAAGTCCATGAAATCGCAGTCCTGTTTCCAGCCTTCCCACAGCTTGGCGAAGTGCTGTACCTGCGCGGGCATTTCCTCATACGGGATCAGCCTGTTCCTGAACGCCGAATACATGGCGAGCAATGCGTCGGCACTGCCCTCTTCCGGCGTATCGCTTTCGTCGAGCCCGTCTTCCATCACCCGCGCCGCGCTCTTTTTGGAGAGCCCGAGGTCAGGATGCTCGGCATTCCACTGGCTGATTTTCGTCTCGGCCAGCGTTGGGGAACCGAGCGCCCGGTAGCAGATGGCGTGCAGCGTGCCGACGGAACTGTCCGGGATCAGGGGCTCCTCATCCGGCGGCGTGATGCGGTTGACCATTTCCGTCGCCGCCGTTTTGGTGAACGAGCAGCACAGCACCTTCTCGCCGCCGTATTTCTACGCCGCCCGCCGCACCTGCTTGACCAGCCATGTCGTCTTGCCGGTTCCCGGCGGGCCGAATACCCGGAACTCCTTGCAGCCTCCGCCATGAATGTCTTCCATCATCCTCTCCTTTTTCGCCTTGCCGCCAGCAACGCCGATGGAGCGGCCTGTTCCGGCACGGTGGCCTGTTCCGTACCCGTTTGTTCGGGAGGCGCTTCTTCAGGCTCCTCCGCCACCTGCCGGGGCAGCCGCTTGTTGACGTATTCCAGATACGCGCACGGGAAGGCATCGGCATGGTGGCGATCCCGCGCCTCGAACAGCTTGCCTTCCCAATACGGTTTCCCGACGCACAGCCCGCTCGGCAGGCGGCACGGCAAATCGAACAGTACGCACGGGTTAGTGAATGACTTCTGCGCCAACGGAATCCTCCATCCCTCCCGGTACGTTGAAGGCGTCAAGCTGCGGTTCGTCCTGTGCCGCCGAGACAAGCTCCGGGGGCATGAGGTAGCCATTGAGGGAAGACATCTTCCCATCCTCCTTCTTGAACGGCATGACGACCTTCCTGAATCCGGCCCGGCACATGAGCTTCGCCAGCTTGATCACCCCGCCGAGTTCCCCGCCGGAGCTGATCCGCACGAAGTTCGAGAACGCGGTGATGTTGACGTAGACCCTGCCGTTCACCGTGAACGGCGCGTCCTGCATCCGGGCGTCCTCAAGCGATTTGGTGATGGGCGTGGATGCCAGATACTTCCGCAGGTAGATGCGCAACGCGCCCGTCTCTGTCGTCTCTTCCGGCTTCATCAGCTTGGGAAGAACCCGCACCATATCCCGGGCGTACAGTTTCCAGCCTTCCTTTTTCAGCGGTTCAGCCCCGCCGAAGCAGACGGGATAATCATAGGTTGCGCCGAAAAAGGCTTCCGTCACCTTGGAAATGGACAGCATGTCCGTCGTGCTGAGGACGACCGTGCCCTGTTTGCCGCCCGGGGCGAAAGGAACCACGGCAAGCCATACCTCCGGGCACGGCTCCGTGTTTTCGTACACGCAGCCGCGCAGGATACGCATGCCCAACCGTTCCTCAATGGGTTTGAGGGCTCTTTGCTGCGCCTCGGAAAACTCGGGGATGGACATGTCCCCGGCGGGCGGCGGGATGGGGCGTGGCTCTTGGGGCTCGGGTGGGCCATCAAAGGCGGGCTCCGGCACTCCGTCTTCTCCGAATGGAACCGGCGGCAAGGGAGGATCGCCA